>ENA-OQES01000135-OQES01000135.1-human-gut-metagenome-genome-assembly--contig:-NODE-135-length-30595-cov-9.077819_pt1 | contig 30595 bp, 43 predicted proteins | sample MGYA00242798_ERZ504641 | MGnify/ENA primary metagenome ERZ504641 (study PRJEB26092, sample SAMD00036327) | human gut metagenome | host: Homo sapiens | study: EMG produced TPA metagenomics assembly of...
CGCCCCACTTTGCGGGATATTTCACCCGAATTCAGTTGCCGTAGCCCACTACGGCGCCCTCATCCGGGCAAAATATCCCACAAATTGTGACGCACATCTTGCAGAAAGCCTTTTTCAGACACGCTCTAACTTATCGCAATTCTCATGTTTAAAATATACCACGATTCCTATATCACTTCAATGATTTATGATTATAATCACAAATTTTTTAAGGTATTCACATTTAGTTTTTTTAGGCTCTTTTTATTTCCGTTTTTTTATGATAGAATATAAAAAATGTGCAGTTTCCATGTGTCTGCACTGAACGTTTTGACGGATAAATTTATCCGCTTTACTACATGCTCATAATCGAATGACTGTTACTGCTCAGACTATAGAAGTCCCGCCTGATTCGGTTATGATCCATTTAAAAGTTATATTAATAGGAGGAAATCAAATGGGACGACTTACTGTGTTAAAACAAATCGCTGCTGATCTTGCTTCCCAGTTCGGACCTGACTGTGAAGTAGTAATCCATGATCTGAAAACTTCGGAGCCGGAACATTCCATCGTCTACATCGTAAATGGTCATGTTACAAACAGAGATATCGGAGACGGACCATCCAATGCTGTTTTTGATGCGATCCGCAATCAGGAAAAAGGAGCAACCCCCGAAGACCATACCGGTTATCTGATGAAAACAGCAGACGGCAAGATCCTGAAGTGCAGCACTTCCTACATTCATGATGACGATGGTACCCTTCATTATGTTTTCGGAATCAATTATGACATTACCAAGCTTACTATGATCGAATCTGCCCTTCATTCTCTTGTCACTCCGGAAAATAAGGAAGAGAAGCCCAAAGAGATCACTCATAATGTCAATGATCTTCTTGATCATCTGATTGAAGAATCTGTAGCTCTAGTAGGCAAACCTGTTCCTTTAATGAATAAGGAGGATAAGGTTACTGCTATTCAGTTCTTAAATGATGCAGGTGCTTTCCTTATTACCAAATCCGGAGATAAGGTTGCAAATTATTTCGGAATCTCCAAATATACATTGTACAGTTATATTGATGTAAATAAGTAAAAACAGGAAAGAATGATATAAAAACAGACCTGCATGGTACTTTTCCATCAGGTCTGTTTTTCTTCTGTTTTTCTTTTTTCATCTAGCGCCGATATATCGTTAAATATGCTCTCTCTTTCATCTCCTTCCTCGTAATTTTTTTCGATATTCCTTTATAGACTGATCATAACACAGAACAACAGCATTTTTTCTCTTTCACGCGAACAGTAATTATATGGCGTGAATGGTATGGAAAAAGGTTGTCTTTAAATTTGAAATCTTTTATACTTGATATATATACAACATTTTGATGATAAATTTTATTAATCCTTATCAGACGGAGGTGCTGTTATGTCTGAACAGATTTTATCTGCTGTTCATGGTGTCACTACCATGCTCTTTGGAATTTACTGTTCTGCATTTTTTCTTGGGATCAAACCGATCAGAAAAAATATCCTGACTATGTTTCTGTTATTTTTAGGGCAGGGACTGTTATATGTAATTGATCTGGCATTATTTGGGGAAACTCTTGCAAATATGTCCTATCCTCTGATCGTACATTTTCCATTGGTTTTATTCCTCTCCGTTCATTATAAATATCCTCTGATTTCTTCCGCTGTTTCTGTCTTTTCTGCCTATCTGTGTTGCCAGATAAGCAACTGGACCGGATTATTCGCTTTGGCAATAACAGGATTACAGTGGTGTTATTATTCTGTGCGGATCTTAACAACAACCTTAACTTTTGTCCTTCTTTATCGATATGTATTTCGATCTACAAAAACAATTTTTACAAAGAATGCACGTGAGCTTTCCATCATCGGTTTCCTGCCATTTGTATATTACGTTTTTGATTATGCTTTCACCAAATTTTCAACTTTACTTTATTCCGGAAATAAAGCAGTTGTTGAATTCATGGGATTTGCATTCTGCATTGCCTACCTGGTATTTCTCATCATCTACTTTCAGGAATATGAGAATAAACAGGAGATAACGCAGTACAGCAATCTTCGTGAAATGCAGCTTCAATCCATGCAAAACGAAATTGAACAGGTAAAGATCAGCAGCCAGAAACTGGCGATCCTGCGGCATGATATGCGCCACCATCTGAGTATTATTCTGACTCAGCTGCAAAATGGACATCCGGACAAAGCACAGGAATACATCCATGAAATTAATTCTGCATATGACGATACGATCATCGCTGCCTATTCCGGAAATGAGATGCTGAACTCTGTGCTTTCCATTTATCATTCCCGTTTCACAGACAGAGGATTGTCTCTTATATGCAATGTTTCTACAGGAAAAGAACTTCCATGCTCCGATCTGTCCTTCTGTACAATCCTGTCCAATGCGCTGGAGCAGCTGGAATCACCTTCAAAATGGGCTCGGCTTACTCTTTCGCAGAAAAAGAATCACATTCTTTTCCAACTGGAAAATCCCGTAGAAAAGATTCCGACATTTGTAGATGGAGTTCCGGTTTCTACCAGAAACGGGCATGGAATCGGTGTCAGGAGTATTATTTATTATGTGGAACAATTACATGGACAGTGTCATTTTTCTATCGTGGACCATTGCTTTGTCCTGCGAATTATCATCTGACACAGGATTTTCACTGCCGGATACAATACATACATTTATTCACAGAAAGGTTTTGATAAAAATTATGAATATTGCAATTTGTGATGATGAAATACTCTTTACCCGGGAATTAAGTTCACTCCTGACGCACTGGGCGCAAAAAAAATGATTTTTCACTTACCCTGTATCCATATTCCAACGGCGATGATCTGTTAACAGCTCTCCAGACAATTCCGGTAGATCTGATCTTTCTCGACATCATCATGCCACTATTAAATGGCATAGATACAGCAAAAGAAATACGCAGCATGGGACTGACTGTTCCTGTGATTTTTCTGACTTCTTCCAGAGAATTTGCCCTGGATTCCTATGATGTAAAAGCTTTTCATTATCTTTTAAAACCAGTAAATACTCTGAAACTTTTTTACTGTTATGGATGATTTTTTTGAAAACTTATCATGTTCCGGCGGAAATTTTCGTCGCACATACTGCAGACGGATTCTGCTCAATTACGCTCAATGATGTAGATTATCTGGAAGCTCAGAATAAACAGGTTCTGGTCTGCCTTTCAAATGGAACTACTTTAAAAATCCGCGAATTATTTGTAAAGTGTGAAGGGGTCTTTACTCCGGAAAAAGGATTCTTTAAATGTCACCGAAGCTATATTGTAAACCTGTCGCACATAAAACAGTTCACAAGAACTATGGTCACTACCGGCATTTCCTCTGTCCCTATTTCCAGAAATAACTATTCTGCATTCAAAGATGCCTATTTTTCATATATGTTTGATTCTAACTCCGGTTAATCCGATAATTACAGCATTTGCGAGTTATCGTTCCATTTCATGTGCCTGTTTGTAGATTTCACAGGCAGCATGATTCACACATCTGTCATGTGCACAATCCATAAACGTGAGGGTTCTTTTATCTCCTGCTATCGTATATTCGCAGCAGACAGTCTGCCCTCCATTACATGTTCTGCAAAATCCCGAAATAAACTCTTCTTCTATCTCCATTTTATCCTCCTCAATTTTCCTTATGTCTCATTATCGTTCCGAGAAACAAAAATACAGGCAACAATATATTCGTTACTGTTCACAAATATTTTTATTTATTCGTCCGTTTTTTGTTGCATTTTACAACAAACAGATTTATAATCAGTATAACATAGAAATGTGCGGAAACACTATAACAAACATAAAATAATCGTAACTGTTCAGTATCTTCACAGTTACGAGTCAAAATCCATTAAAAATCGCCTTCGGCGATGGGATTTTGACTTGTATGTCTCGGGATTTTGGCATGTTCATGCCAAAACACCTCGCGGGATAGTAGACTGCTGAATAGTTACAAATAATCAAAAAAGAGGGAAAATGTCATGAACAAAGAACTTTATGATGAGGCAATACGCTCCAATATCCTGTCACGCAAACTGATCGAACAGTTGATGGAAAGTATGAATTACAGTAGTATCTCTTTTATCAACTGGACTGTAGAGGTACTAAAGATTATTAAAACACGTCTGGAACGCGGAGATAAAATCACAGACGAAGTATCCGGAATTACTTATGATATAAAATCTTTCCGAAATTTTGTAAGCACCAATTTTTCTTCCTATATTACAAGTCAGGTCTTTGATGCTCCTGATAAGGCAGAGAAAGTATATTTTTCTCTGGAAGCCACCGAAGACGGACATTCCTACAATATGGTTATGGCAAGTTCTTCAAAGAATAAAACATATAAATGGATTTCCAGTCTCAGCGAACGCTTTTCATTAGTGGAGATGATTGCTACCGGAATTGTATATCTGAAGGATAACAGGACAGATACATATCAGCCATTTATTTCCGGAAATGGTAAATACTGCAGATATGACGTAGAAAAAGGACAGATTGTCGAATTATAAAACGCTGAGATTGATTTGCATCTTGTTATATTATGCATAATCTTAAGAATTACTGCATACAGAACAAACAACAATCATTGAGTCAATACATAGTCAATCCCCTGCCATTCAGCAGGGGATTTTAATTTAATCATATTCAGATTAGTTGTTGATAAGTTTGTCTTCGCCATTCCAGCTGTAAAGTTTACGGATTTCTTCGCCAACTTTTTCAGACTGATGCTCGGAAGCTTTCTTTCTCATAGCTTTGAAGTGAACCTGTGCACCTGCATCAGACATATCAAGTAAGAAGTCTTTTGCAAATGTACCATCCTGGATATCAGAAAGAATTTTCTTCATAGCTTTCTTTGTATCTTCTGTGATGATCTTAGGTCCTGTGATGTAATCGCCATATTCAGCAGTGTTGGAGATAGAATATCTCATTCCTGCGAATCCTGACTGATAGATCAGGTCTACGATCAGTTTCATTTCATGAATACATTCAAAGTATGCATTTCTTGGGTCATAACCAGCTTCAACAAGTGTTTCGAAACCAGCCTGCATAAGTGCGCAAACACCACCGCAAAGTACAGCCTGCTCACCAAAGAGGTCTGTCTCTGTCTCTACACGGAATGTAGTTTCAAGAAGACCAGCTCTTGCTCCGCCGATTCCAAGACCATATGCCAGTGCAAGATCCTGAGCTTTTCCTGTGTAATCCTGCTCTACAGCGATAAGACAAGGTGTTCCTTTTCCAGCCTGATACTCACTTCTTACTGTATGACCAGGTGCTTTAGGAGCGATCATTGTAACATCAACATTCTTTGGTGGTTTGATGCATCCAAAATGAATATTGAAACCATGAGCAAACATTAACATGTTACCTTCTTCAAGGTTTGGCTCAATGGATTCTTTGTAAAGTTTAGCCTGTAATTCATCGTTGATAAGAATCATGATGATATCTGCCTGTTTAGCTGCTTCAGCTGCTGTATATACCTTAAAGCCCTGCTCTTCAGCTCTCTTCCAGGATTTGCTGCCTTCATAAAGACCGATAATGACATCACATCCGGAATCCTTTAAGTTCAGAGCATGTGCATGTCCCTGGCTTCCGTATCCAATAATTGCAATTTTTTTACCATCCAGTAAGCTTAAATTACAATCTTCCTGATAAAAAATCTTGTTAGCCATTTTATTTTCCTCCTGCTAATTGTAAAAAGATTTATCGTTAAGGGATGCTCCCCTAGCAAACTATAATATGTACTGTTTCTGAGATATTCTTCCATTTCCTGCATTCCGAAAAGCCTTCCGGTCTTTTCATCAGAAATAGGTTACATCCTGCGAACCTCTTGATAAACCGGTCATTCCTGTACGTGCAAGTTCGAGAATCTCGTAATCGCCCATCAGCTCAAGAAATGCCTCCAGTTTATTATGGTTGCCTGTCATCTCCAGTATCATGGAATCCACACTTACGTCTGCAACTTTCGCATGGAAAACATCTGCTATGGAAATGAGTCCCTGTCTCTGCTCCGGTTTCGCAGCCACCTTGATCATCATTAATTCATGGCATACGCTGTTGTCCGGCTCCAGGATCTTAATATCTCTTACATCTACAAGCTTGGCAAGCTGATTCGTGATCTGCTCCAGAATCAGTTCATCCCCGCTGCACACAACGGTAATTCTGGAAAAACGCTCGTCCGCTGTTACACCTCCGGTAATGCTGTCGATGTTATAGCCTCTGCGGCTGAATAATCCAGATACTCTGGTTGTTACACCTGCAGTATTATCTACTAACAGGGATAATACTCTCTTCTGCATGTCCCACCTGCTTTCAACGTGTACATTTTCACCACGTTAATATAATAAATAGCTCGTATGGTTACCATTATATCAATAATCGTGATTTTGTCAATAAATTTTTCACACAAAAACAAATGTCTTTCTGTGACGTTACTGTTCACTTCGTTCCCAGCAACACGCTTCGCGGGATATTACCAGTGAACAGTAACTCTATGATAACTTTTGTAAAAACATCAAAATAACTGCCTATATCAGATATTTATTTCTGAACTCTTCGATCATTTTCGGTTTCAGATAAAATACTGTCTGGAAAAACTTTTCCATAGAACCATATGTCTTTTTCACTGTTTCAAAAACAGCAGCCAGATACTCCTCTTTTACATTATATATAATTGGAAGCTTCTCTGTCATTTTCTCATCTGCCTCCGGCCAGGTCTGTACAAGTCTCTGCATATATACCAGTTGGGGCTCCATATAACGGTTTGTGCGCAGATAGTCTTCATATATCACATCTTCCTCCACCCCCAGCAGACTGAGCAAAAAAGCAGTCCCGATCCCTGTACGGTCCTTTCCAGTTCCGCAATGCCACAAAACAGCACCTTTTTCCTGCCTGAAAAGAATATCGATAAACTTCGCATACTGTTTCAACACCAGCTGATCCATGCATAAATTCCTGTACTGTCTAATCATATATTCTTCCATATCATCCGGGAGTCCTGCAAGCATTTTCACAAACTGTTCTCTATTGCTGATAACCTGCACATCCTCATCCACAACCGGTACATGGTAGTATTCTACTTCTGCTATAATAGTATCCGGTTTACATTTTCTCTCTTCTGCCGAACGCAGGTCGATCACCGTCTTCAGATTGTATTCTTCTCTAAGTCTGTTCTTATCGCTCTCTGAAATGTGATAAAGTTCCCCGCTTCTCAGAAGCCTCCTCGGCAGGATGTGTCTGTCATCAGCTGTAACGATCGCACCCAGATCTCTGGTATTCGGCAGACTATGAAGAGATATCCTGCCGCCCTTCGGAAAACCGGTTGCCATATCCGGGTTTAAGATCTTAAGAATGCGGATACACTCATGAATCTCTTTTTCTGTCATATCGAATTTGTATCTCTTCTTACGTCTGGTGACAATTACAAGATAATTTACACTCAGCTGTCTGTCATCACCTTCATCCGCTCCCTCTTTTCGCATATATGCCCATACAATATCTTTACATGGAAGATTGTTTATCATCATATGTCTGGTAAAAACCAGAAATCCATCTTCTATCCTTATCTTTCCATACTTCATGATCCACCACTCCACTGTCTGCAATTTTATTACTGTTCACTCTGCTTTCAGCAATATGCTTCGCAATACATACTGAACAGCAACCAGTCTTTTTCAGAATAACACAGAAATCGGAATTTGACAATTCCTGTCAAACGTTTATAATCATGGTGTTATTGTGATTATGTGTTACTGTTCACTCCGTTCACAGTAACGTGATTATAGCAATTACCTTATGAACCGTACTTTTTGTACAGAAATTATTTTTTTGAAAGGATTTATGGAAATGGAGAATCTTATTTTCTGTCTTAATGCTACAATCCCGATTTTTCTTACCCTGATGCTCGGGCTCTTTTTTCGGAAGATCGGACTCTTTGATGATACCTTTGTCAGCCGTCTGAATAAGTTCGTATTTAATGCAGCTCTGCCTGCGCTTTTGTTTCTGGATATTGCAAAGTCAGATTTCTACAGTGTATGGAATACGAAATTTGTATTGTTCTGCTTCTTTGTCACACTGATCAGTATCGGAATTTCCACAGGACTTTCCTATCTGCTGAAACCGCGAAATATTCAGGGCGAATTTATCCAGGCTTCTTACCGGAGCAGTGCTGCAATCCTTGGAATTGCAATTATCCAGAATCTTTACGGAAATGCAGGGATGGCACCGCTTATGATCATCGGAAGTGTGCCGCTTTATAATGTGATGGCAGTTACAACACTGTCACTGTTCGCTCCCGGCGGCGGTAAACTTGATGCCACAAAACTCATCCATACCCTGAAAGGAATCGCCACGAACCCTATTATCCTTGGTATCCTGACAGGTATGGTGTGGTCACTGCTTCATCTGCCAATGCCGGCAATTCTGAATACTGCCGTAGATAATCTCGGAAAAACAGCGACTCCTCTTGGGCTGATGTCCATGGGTGGTGCACTGAAATTCGGCAAGGCATTCGCAAGGCCGAAACCACTGATCGCATGTAGCTTTCTGAAGCTTGTGGGATATGAAGCTGTATTTCTTCCACTGGCTGTGCTTCTGGGATTTTCCCATGATATGCTGGTTGCGATCATTATCATGCTTGGCTCTGCCACTACTGTAAGCTGTTATATCATGGCCAAAAACATGGATTATGACGGCGATTTTACTTCCGGTGTGGTTATGACTACCACTCTGTTAAGCTCCTTTACCATGACAATCTGGCTCTATATATGCAAAAGCCTGGGACTGATCTGAGCCCAGGCTTTTTATGTTTATATCAGCTTCAGATATTCCAGTCCGTTTCTGATTCCATAATGGAACATATCCTGTGTAATATGATCAGCCAGAGCTTTTATTTTCTCCGAACCATTTCCCATGGCAACCTTCACCGCCGCATATTCAAACATGGCGAGATCATTATTGCTGTCTCCAAACACAATGGTATCCTCCCACGGAATATCAAAGAGTCTGCACACTGCCGAGATCCCCACTGCCTTGTTAAAGCCCTTTGGGACAAGTTCAATGGTGGTTCCCGCAATCCCTGAACCACTCTCATGACGGATAATGTCATAATACTCACTCAGTTCCCTGCAGGCAGCTTCTGCATCACAGCCTTTTATCATCTTTGCACTAATCTTATTAATGCGCATACAGTCTTCATTTCCCCTGATGGGACGCCATTTAGGTCCTAAAGATTCTGTGATCAGATCCGTATACCAGTTCACATCTGTATTATATTCATCCTTATCATAATACATGAAATCTGCACCTTCCATAACCGGGACCAGACCATATCTGCGCAGGATTTCCACTGACTTTTTTGCAACTTCCGGGGGCATCTCTTTATTAAAAAGACGTTCTCCATCCTTTTCAATGGTAGCCCCGCAGGCACTGATCATACCGGTAAACGGAAGCTCTTCCAGATAACGGGAAACAAAGGCCCTGCTCCTGCCTGTGCAAAGCCATGCGTCATGACCGTTTTCTCTTAATTTCTTCAATGCCTCCTTTGTGCTCTGGGGTACACCCTTTTCCATATCGCAGAGTGTTCCGTCTGCATCTAAAAAACACTGCTTTTCTGTTCACTTTCTTATCTCCTGATTTTTATATTTACGTTTATCTGCCAGTGTGCCTGCAAACTATGCAAAAAACACTGTCGCTGCCTTAACCAGGCTCTCTGTATCTTTCGCACCTGTTGTTTCATATACAGAATGCATGGCAAGCTGTGCCAGACCAATATCCACTGTTTTCACAGGAACCTGGGTATTGGAAATATTTCCCAGCGTGGAACCGCCTGCCATATCTGAACGGTTTACAAAGGTCTGGTACGGCACCTTTGCCCTGCCACAGATATCCTTGAAAATTGCAGCGGACACTCCGTCTGTACAATATTTCTGGTTTGCATTGTACTTGATCACGATTCCCCCGTTCAGCACCGGACGGTTTACCGGATCTGTCTTATCCGTATAGTTTGGATGGAGAGCATGGGCATTATCTGCAGAAATCATAAAACTGTCTGCAAGTGCCATATAATATTCCTCCTGGGTACGTCCCAGTCCCATATTGATCCGCATCAGAGTATCCTTCAGGAAAGCAGAAGCAGCCCCCTGTCTTGTACTGCTTCCCACTTCTTCATTATCCAGCACACAATGTACAGAAATGCTTTCTTCACGATTTCCCTGCAGGAATCCCTCCATAGAAGAGAATGCACACTGCAGATCATCCAGTCTGGGTGCAGAGACAAATTCCTCATTTACTCCCCACAGAGTACCCGGAGTTCTGTCATAAAGAAACAGATCATGTCCCAGAATATCTTCTGTCTTTACTTCTGCGGCCTCAGCCACAGTTTCCATAAATCTGCTCTTTCCTTCCTTATCGCTGAAAAGAGGCAGCATATCCTTCTGCACATTATATTTATATCCGTCATTTACTTCCCTGTTCATATGAATGGCAAGATTAGGAATAACCAGCAGATCTCTGTCCACAGCCACCATCTTCTCTCTGATTTTTCCATCCTGACGGACGATCAGCCTTCCTGCCACTGACAGAGGTCTGTCAAACCATGGAGACAGAATCATTCCACCGTAACGCTCTACATTCAGTTTGATATAAGCATTCTCCACCTCTATCTCAGGATTCTCCTTGATCTTAAGGGAAGGGGAATCACTGTGGCTTGCCATAATATGAAACTTCCACACAGGCTTCTGCGGAATGGAAAAAGCTATGATCGCAGAATGATTTCTGGTCACATAATAATTTCCGCCTTTTTTAAGCTTCCAGTGATCCTCCTCTTTCAATTCTTCAAAGCCTTCTTTGTCAAGCCTTTTGGTCATCTCCGTCACTGCCTGAAATGCAGTGGGGCTTTTCTCTATGAATTTCAGTAACTTCTTTGCTGTTTTTCTGTACATAGTTCGATTCTCCATTTGAATGATTAATCAAGCGGATATTCGCAATCCGCTTCGCTACTTGCTCATAATCGAATAACTGCTTCGCAGTTTATCAGAAGGAGCTTGCACTCCTCCTGATACAAGCAAGTCCCCACCCACTGCTTATTACTTTTCGCAATTGAAGCAGGGGACTTACTTGATTCGGCTAAAATGCTACCTGATTTATACTGTTTCTTATTATAATCAGTCTGTCCTGGTAATAAAAACAGCAGTCATTATTTCCATAAGAAATATGTGCTGCTGTTTTTATATCAGTCTTTAATGATCAGAGCCATAAAAACCAGATCTGTATTTCCTGTATTTGCAAGTGCATGTCCATGATTATCCGGTGTGAATGTAATATCTCCTGCTTTTACCGGACGATAGGTACCGTTGTCATTGTATTCGCCCTGTCCCTGTAAAATATAGTAGGTTTCACTTTCTCCATGATGTTCATGATATCCCAGTGAACATCCCGGCTCCAGGGTTACCTGTGCATACAGTCCACATTTACCGTTCAACTGCTCTGCATCAAGGATTTCTTTGATAATTACGTGACCATTTCCACCTGCCATGTGTTCTTCGCGTCTGATTTTCATAATTTTTTGCCCTCCTGTAGGTGTTTTCTCTTTTATAGAATTTCCATTGAATATATCATAGCACTGTTTGTAAAAAATGGCAAAGTAAATATCAATGGAACATTCAGAAAGATATCGTTACTGGTTACTGTTCACTTTATTTTGCAGTATTTTCAGATTTGTTCAGAAGGCTGTCCAGAAGCTGCGAAATGGTCTGATTTAACACAGGATGTCGCAGATACGGAGCAATCTGATTCATTGGTACAAGAACAAAATCGCGGTTGTGCAGATCAATATGAGGAATATGAAGATCTGGCATATCAATAATTTCCTGATCATAAAACAGGATATCCAGATCCAGTGTCCTTGGTCCCCAGTGGATGATACGTTCCCTGTTTGCCGCCTGTTCTAACTGATGCAGTCGCACAAGCAATTCTCCAGGAGTAAGAAGTGTCCGCATTTTCAGAACTCCATTTAAAAATTCATCCTGATCAGTAACTCCGTAAGGTTCTGTGATAAGATAATCGGAAATTGCCTCTATACGGCATCCTTTTGTCTCTGCCAGACCACGGATTCCATTGTCTATATACATCTTTTTATCACCCATATTAGAGCCAAAAGCAATGTAAGCAGTATGCCATTTCCGTGTAATTTCCACAGATACAGTTTTCAGAGGAAGACCAACCGGTGCCCAGGGCTTTTCGATCTTCAGAGTGATTTTTTTAAAGTCCGGAAAGAGAGCAAAGAAGCATTTCTGCAAGATTCTCTGCAAGAGATTCCAGAAGTTTATAAGTATGTTTTCTGGTAAAATCAGTGATCATATGGCTGACTTCGCCATAGTTTATGGAAGCAGACAACTCATCGGTTAATCCCGCCAGACGTGTTCTGGTAAAAAGTGTAGCAGAAATAACAAACTTCTGTCCCAGAACATTTTCTTCGGGATATACACCATGGTTTGCAAAAACTTCCAACTCTTTAATTTCTATTTTATCTAATCTGGTCTCATCCATAACAGTAAATCCTTTCTGTATGTTATTTATATTTACCATCTGTTTTTGTGCCAGTAATTTATCTACGTCCCAGGATTGCTTCTGTCATCTGGATCACACGCTTGTTTTCTTTAACATCGTGGACACGGACAAAAGAGCATCCCTTCATTACGCCAATTACACTGGTAGCCAAAGTCCCCTCCACGCGCTGATCTACCGGAAGATCCAGTGCCAGTCCGATCATGGATTTGCGTGATGTACCAAGGAGAACCGGAAATCCCAGATTCTGAAAAAGCTCCAGGTGATTCATTGCTTCCAGATTCATTTCAAATGTTTTTCCAAAACCAATTCCCGGGTCAAGCATGATTTTTTCATCTTTAATGCCGGCCTGTCTTGCAAGATTGACACATTCCTGTGTTTCGGCGAGCATATCAATGAGAAAGTTTTGATATTCTGTATTAGATTTGTTGTGCATCAGACAACAGGCCACATCATATTTTGCGATCACAGCTGCCATTTTCGGATCATATTTTAATCCCCAGATATCGTTAACCAGGTCAGCTCCTGCCTGAATAGAACTTTCAGCAACACTGCTCTTAAAAGTATCTACAGAAACAGGAATGTCAAAATGTTTTTTGACCGCTTCAATAACAGGAAGAACTCTCTGTGCTTCCTCATCAGCACTGACAGGAGTATGACCGGGACGTGTAGATTCGCCTCCGATATCAATAATATCTGCACCATCAGCAATCATTGCCTCTGTATGTTTCAAAGCTTCATCCATATGATTCCATTTGCCGCCGTCTGAAAAGGAATCAGGGGTAACATTTAAAATTCCCATTATGTAAGTATGATTCTTAGTGTCAAAAAAACGGTTTCCAATTTTCATGAGCAAAGCCCATCCTTTCTTTGTGCTTATAAAGAAGATCAGTATTCAATTTTCATATTTTTTTCATCATCAGACCAATAGCATTCAGAAGCTGCGGAACATAAAAAACAATTTCTGGACTGCTTATCCGCTTTATAAAGAAGTGCTGCCAGCATACTGCAGAAATCTCCTTTTCGGTGATGTCCAATGGAAGACAGAATCAGTTCTTTTTCCTGTTCTGTAAAGTGCAGATCTGTCAGAATTTCCCTTGCGATTTCTACTCCTGCAATATCATGGGGAATGTTGTACTGATATTGCTGTGCACGTCCGATATCATGAAGAAGTGCTGCTGCATAGATAAGCTCTTTGGACAGCTCCAGATGTTCCTCCAGTGCATAAATGTACATCAGCCGTGCAACATCCAGAAAATGTTCAGGCGTATGACGGCAGAAGATCCGTTCACTCTCAAGTTCCTGTATTTTTTTCATAGTGTTCCTGATAAACCGGGTGCCTCCAGATCTGATTGACACGACCCATATCTAAAAAACTTGTTATTCATCCTTTTACCATAGAAAGGAACATTTTCTGCAGTTCCTTATCTTCTGTAAACGCACCACGGGTTACAGTAGTGATTGTTTTGCTTCCCGGTTTTTTTCATTCCACGCATGGTCATACAGGTGTGTTCCGCTTCCAGCATTACCATAATTCCTTTTGGATCCAGAGTACGCTCCAAAGCATCTGCAATCTGAACAGTAAGCCGTTCCTGGATCTGTGGTCTTCTGGAATAAACCTCTACTGTACGTGCCAGTTTGCTTAAACCGGTAACTTTGCCGTTGGGGATGTATGCAAGATGAGCTTTTCCATAAAAAGGCATCAGATGATGCTCACACATGGAGTAAAAAGTGATGTCTTTTTCCAGTACGATTTCATTATTCTCTACAGGAAACTGCTTTAACAGATGCTGGTCCGCCTCATGGCCAAGACCTCCGTAAATTTCTTCACACATGCGGGCAATCCTGTCAGGAGTATCGATCAGACCTTCCCGTGTGATATCTTCACCGATACCTTCCAGAAGCAGACGGACTGCCTGCTCAATTTTCAGTTTGTCAACCATTAAAAAAGTAACCTCCTTTGTATTTTTGAAATGGAGATTATCCTTTTGACCAAATTAAAAAGGATATCTCCAATTGTGATAGAATGTATGTCGAAAACATTCCCTAACACAATATGAGATATCCTCTTATATTGTTTGCAACGGGTGCGGATAATATACCGTAAGACGCACTTTTCGTTTCAGTGACAACTCCCCATTCACCGAACACTTGACGCATAAAATCCTATTTTGCATATCATTCATTTCGGTATTCAGTATACCATGTAATACGATAATAGAAAAGCTTTTTTCTGACTTTTCAGAATAATTTTTTCCTGCTGCCAGAACTAATAGTTTCGAAGTACACTTTGCAGATATTCTTTATACTGCTGCTTTACATCTTCCGGTCCGACAATCCTCATTCCGGATCCAGAATCGTACATAATTCCGATGCATTTAACATATGTTCATCATCGGTACGTTCAAGCATGATTTCCATCAGATATAACGTACGGAGCTTCTGATCAAAAGAAGCCATAGCGTATCACCTCCATTTTCTGTTTTCACTTTTCCCAGTGAAACATTTTTCGCATTTACCACTCTTCACATTTAATATCACTTATCTGTTCGATTGGAATGACCGTTTGATCCGTCATGATTATGGTATGCTCGTATTCGTCTACCTTTTTTACAATACCGGAGCACATAACATAAGATCCACCGGCTTTTTTTCATCGGGAATAAAATAAGTTATGGATACATTCTGTTCTATACCGATATTATTTCTGATTATATTGATTTTTTCATTCAGCTGAGCAATCACTTCCTCGCTCAGTTCCAATCTTTCATCGGTTAATCTTGCTGTTTCTTTTATCGCAGCATCATGCCCGGTCAGAGCTGCAAAAGGAGCAAACTGCGCTGCCCGATCCCGAAGAGGCATTTGCGGATGATTCTTAGAGACCGGATGCGGTAAATTGATGATATCGTCATAAGAATTATTTTTCATCCTCTTTCAACTCCTTTACGCCTTATGACCGCCAATCTGTTCATTTCTGTCCCGGGCAGTTGCACCTTCCTGAAGATTCATTCCCTTCAGTACAGCGATTTTTTCCAAATTTCTTCTTGATACTGAGCATTGCCTCCTGCATACGTTTCTCACGATCCAACGCAGCCTCTTCCTCTTCCTGCATTTTTCCTTTGCGCCTCATAATCCGTAAAAAGATCCAACTGCTCATACACTTCTTCTCTCTCTACAGAGCTTTCATCCACAAGCCTGTTCGCTGTGATATTGATTCTTCTGATAAGCATGTTTCTATCAACAATCCTGTCATATAGCTTTATTACTGCATCCATTATCATTTTTGTTGAAGAAGTCTGCCGTTTCAGATTGGTCGTTCCATGTGCGTGTTTCGGAATTCTTCTTCCATAACGGTCGATCGTAACCTCTCCATGATACTGCTTTTTCCTGTCGGCATTGTTCAGATTCTCAATATCATAACCAACTGTCAGCACGATCTGGTCTGTGACAAGCTTCTTATCCACCAAATCCAAAACCATCTGGTCCGTCATCTCTTTGACGACTAATTTTGCTTTTTCAAAGTCATAAGGACAATGAAGTACCTGCCCGGAACAAACACTGTTCGTTTCCGGTTTGTAAGCCTTGACCATTTTCATGGTACAGGGCTCATATCCCCAGGCATGATCGATCAGCAACTCTGCATTAACGCCAAACAGTTTATATAGCAGATCTTCGTTATATAATTCATTCTCTTTTCCGATGGAACATCTGGCAATATCACCCATCGTATAGAGGCCATATTCTTCCAACTTCTTTGCATATCCCTTTCCGACTCTCCAGAAATCAGTAAGAGGTCTGTGGCTCCAGAGTTTCCTTCGGTATGACATTTCATCCAGTTCTGCAATTCGTACACCATCTTTATCTGCTTTAATATGCTTCGCCACGATATCCATCGCAATCTTACACAGATACATATTTGTTCCGATTCCAGCAGTTGCCGTTATACCTGTCGTTTTCAGCACATCCTGTATCATAGTCATCGCCAGTTCTCTTGGTGTCATATTATAAGTATGCAGATAATTCGTTACATCCATAAATACTTCGTCAATCGAATACGGAAAAATATCTTCCGGTGCAATATATTTCAGATAAATGCTGTAAATTCTGGTGCTGTATTCCAGATAGAGAGCCATCCGGGGAGGAGCAACAATATAATCAATCTCCAGTGCAGAATTGATATTTAATTCTGTACTGTCATCAGAAGAACCAATAAATGTTCTGTTCGGTGCTTTCCACCTGCGAGCGCTGTTGGCTTCTTTTACTTTTTGAACAACTTCAAATAAACGAGCCCTTCCTGGTATCCCATAACACTTTAATGCTGGAGATACCGCAAGACAAATCGTTTTTTCTGTTCTGCTTTTATCCGCAACCACAAGATTAGTCGTCAAAGGATCTCTATTTCGCTCTTTACATTCCACAGATGCATAGAATGACTTAAGATCAATTGCAATATAGGTTCTTTTCTTTTCCATCATTCTACACCTCCCGATTCTCCTGTGTTCTGTTTGTGATTATTTCCCCTTATCCATCGCCATATGTATCATTTTTTTCAAAAGACTCTCTGAAACGCTCATCATCCTCTGCCGTTCGTTTTCTTGGTCCTTTTAGGTGATTCTTTCCGGATGCCCTTCGCGCTTTCTTGTTCAAGTGACGCTCCATAAGCATCTGGTCAATATTTTCATTGGTATACCATTTCCCGGATTGGTGAATCGCATACGCAGCTTTTCCAAGTGCCATTGCTGCCACTCCATAATCCTGTGATACAACAATATCGCCCCTATGGCAAATGCTGATCAGTTTATAATCCACTGCATCTGCTTCGGCTCCAACTACAATCACTTCACTGTAATCAGATGATAACACATGATTGGTATCACACAACAACGTTACCGGAAGATTGTGCTCTTTTGCAACTTTTTCAACAATACCGACTACCGGACAGGCATCTGCATCAATAAAAATCCGCATATCTTCTCCCTCAATTACACATAAACGGAGTGCGAACCTCGATGAGATTACCACTCGGATCATACAGCCTTACAAGTTTCTGGCCACCTGCAAGTTCTGTCAGTTCCGTGGCATATCGGACAAAATATTTACCGGATTCATATTTCGCAAGCAATTCATCTATATCAAATTCCTCAAAATACAGTTCCATCCTGTTATTAAATGGAGTAGAAATCTCATCCAGCGTCTTTCCCCATAAACCGGTGTCCTGCAAAACAAGGCCCTCCGATAAAATCACATTTCCTTCATTCTGAAGAATCACTTGCAGTCCAAATAAATCCCTATAAAACTGTATGGATTTTTCTATATCATCCACTACGATCAGTACATTCTTTAACATGTCAGACACCTCGCAATTCACATTCAATTATATGATCTTCCCAGACAAATGATCAATCTCATGCTGGCAGATCTGCGCTGTCCATCCAGACAGTTTCTGGCGCTGTTTTTTCCAGTTTAAGTCATAATACTCCACTTCTATCTTCTGGTATCTGGTCGTCTTACGGACACCATCCAGAGACAGGCAGCCTTCTTCCGTCTCATACATGTCATGCTTTGAAATAATCACTGGATTGAACATCACTACATCTATGAATCCCATATTCACAATAATGATATTCTTCTTTACACCAATCATATTGGCAGCCATACCAACACACCGTTCCCGGTTCGCCTGCAGTGTGTCCTGCAGATCCTTTCCAATCTGGATATCTGCTTTTGTGGCTGGCTCGGATGGCTGGCCTAAAAAGAAAATGTCTCTTACTATTTGCTTTACCATTTATTTTCTCCTATATTTTATTTCTAATTCTTATTTATCCTGACCGGAAATCTTTCTCATCGACTCAAAATTAGTTTTACAGCATCAATCAGATCCTCACTGAATCCTTTAATACCAACTCAAGTATAACATAGATATAACCCCTGTAGTGCATAAACTCGAAATATTCCTGTTCACTGGCAAATAAAATGTATTTGCCTTCTACGTATCCCATGTATCCGTTGCTTGTGTTATAACCTTTCATCTGCCAGTTCCCCCTTGATTTCTTTTTCTAATATTATCAGTTTACACCAAATGGCTGTGCAAAAATCCCGACAACCAAAAGGCTAAACTTCCTAAATCATTTTTGTATTCAACAGCTAAAGATAGAGAATAGCAAGGACAGGAAGTAGTTACCCACCTTCCGGACATTCGTCTCAAAACAAGAATCCTACTGGAATACTTGCAGATAGATAAGGAAAGCAGCTTATCTTCCTTTGTCACAGTAAATCCTGTGTCATAAAGCTGATAAGCTGCCATTTTGTTCTGCAGGTATTCTATTTGTTCTCGCTCAACCTTTTCTTTAACTCAAAGATATTCTCCTCAATCCGCTGTATTACAGCCTTAAAATCATCATCTGATTTCCCCGTTGGATCATCAAGTCCCCAGTTATCATCAAATGCTCTTCCAATAAAAGGACATCCCACATTACAGCCCATTGATATTGCGATATCAACATCTGGGATATCAGTAATCAGCTTACTATACTGACCATTTGCTTCCATGTCTATTCCATAAATCTCTTTCATGACACGAACGGCATCCTGATTAATCTGAGGCTTTGTCTCTGTTCCGGCCGAATAGCTTTCAAATATATCTGATGCCAGATGTTTTCCCAATGCCTCTGCTATCTGACTACGGCATGAATTATGAACACAGATAAATGCGACTTTTTTCTTATTCATGAAATGGGCACCTCTCCTTAATACATTGATTGTTCTTATCAGAATGAATACATTTTATAACAGGCTTTTCCATTTGTATATTGAAATTCTCTGCCACATAGTCAATCGCTGAGATTATGGCCATATAAGAATCTCTTTTACACCATCTTGGTCCACCAATGCTCCCCAGAATCCACATACACCGCCTGGAACAGCTTTTCCTCTATTCAATGATTGCGGAATTAACCTAATATTCAGCTTTCTGCATTGCAGAAACAGCTTTCCAAAAACAACGATAATCAATAACATTTAACGGCACTCCCATCAATTCGGAAGTGCCACTTTTTCCAACTTATTATTCACATCAAAGCAAACCTTGTCCCCTTCATTGATGTTACATTCATAGAGCATGGCATCCTCTGCTTTTATCCTTATTTCTTCGCCTGAAGAATTCGTAAGCGTCACTATTGCCATGACTGGCATGCCTTTCGGTCGCTCTTCACAACCGAAGTCCAGGTCTTCCTCAATTCGTTTTACTGTGTATATCATAGCAATCCCTCTGAAAATAATATTTGAAATCAGTTCTCCATGTTCCTTCGAATTTTCTCTATCAAAGTGACATCTGCCGGTAGCCAGGCAACACTGTCCAGTTGATCCTTCGTAAGCCATTTTGCAGCTTCCGCTTCTTTTAGTTCCAGGTGACCGGCTGTAACCTCTGCCCAGAAGCAGTCCATGGAAAGGTGAAAGGTGGGATAGTCATACTCTATAGTGTCAATCAAATCCCCTACCTTAATTTCTGTATCCAGTTCTTCCATGATTTCTCGCTTTAATGCTTCCTGAGGTGTTTCACCTGCTTCGATTTTTCCTCCAGGAAACTCCCAGCCGCCTTTCAGCTCACCGTAACCACGAGCCGTTGCAAAAATTTTATTCTTTTCTTTCATATTGTCGCAGATAACTGCTGCAACTACTTTTATTGTCTTCATTTGTTTCGTACCTCAAATCATTTATGCTGTAATATTTGACTGTAAATACCGTAATAAATCTTCTCTCACTGGATGCTGCATTTTCATCGTTACTTTCGTGATCGGTTGCATACGTCCGCGATTATCTTCTTTCCGGGCATTTCTGGCTTCCACCACAGTGAATTGTCCCATGTAATAAAAGCTTGTTTCCGCATCTGACTTTTTCACAAGCAAGTGCTTTCTTTCAGCTTCAAGTACATCTTTCATATATGAACTATCCAAGCCTTTCCCAATCTGAGAGTCCCACTTAAAAATCAGATCATCCTCAAAAGCATCCGCATAATCAGGTTTTCCATCTACATAGTTTTTTTCCATCCTGACATTCTTCTTTGTGATATGTAATAAAAATGAAAACATCATCTTCAATTCTTTTCATACCATACATAATAGAGGACAAATCCTTGCCACAGTTCATAAGAAGGCTTACATCTCTTCTGGAATATTTTTCGTATAATACAAACGGACTATCCACAATTCGCCCCGGAAAATACTTATCCTTATATCTGGCAATACCGACTTTTATAATATCTTCCACCTGTGTGTAGAACTGAATATGTGCAAGTCTTTCTGTATAACTTTTCAGTCTTCGGATCATTCCTGATTGGTCATTTTCCAGAATATCAATCTGACGAAATTTCTGATATTCTGCTTCTTTACTCACGAAATGTCCTTGCAGCACCTGAATTGCTTCATTTACCTGTGATGTGCTGATTTTAATTCCATAGGTCTTTTGGTATTCTTTTATAAAATCTGCAACCCCTATATGATCTCTGTAAAGCAATTGACTTAATATTGCAAGCTCATCAGGGCGCACTCCTGAGAGAATTGTTTTGGACAAATACTCCAGTGTTAATTTCTCCTGTTCGTTTAGGCTATTCTTGTATTTATCCTTTTCCATTGCCTGCATAAAGGCATAATATGTTTTATATTCTTTAATAATTACCAGTGGATCAAATTTCCTCTGATTTTCATAAAAATCATACAGAAGCGGAACCCGTCCTAACCGATTCTTCAGAGAAACATAGCTTTCTTTGATCAGAGTTTTCATCCCTTTGATTTTATCGATGGACTTAAATATATTATCTTTGGAAATCTCATCAAAATGAACAGTTGAAGCCCCTGGTATTGTACTATTTCCACTGATTACATATTTACGGATTACATCAGCGTTATAAGAACGGTCTCCTGATAAAGCTACCGGAATCATAAAGTTATTATTATAATTTCCAATAAAATCCAAAATAACAACATATTCTTTCCCTGGTGCCTTTCTAAGTCCTCGTCCCAACTGCTGAATAAATACAATGGGAGACTGCGTTGGTCTAAGCATAATGACTTGATTCACCTCAACGATATCCACACCTTCATTTAATATATCTCGCGAAAAAATATAATCCAAGGGCTGCATTTCTTCCGTTGCATCTGCTTCATCCATTGCCAGTCTCTCGAATGCTTCCTGCCGTTTTTCTTCATTATCAGCACCACTAAGAGCAATTGTACGGTATCCCAGAGCATTAAACTTTCTTGATAATTCTTCACACTCTTTAACACGACTGCAAAAAATAAGTCCCCTTACACGATCGCCACTGTAGCCATAATATTCCGACTGTTCGATCACATGCCTCACTCTCTCATCACTGGTAAGCTGATTGAATTCCTCATCTGTCAACTTCGCAGCCTGCAATGTTTTATCATCCAGGGAAATAACCTCACTGATACCAAAATAATGAAACGGACAAAGAAGATTATCTTCCATTGCCTGCTGTAAACGGATTTCATGAGCGATTTGATAATGGAAAATCTCATATATATTTTTGCCTTCCTGATTATCATCTCTTTTATCCGGTGTCGCAGTCATACCCAAAAACAGTTTCGGATTGAAATAATTAATGACCTTGGTGTAAATATTGTTAGAACTGTGGTGAGCCTCATCCAAAATAATGCAATCAAAGGCATTTGGCTGATACCGAAACAAATGTGCGTCTCTGTTCAAAGTCTCTACTGTTGCAAAAACATAATCCTTCTCATATTCATAGAAGCCTGCTCCCACCAAGCCCATTGTCACTTTCTTATCAAAAACTTTTTCAAAAGATTTTTTAGCCTGCTTCGCAAGTGTTACACGATGAACCAGAAACAATACTCTTTTGAAACCAAGCTCACGCATAGCAAATGCGGATGCATAGGTCTTTCCTGTTCCCTCATATGTCAAGTAGGTGACACAAACTTTTTGAAAAACTTTTGCTTGAAAATAAAGGCTTTTTGAACCGTATTCTTTAAAAATCCTATAGAGCGTGTTCCTAAGGTGTCAAAAAAATCGGCTTATTGGTGTTAAATAAATGTTCTTATAATTTTGAATACGCCAACAGCTGATCTGGAGGGATAATTACATCATCCTTTATGTAAATGGCAATTTCGCTCCCTAACATATCATTAGATCGGTCAATTGCATGCGAAAGCATCCATTTCTTGATTTTCATACTATCGTCTAATTCGTCCCATCCTTCATATGGAGGATCTCTCCATTCATCTAAATCAAAATTAAATCTATGAATTTGGTCTACCGTTGCATAAAAATCTATTTTGTAGCTTTCAGCTTTTGTTTCCCAAAATTGCTCTACTTTCTTTGCCGCAGGAAATAGCTTCGCTAAAGTCATTAGAAATTCAGGTCTCTCATGAATTCTTGTCCCGTAAGCACGTATATCATCATTCATCATAAATCCATTAACACAAAAATCATAAAAGACTCTATGAGCGATCCTATCAAGCTTTTCTTCCGTTTCTGTCAAAAAGTGTTGCTCACTATAATGTTCATAATCAATGTCATACAGATTCCCATTATAAGATACTGTCTTTTCATGAATATCAAAAGCAATCCCTGCCTTTTTCAAGAGCCTTGAAAAAATTGTATTCTCAGAAAGAACCATCTGCAGATTTTTAATCCATTCTTTTTTATCTCTTCACATTGATCAAGACTTCCTAAAACATGAAATGCCATCACCTTTATGTCATGGACATTTACTTTAGCGATTCTATCTATATTCCGTTCCCAAAACACTTCAAAATCATTTCCACTATTCATTATCAGTTCTTCAACATACTCATTTGATTTCATCTGTAATAAATCCAAGATGAAGTCAAATGCTGAATTACATGTCCTTAAGTCAAAATCCATGCCTTATCCTTCCCTCTTCACATAATACAGTTCGATATCATACCCCAGTGCTTCCATCATCTGCACAAAAGTCCTATTCACCACACCATCAGGCTTCTTGATTACACGGTTCACGTATGCCTTAGTGGTATCAATCTCTTCCGCCAGCTTCACCTGAGTTTTGCCCTGCTCTATGCACTTTACCTTTACATCAACCTCAATGTTGTTCTTTACCATGAATCTATCCTCTATCGAAATATATCGGTTGTCTTTTTCGTATAATTTATAGTACACCAAAATCTCAATTTTTTTCAATTAAAAAGAGGCCCGCCACCTAAGCAGCAAACCTCAAGCACCACAATATTTACTTCCAGATTACTCTAATCTCATTATCTGGATGAACTTCAACTCTCTCAACATACTCATCCATCAGCTCCGGTGTAAGCTTCATCACTACAAAACTATCATGAATCTTCACACGGTTATATTCCCTGGTCTTATCCTCTGCCAGTGACAGCTTCTCCATCAATTCTTCATGCTTCTTCCTGAGTGCTTCCATCTGATCCATCGTTCCATATTATCTCTGGTCTTGAGATTTAACACATTATGCTTCTCATAAAATTATTTGTTCCGTACAACCTTATTAAAAGAACTAATAAATACAATTGTTAATCATATATCCTACAATATAAAACACTGCTCCCAGGTTTCCCCAGGAGCAATGCACCATCAATCGTTCACAATTATTTTTTATACAGGGAAGTGCCCGGATCAGTTGGTATGATTCCCTCAGCAAGTGAGCCTGACCAGTGCTTGAATGGTTCATATAATGTTAGTATATTTTTCTATCACTTCATTTTTCAAAGTTGGTCTCGCTGCACTTTACCGTAGATAACTTCCACGAAGCTATGAGACTCGAACTCATCAGACCAACAGAGTACCTGACCAACTCCGCTTCATTAGCGATAAGGCAGCAAAATGTTCTTTCTATTCAACCCAGCTGTTAATTCCTTTATTTTCGGTATATATCACTCGCTTTAAGCAGCCTTCTCTTGAATAACTCATATATTATCAGGAAATCTTTTCATTATCCATGACATATTGTTGATGTCTCTTCACTCTCTCTTCCCAAAATCCAAACTAATCCATCCAGCCCCAGACTTCAGTTTTCCCCATCCTTTCACAGCACCCTTACCATTTTCACTTCAAACGCAATGGTTTTCTTTTCAATATCAGCGGATTAGAATATGAGCCAATTGATACCGACAAGATGTTTGAATTAATTCGCAGATTACGAACTACCGTAGAATTGCTGAGTGCTATGGAATCTATACGAAAAGATTACCATAAGATTCTGGGATTATCTCTTTACCTGATGCTATCAAATCCCATTGAAATATCTTTTTTCTCTCTTCCTAACCCATATTACACATGTAAGCACTCTCTGCAAGAAAGTTTGGAAAGAGCATATAGTATCCCCACACCAGATTACTTCCAACAAGAGATGTTTTCTAAAGATAGCATCACTATTCCAGATACATTAGTATCCCCATCATTTGAATTGCATGTTCAGCTATATATGGGATGTATGGAAGGAAGCGGTCAAGAAGCACATATAAAAGGTTCTTCAAGTGACCTTTTCAAATCAATGCTATTCTTATACGCACACGGAATAGATGAATCACCTTCAATTCGCAGAACCATAGATCTTATCTTCCATTATTGCTGTGATGTAGGAGCTGTAAAGAATATCAAAAATGATGGTTCCATTGAATATTATGGCACACCAAATACAAGCAAGATTACTTCTGACATGAAAACCAGAATTCTAGAAATTGCAAGGCTTGTAATTGCTGAAGAAATCAATGCCAATATGGGAAGCATCCATCCAATGTATGATGCCGAAAAAATGACTCCATCCTGGCATGTGGATACGCTCATTGGAGGATTGTATTTTTCCATCTTCTATATGAAACCAGATTTGGAATTATTCAGACGTTGTAGACAATGCGGTCAATTTTTTACTGTAAAAGCCACATCTACAAGAAAGGTTTACTGCGATGATCTCTTCCGAAACCGATATCAGCAAAGTATGCATCGTAAAAGAAAAAGAGAAAAAGAAGAAAATCTGTAAACAACAAATCCCCTGTCTCCACCTACTGGTTACAGGGGATCATTTTATTTTTTACTACGTGGCGGAACTGCTAATCTTTTCAATACCGTCTCAATACAATTTGCCAGAGCCACCTTACTCTTAAGAGGATTCCCGGTGTAATGATACATTAAATACCTGGTATCAATAACAATACCCTGGATTCTTTCATAGTTGAGCTTATTTGTTTTCCAATCACTGACAGCTTCTCCTATCGTGCCAACAGGTTCTGTCAAGCCAAAGAAGTTTTTCTTCATGTTGTATGGCATGATAAATGCATTGAACAGAGAATCATTGTCTATACTATGTGCCTTTTCAAGGTATTCACCATATGTAACCTGCTTACTAATAGATGAGGCATTCGGAAGATGATCTGGATTTCCCGTCCATCCATACCGATAACACTTTGCATCCAACACATAATATTTTTCGTTGTAAATCATGATGCTATCAGGCATCAGTGGATGCTTTTCTTTGTACTTACCAAAATCCAGCAGCCATCTGGTTCTTGGGAAATACTGATCCTTGTTTTTCTCTCCGAAAGCTCTGTCTATCAGTTTTTCCCACACATGATCAAAATCATCCGTTCCAAAATAGAATGTACTTTCCGATGTTTTTTGCGTCCATATATTCTAGCATATCTAACATCCCCTGAAACAGGTTTCTCTTTCGATCGTCGTTTGTATTTCCAAGCTTACTTCTTACGATCTGTATAGATGTTTTTACATCGGGACAGGCTCCAGGTTTTTCTGGCATATAAGGAACATATAGCCATCCAAGTTTCAAAAAAGCTTCATATACGCAAAATCTATTAATCTGCGTGATGGTTTTATTATCATTTGGTGTCGATGATCTTACTGTAAAGTCTGTGTATATCAACGAGCTCACTCCATTGGGAGACTGTTGCACCAATGGAGTCTGATTTCTGAATGTCCTTGGCCAGTGCTGATTTCCCGTAGGACTGGTTCTAAACACTGGATCAGTCTCAATGTAATACTTACCGCCAAGAGAAAAGTAAAACTCCATAACTGCACGATAAGCATTTATAGGAAAATCTACCGTCTGAGGTGCCGCAAACTTGTTAATAGAAAGCAGTCTATCCTCTTTTGAAGTAAATTCAGATAAAACCTGTATCAGATGCTTTATGTCCGTTCTGATTTCCTGATCAGTCTCCGGAAGCTGATAGCCTATAGGGAAATAGACCATTGCTTTATCAGAATCAGCTTTAACACCTACAAATCTATCTCCATCTTCATTTGAATTCACATGGCAACGATTACGGATGTCTTCGCCATCAGCTACTTTCAAAGCTGAATCTATGTCCATTGAACATCACCACCTTACTGTTCAGATTCCGGATTTTGTAATGCATCTACCACGTTCTGCTTAAACATCTTGAAGCGCTGGATACCCTCTGCATACATGAATGCTCTGATTACACTTTCAAGACTTCTGTATTCTGTGGTTTCAAAAATAACTTCACGATTGAACTTGAAGGCATCATCCCACAGATATTTGATAACCTTTTCGGGGAATCTACGATTTTGCTTCATAGCAGTTCTGATTTCAGCTAATCGAATATCATCTTCTTTGGAAATAATACCAGCACTCTCTTTTTTGGCGTAAAGAATCATATTCTCCAGAAGACAAATCTCCCATTTTCTGATCCTTTTGCAAATCCATAAGACGAACAAAATAAGCTCCAAGACGCTTATCCTCAGAAGAAGACATTCTTACATTGTTTCCTACAATAATGCTGTTTATTTCTGTACAGAATACTTCCCATGTAATACCTGTATCTAAGATTTCAGCATCCGCCAGGTTTCTATCTACAGTTTCAAAATTATTCTCAATCAAACGCATCTCCCAACGTCTTTGGAATGCTGTATCTAAGGTAAATACATTCTGATCAGAAGTATTCATCGTTCCGATAATCGAAAGATTTGACGGAATTTTAACTTTGTGTTTAGAATCACCGTAAACAATTTTTGCGATATTTGCATTTGTTATACCATATTCACTCGTTCCAATAGGCATACCATCATCATATTTTTCTGACGCAATCACTTTTCTATCTAACAATTGAAATACTTCTCCAAATATTGCAGGAGCATTACCTCGATTTATTTCTTCAATTACTAGAATATACTCTTCTGTTGGATTCAGATAAGCATCTTTCAAAATATTGGTAAACGGTCCTGCTGTAAATTGATAGCTTACTTGACCATCTTCTGCAACAACCGGTAGTATCTGACCAATAAAATCTGAATATGTATAATCTGGATGGAAAACTAATCTTTCAACATGGGTTCCTTTTTTACAATACTCATGTTCAATAGTCCAACTTTTCCCCGATCCTGGAACTCCATATAATAAAACATTCGTCCCCGTAGATATACGTGTCTTCTCCAGATCATCAAACGAAGCACCTTCCTGATCTGCATCTAAGCTATCTAATCCAATAACTTTAGTTGCATTCAGACGCAATAATGTTTCTACTCTTTTCTGATAATCATCAAGTCTATCTGAAATCACCGATTGAGCCGAAACACTTCCGCCAGAATATTTCAAGTATGGGTTCATACTATCAGATAACAGTGATTTCAATATTCTTAAAGAACCTTTTGCTTCCTTATCTCCATTTACATCTACTGGCTGATTAGTTTCCAATAATTTTCTATAAATGCTATTTTGATTGAAAATCACATCTTTTTCGCCATCAACTAGCTTAAACACTGCTCCCTCAGCTAATGCTGTGAGCAATTTCAATAAAATCAACTCACACTCAGGATCAAATGTGACATCTACTCCTATCCACGACAATAATACCCTTACAAAAGCTGACTCATTACTAGATATTACACTGTGTATAATATCCATATTAACCGAATAAGCCAGCTTTTTAGGATAACGAATACCACCTGTTCGCTCTGCACTTGCTGCTTTACTTGAATCAACAAAACTTACCTTAGCTAATTTCCATACCAATTCAAATGCAACAATCAATGCTTCCATTTGAGACTTAAAAAGCTGATTATCATTAGCACATGAAATAACTTTCTGAATATCTATGTTCTCTTCTTCACATATCTCTGATAAATAATCTGACAGCCACTGTCTCAATTCTTGCGTTAATACAGTTTCTTTGTCCTTTTGTTCTGAAAAAACAAGTTCTGATGGATGATCAGCACATTCCCACAATAAAACAGAAAGTGCTAATGTGCCTTTAACATGTGGTAGTGACGATTTAATTCCCAATTTCAAATCAAGCTCATCATATGCCATAAGATTGTCAGGTCTATTCATTCTCTATCCCCTCCTTTATATCCTTCATAATTACACTAGCTATTGCAGCAGCAAGTTTGGGTGGAACTGCATTACCCACTTGCTTCATTTGTGATCCTTTATTACCAATAAATCTGAATGTATCTGGAAAGGATTGTATTCTTGCCGCTTCTCTAACAGTTATAGCTCTATCCAAATAAGGATGTGTAAATTTACCAGAAGAAGGTGTATCAAATCTTGTGGTTATAGTAACAGATATTTCATCCTTTCTCATTCTTGTCCAAGTTCCACTATAAATAGATTTTGTTAAATGTTCCTTGGGAAGAACTTCTTTCCCAGCATTGGGAGGAATCATTGCTAAACGCTCCAATGCGAGCTTAGAATGTTTGGTAACAACATGATTAAATAGTTTTCCTGAATCTCTTCTCATTTCCTTTTGATAGTCACTCTCTGGATCTGTACTGTAGGCTTGCTCTTCCTCACCTTCTCCTGAATTCAGATATGCTAAATCACTGATTGCATCCCATATATTAACAAATTTTATACAAGGAACAGGGAGCTGAGGGGCTTCTGAATCACGTTTTCCAATTATTACAGCTCTTCTTCTATTCTGTGGGACACCATAATCGGATGCATTCAGCACTCCCATATTGAGCTGATATCCCATAGAATTAAATAGTGTCTGTATTTCCTGTCGAAAGAAACCGCCTTCCGCTGTTAATAAATTAGGTACATTTTCCATTACAAAATACCTTGGTTTAACTAATTCTACAACCTTTACATAATACTTAAACAAGAAATTTCGTTCATCATGGATAGTTTTCCTTTGTCCTTTTTGAGAAAAACCCTGACAAGGAGGACCACCTATAATTACATCTATTTTCCCTTGAAAATCACCAAAGGTTTTTTCTAAGTCCAATTGTGTAATATCACCAACTACCATTTTAGTGTTTTTGTGATTTACTCGATATGTCATTAGCTATTGATTCATCATACTCATTTGCCAATACAACATCAAAGCCTTCTTGTTCAAACCCAAGGGACATTCCTCCTACCCCTGCAAACAAATCGATTACTTTAGGTTTTATCATTTTTATGCCTCCTGGATTCTTTGGCTTGCCATATCAAAATATTCTTTTGATAATTCAATACCAATAAAATTTCGACCTGCTTTTTTGGCAGCAACTCCAGTTGTTCCGCTACCCATAAACGGATCTAATATATTGTCATCTACATTAGAAAGAACATCAACAAAATGGCGCATTAAACTTTCTGGTTTTTGAGTTGGATGTTTTCCATATTTTCGTTCACCATTTGGAGTAACAGAAGTCTCTACAAAATCATGTAAAACAGCCCCATTATTGTTGAATGTTCCTGTTCTGGTTTTATATGTGAAATAAATCCAAGCTTCCGTAGAATTAACAAAGTGTAGATTCATATTTCTTGGCATCGGATTTTTCTTATGCCAAATACCAGTTGTCTTATAATAAAAGCCATATTTTTCTGCTAACTTAATCACAGTTTCAACTTTAATAATAGCCATAAATACAATAATAGAACCACCTTTTTCATAACTCTTGCGGCAGATTCAAAGAATTGTTCCATTGATTCAGACCATTCAGAAAAATCCATATTATCCCAACCTGCATCACCAAAAAATATCTCGCATTTTTTTAAATTAGTATCTCTGTCT
>ENA-OQES01000136-OQES01000136.1-human-gut-metagenome-genome-assembly--contig:-NODE-136-length-30588-cov-8.846591_pt1 | contig 30588 bp, 29 predicted proteins | sample MGYA00242798_ERZ504641 | MGnify/ENA primary metagenome ERZ504641 (study PRJEB26092, sample SAMD00036327) | human gut metagenome | host: Homo sapiens | study: EMG produced TPA metagenomics assembly of...
GCCGAAGGCGTCGACGACATGCCGGGGGCGGACCGGGACGGGTTAACGGCAGGCCCCGCCGACCGATTGCAAGCGGTCGGCGGGGCCATTGTGGCTCTTGACAGCGGATTGGGTCATATGAGCGAAAACGCCCCTAAGCGAGCAAGGTGACGTGAAAGAGGAGGGCATTGACCTTCTGGTCATGCCCGACGATTGAACGTCAGATTGCCGCTTAGGGGCGTTTGCAGCGTCGAGCCGTTACGCGGTTCGTAGAACCGCGTAACTTACAAAATGAGCATGGCGTCACCAAAGCTGAAGAAGCGGTAGCGTTCTTCGATAGCAGCGGCGTAGGCATCCATGATCTGGTCGCGGGTGGCAAGTGCGCTTACGAGCATCATGAGCGTGGAGCGCGGCACGTGGAAGTTCGTGATCAGCGCGTCGACCACGTGATAGGTCGAGCCGGGCATAAGGTAGAGCTGCGTTGTCGCGTTCTCGCGCACCACGATGTCGCCGCGGCCGAGCGTGTCGGCCCCGTCCTCGCGGCCCTCAAAATAGCGCGCCGTCACAGCCGGATCGGACACCGGCGCGTCCGCGTCAAACGCGCTCTCGAGCGAGCGCACTGCGGTAGTGCCGACGGCGATCACACGATGGCCCTCGGCCTTCGCCTTATGCACAGCGTCGACAACCTCCTGCGACACGTGGTAGCGCTCGGTGTGCATCACGTGCTGTGTAGGGTCGTCCTCCTCCACCAGACGGAAGGTATCGATACCCACCTCGAGCTCGACGGCGGCAAACTTCGCGCCCTTGGCCTCGATAGCGGCCATGAGCTCGGGAGTAAAGTGCAGACCCGCCGTAGGAGCGGCAGCCGAGTGCTCCTCCTTCATGGCGTAGACGGTCTGGTACTTCTCGGGATCGCCCTCGTAATCGGTAATGTAGGGCGGCAGCGGCACGTGGCCGGCAGCGTGGATGGCCTCGTCGAGCGTGCGCGGGTCGCCGGCGGCATTGCAACCGGCCGGCTCAAAGCGCACCAGACGGCCACCGCGGCTATCGGTAACAAAGTCGACGACCTCGGCCGTCAGCACCACGGGCGCGCCCTCGGGCGCATGGGCGCCGCCCGCACGATACTCAATCTGAGCACCGGGCTTCAGGCGCTTACCCGGCTTGACCAGGCACTCCCAGACATGGCCCAGCGGATCCACATCCTCGCGGCGCTTGAGCAGCAGTGTCTCGACCACGCCACCCGAGCCCGCCTTGCGACCGATAAGACGGGCCGGCATCACGCGCGTCTTGTTGATGACGAGCACGTCGCCCGGCTCGATATAGTCGATGATGTCGCGGAAGATGCGGTGCTCAACGGTACCGCCGTGCTCCAGCGGCGTTCCCGCCTGAGAGCCCTTGCGATCCACCACCAGCAATCGGCAGGAATCGCGCGGCTCGGCAGGAGCCTGGGCAATCAGTTCCTCGGGAAGGTTGTAGTCAAAATCATCGGTACGCATAGACACGTCGGATACTCCTTATATAGCTAAAGTCCGCTCTACATCCTAGCAGGCTGACGTCCCAAATGAACTACTTTTTGGCGGCTTTACGCTCGTCGCGGATGCGGGCGCGATCCATGGCCGCCTCGACGGCCGAGAATCGGCAGCCGCAGTAGTTCTGCCGATACATGCCCAGCTCGCGCGAACGGCGCGTAGCCTCGGGATAATACGGGCGAAAATCGCGAATCACCGGAGTGAGACCGCGGGCAGCAGCCAGACGCTCCAACACATCATTGCAGGTTTCGAACAACTGGTACGGCGAGACGGCGAGCGTCGTGCCCACAAACTCAAACCCGCGCTCCTGGGCCACACGGCACGCCTCGGCCAGACGCAGGGCATAGCATGCGCGACAGCGACGGGCTCGATCGGCGCCCAGCGGGGCCACGCCGGCCTCCCAGCGCTCCCGGTCCTCCCCCGCCTCGACGAGCTCGATGCCGCCTTCGGCACACCACCGGCGCAGCTCGTCCAGGCGACGCTGCCATTCATCGTGCGGCTGAATATTGGGGTTGGTCCAGCAGATTGTGGGCTCAAACCCCTCCTCGCGCAGCAGGCGGACCGGCTCAAGCGAGCACGGTGCGCAGCAAGCGTGCAACAACAACGGCTTCATCAACATCTCCTCTCCCGCAATGATTTTTTAATCCCCGTCCCAGAAAAATCATTCCAAAAAGACTACTTTGCGAAAAAGCGCACGCCAAAGGACGTGTCCTCGCAGGCAACAATGCGGCGATCGCGCAGAATGGTTCGCACGTAGTACCAGTCGCCCACACAGCCCGACAAATGCAAGCCGGCCGCCAGGTAGCACAGCAGCGGATAGCCCGAGAACGCAAACCCCAGGGCAAACGCTGTCGTCACAACAACCGTCGGCGCCAGGCAAACTGCCACGTACCGCCGGCGCGAATACACCACGCCCTCGGCGCAGGCATAGATCATCGCCGTCTCGCGATTCGCCCCAAAGGTCACCTGCGCGCCCGCAGGCGCCAGCAGCTTTAAAAAACACACCGTGCACCAGCTCGTGCACGGCAAATGACGCCGCCGAAACCGCAGCTAAGCCGACTATCCAGCCCAAGACCGTGGTCCAGCCGCCCGCGTCAGCCGCATCCAAGTCCGCAGGCCCGCCCATCAGCATAAACACCGGCACCAAGCACACAACAAATGCGCCGAGCACGGCCATCCCCCACACAAAGCAGGCGTGCAGAAAATCCTCGTCTTCAAACGCATGTATGTTGGAAATCTCATTCATAGCATCTTAGGATAGCGCCCCTGCCACGTACCCGTCCGCATGTGCGATAATGTCGAACGATATGCACGAATTGACCACCGCGTCGCCAGGCCTTGCGCCCGGCTGCGCTCTCACCATATGCGAAGGAGTCCCATGGCATCCAAATACTCCATGAACGACCGTCCCAGCTGGCCTCGCCGCGCCATCGTTACCGCCGGCGAGCCCTACGGCAACAAGGGCCTTCACTTTGGCCACGTCGGCGGCGTCTTTGTCCCGGCCGACTTCTTCGCCCGCTTCCTGCGCGACCGTCTGGGCCGCGAGAACGTCATCTTCACCTCGGGCACCGACTGCTACGGCTCGCCCATCATGGAGAGCTACCGCAAGCTCAAGGAGAACGAGGGCTACGACAAGTCCATCGCCGAGTATGTCGAGTCCAATCACTCCCGCCAGGCCGCGACCCTCAACAACTACAACATCAGCTGCGATATCTACGGCGGCTCGGGCCTTGAGCCGGCTGCGCAGATTCACAACGAGGTGACCGCCGAGATTATCGAGCGTCTGCACGAACAGGGCACCATCTCCAAGCGCTCCACGCTGCAGTTCTACGACGCCAAGGCCGGCACGTTCCTCAACGGCCGCCAGGTGATCGGCCGCTGCCCCATCCAGGGCTGCAAGTCCGAGAAGGCTTATGCCGACGAGTGCGACCTGGGTCACCAGTTTGAGCCCGAGGAGCTCATCGCGCCCAAAAGCCAGCTCACCGGCGAGGTGCCCGAGCTGCGCCCGGTCGACAACCTCTACTTCGACCTGCCGGCCTACCTCGACTTTATGAAAACCTATACCGCCAAGCTCGCCCAGAACCCGCAGGTTCGCTCCGTGGTCTCCAAGACCATGGAAGAGTGGCTGCTGCCGGCCCAGCTCTACATCCAGAACAAGTTCCGCGAGGCCTTCGATGCCGTCGAGGATCAGCTTCCCGAGCACACCGTGCTGGAGCCCGAGGGCAACAAGAGCAGCTTTACCGTCACCTTCCCCAGCTGGAAGGAGCGCGACGATGCCCACGCGGTGCTCGCCAACGGCGGCGTGCGCTTCCGCAGCGGCAAGGCGCTCGTACCCTTCCGCATCACCGGCAACATCGACTGGGGCGTTCCGGTGCCCGAGGTCGATGGCGTCTCCGACGTCACCTGCTGGTGCTGGCCCGAGAGCCTGTGGGCTCCCATCAGCTATACGCGCACCGTGCTCGCACGCGATGCCAAGGCCGCCGGCGTGACCGAGGGCGTCGCCGCCCAGGATGCCGCCCTCATGGGCGAGCCCGCCGCCGATTCCACGCAGGTCCCCGCGCCCACCTACCAGCACAGCTCGCTCGACTGGCGCGACTGGTGGTGCTCGGATGACGCACAGATCTACCAGTTCATTGGCCAGGACAACATCTACTTCTATTGCATCGCGCAGACCGCCATGTGGGAGGCCCTGGGTTGGAACCTCACGCAGAGCACCGTCAGCGCCTGCTACCACCTGCTCTACATGGGCAAAAAGGCAAGCTCGTCCTCGCAGACTCCTCCCCCGCCGGCAGACGACCTGCTCAACCACTACACCTGCGAGCAGATGCGCGCGCATTGGCTGTCGCTCGGCCTGTCCGAGAAGCCGGTGAGCTTTAGCCCCAAGGCATACGACACGCGCGTGACCGGCAAGGACAAGGACGGCAACGAGGTGCGCGCCTGCGACGACAAGCGCGTTATCGACCCCGCCCTTAAGGAGAGCGCGCTGCTGACCGGCGTGTTCAACCGCCTGGCCCGCAGCTGCTTCTACGGCGTCGCCGTCAAGGAGGGCGACGAGAGTCCCTATCGCAACGGTTGCATCCCCGCCGGTGCCGCTTCTGACACCGTGGTCGAAGCCGCCCAGCAGGCAGCCCTCGCCTTTGAGCAGGCCATGTACAAGTTCGAGACGCACCGAGCGCTCGCTGTGTGCGACGACTACCTGCGCGCCGCCAACAAGCGCTGGAGCGATGCCTCCAAGGCCGCCAACAAGCTCGAGGGCGAGCCGGCCAACGCCGCCATGACGCAGGCCCTCGTCGACGCCTTTACCGAGCTGCGCGTGGCCACCGTCCTGATGCACGGCATCGTGCCGGCCGGCTGCGAGCTCATCTGCGAGTACTTCGACGTTGACCCGGTCGCCTTCTTTAGCTGGGATAACATCTTTGCCTCCACGGACGAGTTCGTGGAGAGCCTGGGCGAGAAGCCCGGCGAGCACCGCGTGAAGCCACTGCCCCCGCGCTTCGACTTCTTCAGCAAGCACGAGAGCCAGTACTAAGCCAACACCAAGGCAGAGTAGTCAATTTGGGACGGGGCTATTTTAGCTACCCCGTCCCAAATTTAACTGCAACGCCTGCCGAAACGGACGGGCAGCTAAAATAGCCCCGTCCCAAATTGACTACTTTTAATGGAATGGGAAGGAAAGACGGATGTCCAAGCCGCGTCGTCGTAAGCAGAAAAAGCAGGTCAAGCCCGAGCTCAAGCTCAGGCAATTTGCCGCCACCGAGCTTTCCGACCAGCTTGCCGCCCTTCCCTGCGCCGCCGACCTGCCGCGCTTTATGGTCGACACGGTCGCCGGCGCCTATGCCCCCACCGATGCCGAGCTCATGATCGAGGGCTTCGGCGCCGCGGCCACACGCCCGGTCACGCTGCGCGCCAACACGCTCAAGGCAACCGCCGAGGACATCGCTGCGGCGCTCGATGCCGCCGGCATCGCGCACCAAACCGTTACCTGGTATCCGGACGCCTTTATCCTGCCCGAGGCCCAGGTTTCCGATCTGTGGGATCTCGACATCTACCGCGACGGCAAGATCTATCTGCAGAGCCTGTCGTCCATGATGCCGCCTTTGGTGTTGGGTGCTCAGGCCGGCGAGGACATCCTGGACATGTGCGCAGCCCCTGGCGGCAAGACGACGCAGATCGCCGCCCTCACCCAGGGCCAGGCACACCTCACCGCCTGCGAGATGAGCATTCCCCGCGCCGAGAAGCTCGAAGCCAACCTCCACCGCCAAGGTGCCAAAAACGTGCCCGTCATGCGCATCGACGCACGCGAGCTCGACGAGTTCTTCCGCTTTGACCGCATCCTGCTCGACGCTCCCTGCACCGGCACGGGCACCGTCATCAGCGGCAACGAGAAAAGCCTGCGCGGCCTGACCGAGCAGCTGCTGAGCAAGTGTGCCCGCTCGCAGCGAGCACTTCTGGACCGCGCCACGGGAGCCCTTAAACCGGGCGGCACGCTCGTCTATTCGACTTGTTCGATCTTGCCGCAGGAAAACGAGGACGCCCTGCAAGAGGCGCTCGACAAGCATATGGACTGCGAGCTTATCCCCCTCGACGGCACGCCGAGCGAAAGCGAAGCGCGTCGCGCCCAGGACGCCGGCGAGGAGCCGCATATCGAGAGCAACGCTCTCACCGAGGCCATCGCCGCGGGTCAGGTATCGGCCGTCGCCAACGGCCTGCCCGGCACGCTGACCATTCCGCCTAGCCGCGACTTTGAGGGCTTCTACATTGCCCTGATCCGAAAACGCAGCTAGCGCACGGATCCAAAACTCAACAAGCTATCTCTGTGCGCGTTTGCCCTGCTGGTCGCGATGCTGTTTAAGCATCGCGCGCTCCTTGCGTTCGGCCCTTTTGCCCTTAATGGCCGTGACCACAAAGTAGATGACCGCGGCGGCAACGATTGCGGCCACACACAGGCCGATCGAGCCAAACATTGCTGTCAATTCCATACCGCGTCACCTCTCTTTTAAACGGGGCTTTCAAGATAGCACCTCGATACCCGCCACCACAGCTCCTTCACGTTCGCCGGCCCTTCGGTCTAACGGATGGCGCGGCGGGGAAAAATCAACTCGTCAAACGATTTAGCATTCGCAATTCCGGCTGCATCGCGCCGGCCATCATCACATAGAATCGAGCCTCCATGGATACCCTCAACGATCTAAATGAGCGCGTCGACGCCTTCGTCGGCACCAGCTCCTTCGACACGCCTGCGGCGGCAAACGACCAAGCTCCCATCGATGTGCCCGCCGAGGTGCACGAGGACATCGTCGCCTCGGTCGATTTTTCCGAGGTCGAGCTTGCAGACGAGTTCACCGAGCCCCAAATAGCCGTCACGCCCAACGGCCTGCTCCCTATGGAGCCCCTGCCCATCGACGGACGCCTGCGCAAGGCTGCCCTTCGCATGCCCGACGAGATCGAGGAGGCCAGCGGCTTCACGCTCTTTGGCCGACGCATCAAGTCGCTCATTTACACCACCGATGTCGCGGTTATCCGCAACTCCAACGCCGACGCCGTCTTTGCGGTCTACCCTTTCACGCCGCAGCCCGCCATTACGCAAGCGCTGCTGACCGTCGCCGAGTGCCCGGTCTTTGTAGGCGTGGGTGGCGGAACTACGACCGGTAAGCGCTCCGTGCAGATGGCAGCCGTCTCCGAGATGCAGGGCGCGGCGGGCTGCGTGGTCAACTCCCCCGCTACTGCCGAGATGGTCGAGCACATCACCAACATCGCCGACATCCCCGTCATCGCCACGGTCGTTCGCTGCGACGACGATGCCCACGCCAAGGTGCGCGCTGGAGCCAAGATTCTCAACATCGCCGCCGGCAAGAACACGCCCCAGGTCCTACGCGAGCTGCGCGAGCACTATCCCAACCTGCCGCTTATCGCGCCGGGCGGCAAGACGCCCGAGAGCATTCGCGAGACCATCGCCGCCGGCGCCAACGCCATCATCTGGACACCGCCTTCGGCCCAGCAGCTACAGACCGACATGATGCAGCGTTATCGCAAGATGAAGGAAGACGCCACACCTGTCATCTCGCGCGACGACGTGCCCATTATCGACCAGGTCGCCGCCGCCGAGGTCAGCCAAGTCGAGAACATGAATCCCGATGTGCCGATTCCCGACGAAGTCATCGAGCGCGTCGCTTCGATCCACGAGCGCGTCGAGGAGCATCGCGCCAACCGCGGCCTCAAGCCGTCACTGCACGGCTTTTTCTTCCGCGGAAAGAAACGCTAGCAAAACATCTTGGCCCGCCCCACAAACGTGAGGCGGGCCGTTTTCGTTTGAGCAATCATGCAGCGACGTGATGGGGCAAATTAATCCACGCGCTTGTCGCCCATAAAGAAGAGCGCCACCGTACCAGGTCCGGTATGCGAGCCAATCAGAGTACCGATGTCATTGATCTCAATCTTGCCTTTAAGCTGCGGAACCTGTTCCTCAATCAGCGCCGCGACCGCCTCGGCATCCTCGCGGCACGCCGACTGCGACATGATGCACTTACCCGAATAATCTGCACCGTCCTGTACGTGTGCCATCATGGTCTTAGCCATCTCGGAAATCGCGCGCTTCTTAGTGCGAATCTTCTCACGTGGCGACAGCTTACCTTCGCAATCGACCGTCATAAGCGGGCAAATCTCGAGCGCCGTGCCGATGATCGCGCTCGCGGCCGAAATGCGACCGCCGCGCAGGTAGCTCGACAGATCGGTCGAGAAGAACCAGTGGTGCAGGTTGAGTTTATGCTCCTCAATCCAAGCGGCCGTCTCGTCGAGTGAAGCCCCGCTATCGCGCACGTCGGCGGCATATTCCAGCAACAGACCAAAGCCCGAAGACGCCCCCAGCGAATCGATGACGCGCACCTTGCCGCCCTGGGGATAGCGATCCGCGAGCATCTGCGCCGCGACGCAGGCCGATCCATACGTGCCCGAAATACCCGACGACAACGTCAGGTGCAGCACGTCTTTACCCTCGGCAACAAACGGCTCCCAAAACTCCTCGTACTCGCCCACGCTCACCTGAGACGTCTTGGGCATGGCGCCCGCGGCAATCTGGGCAAAAAAACTCGTCCGGCGTAATCGACTGATACAGATCGTCCGTATAGACAACATCGTCGATCTCGTAATGAAAATACGCGACGGGAATATTGCGCGATTCAAAGAACTCACGGGTTCGGTCGGCGGCGGATTCACAGGTCAGGACAAAATCACTCATATGAGGCTCCTTACTCATTGCTGCGCAAATTATCGCACAGTGAGCCTACATGCGGTACATATGTCCACTATTTACCAAATTGAACCAAATATAGTGAACATCTTTACCACCATCGTCTCCACCGGCCCCACGCATAAATATCTGAGAAAACACCCTCTGTCGTCTCCACCCAACCGCCATATCTACCTCAACTAAATCGATTTACCAAACCGTTCAGCCGACAATTCAGCCGCTGGCGCAAAATCGAAACAAAAGCGGCGCATACTGGTAAACGTTTGACGCTGTTTATCAGTTTTACCAGCCCCATCGGAAGGTGTTTCATGGTCGCATTCGATCGCAACCCGCAAGACTTCAAGTATCTGCGCCTGCTTTCGAGACAGTTCCCCACCGAACAATCCGCGTTTACCGAGATCATCAATCTCTCGGCCATCCTCAACCTGCCCAAAGGCACCGAGCATTTTATGAGCGACGTGCATGGTGAGTACGAAGCCTTTATGCACATCCTCAACAACTGCTCGGGCGTCGTGCGCGAACATGTCGACGAGATCTTTGGCGACACGCTCTCCTTTGACGAAAAGGGCGAGCTGTGTACGCTCATCTACTACCCGCGCGAGAAGATCGACCTGGTCCGCAGCCGGCGCGAGGACTCGCCAACCTGGTACAAGACGATGCTTGACCAGCTCATCATGGTCGCTCGCTCACTTTCAAGCCGCTACACGCGCTCCAAGGTGCGTAAGGCCATCCCGCGCGACTACGCCTACATCATCGACGAGTTGTTGCACACGCACCCGGACGAGAACAACTATCGCGTGCGCTATCACGAGCGCATCGTGGAGTCCATCCTGGAGACCGCCAGCGCCGACGACTTTATCGAGTCGCTCGCCTCGCTCATCAAGCGCCTGGCCGTCGACCACCTGCACCTGGTGGGCGACATCTTCGACCGCGGCGGCGGCGCGGCCAAGATTATGGACCGTCTGCTCACCTACCATTCACTCGACATCCAGTGGGGCAACCACGACTTGCTGTGGATGGGCGCTGCGGCCGGTGAGCCCGCCTGCATCGCCACGGTGTTGCGCAACAACCTACGCTACGACAACTACGAGATCCTGGAGAACGACTACGGCATCTCGCTGCGTGAGCTTGTCGCCTTTGCCGATGCCACCTACACCGCCGGTGAGTCCATCACCCCGCTGATCAAGGCCATCAACGTGCTGCTCTTTAAGCTCGAGGGCCAGATTATCCAGCGCCACCCCGAGTTCGATATGACCGACCGCCTGTTACTCGACAAGATCGACCACGACACCGGCACGGTCACGCTCGCCGACGACAGCGTGTGGCCGCTCACGACCAACGACTTCCCCACCGTCGACCCGGCGGACCCCTACACGCTCACGTCTCAGGAGCAGCACATCATCGACAAGCTCGTGTCAGAGTTTGTCACCGCCGATCACCTGCATCGCCATATCGATTTCCTCTATTCCCACGGCTCGATTTACAAGGTCGCCAACGGCAACCTGCTCTTCCACGGCTGCGTTCCGCTCAACGAAGACGGCACCTTTAGCAGCATGAACTGCCTGGGCACCTGGCACGCTGGCCGCGATTATCTCGATTTTTGCGACCACATCGCCCGCCGCGCGTGGCGCGTGGGCGACCGCGATGCCCTCGACTGGATGTGGTACCTGTGGATTGGCTTCAATTCACCCGCCAGCGGACGCCTGGTGCGTACCTTTGAGCGCGCCTATATCGCCGATAAGAGCACCTGGGTCGAGCCGATGGACCCGTACTTTACGCTTACCAAGTCGCCCTCGGTCTGCGATGATATCATGCGCGAGTTTGGCGTCGCGCCCATGGCATGCTCGCCGACCGGCCACATCATCAACGGCCACACGCCCGTTAAAACCACCAAGGGCGAGCAGCCCATCCGCGCCGAGGGCAAGCTGCTGGTCATCGATGGCGGCTTCTGCCGCGCTTACCATCCCAAGACGGGCATCGCCGGCTATACGCTCATCTCGAGCTCGCGCGGCTGCCGCCTCAAGTCGCACCGGGCCTTTACGACGGTTGCCGAGGCACTCACGCGCAACGTGGACATCGAAAGCGAGACCAACCGTTTTGACCAAGCGGACCGTCGCCGCATGGTGAGCGACACCGATACTGGCGCCAAGATCCGCAGCCAAATCCAAGACCTGCGTCAGCTGCTCGATGCATATAGAAACGGTGCTATCGAGGAGCGCGCCTAGCACCACCCGCGGGGATTGGCTAAACTTGCTGAGTTTGTCATCCCCGCGGCGCTTCGGCGCCAGCTTAAGGCAGGTACCATGCAAAAGCTCCTTGCGCAGATCATGAAATTTGGCGTCGTCGGTGTCATTGCCACGGTTATCGACTTTGGCATTATGAATCTGCTCCACTACGGTCTGGGCCTCAACATCCTAATCGCCAACACCAGCGGCTTTATCATCTCACTCATCTTTAACTACCTCGCAAGCATGAAGTACGTGTTTGCGCACAAGGAAGGCATGAGCCGCCGCCGCGAGTTCATCATCTTTGTCGTGCTGTCCGTGATCGGTTTGGTGCTCAACGACGGCATCGTGCTGGCGCTCAACGCCGGCCTGGGACTCGAGGCCAATATCGCCAAGATCTGCGCCACCGCGCTTGTCATGGTCTACAACTTTGTGACTCGAAAAATCTTCCTGGAGGGCGACGAGACAAAATAGCTCGAAACCCCTGCAGCATTACGGCGCCCACGGACGACGCGCACTCAGCGCAGTATCGTCCGTGGGTGTCGCTCGTTTACGGGCAAATATTTTACGTTTGCGGATTAGCTCTTGAAAATTTGGCGAGTTCATATAGTTATTGGCAAAGACCTTACGTTTCCCTTGTAAAAGCTCTAAAGTATCCTCTGCTCGATTCATCAACGCATTGGATGTGATTACGTGCGCAAGGCGCTGGCACAACCTCATACCAAGCAGTTCCTCAAGTTTGCTGTCGTGGGTCTTATCTCCTTTGGCATCGACTGGGGCATGCTCATTGCGCTCGTCGAGCTGTTCCACCTCGACTTTTTGATGAGCACCACGGTTTCGTTTATCACGTCCGTCGTGGTCAACTACTGGCTCAGCATGAAGTACGTGTTCGACCACCGCGAAGGCATGAGCCGCAAGCGTGAGTTCACGATCTTCACCATCCTGTCGGTGATCGGCCTGGGCCTCAACGACCTGTATATGTTTGTGGGCGTCACGTTTTTGAGCATCGGCTACCAAGCCATGAAGGCCATCGCCACGTTCCTCGTCACCTGGTACAACTACTTCAGCCGCCGCTTCTTCCTCGAGGGCGCACGGTCATAGTCGATTCACTATTTGCTTGAATGTATAACCGGTTGGAATTCCCATTCCAACCGGATTTTTTGTTTGCCGAGAGACCCGGCGACCCAGTCCCATTCGCACGAAAAACGGGCGGCCCGGATGTTTGTCCGAACCGCCCGTCTGGCGCGCTATGTCGAGGCCTCTAGCCCGTTACGTAATACCAAACGACGTTGTCGCCATTGGAGAGAACGTAGTTACTGCAGGCCGTCATGGGCGTTGTGCCGTTGACGGAGTACATCCAGCCGCTCGTGCCGCCGTACTGTTTCTCGGCCAAACCACCAATCGCAGAAACATACGTGCCGTACGATGAGCCGTGTGCGTTGACAGAAAGGCCCAGCGCGCACAGGGCATCGTAAACGGTGGCGCCTTCGTTAAAGGTAAAGGTGCCGCCAGAGGACACGGGATTGCCCACAGCGCTCGATGTGACCGAAACCGTCACCGTAACGTAGTTGGACTCCTGTGAGCCGCTTTGGCTGCCCGAGGAGGCGTTTCCACCATTAGAGGATGAGGCTCCATCAGACGACTGGCCACCGCCCGAAGAAGCACCGCCAGACGCATTGGAAGTATCACCGGCTCCCGTATTTTGGGCAGCGGATTTATCGCCAGACCTCTTGCTGTCCTGACCATCGGACTTCTTGCTATCCGAGCTTTTGTCCGATTCCTTGTGCGAAGACTCGGAATCATCCTTGGCGTCGTTCGAGCCCTTGGACTCATCTTTTGCAGCATCCGAAGATTTGGAATCCTTGGAACTGGCCTCGCCCGAAGCGGTAGACGAGCCAGACCCATTGTCATCCTTGGAAACGACGCTCTCCCCCGTCACGGACTGGAAAAATCCAATCAACGGACCAGGCGCCGCTCTCGGAGGGATGGACAAAGCCCAGCGAGACGACGATCAGAATGGTGCACGCGGCAGTCAGAACGCCAAGGAGCGCTTTGTGCCGTGGGGCGGGCGCCGCCGAAGCGGCGCCCTTTTGCTTTGGATCATCGAGCTGGATAAACGAGGAGTCGGGCTGTTGCCCGCTGGTCTCCTTGGGCTTATCGGGCATTACCGTCACCCTTGCCGCGCTTGGTCAGCACGAAGACGGCGATGAGCGCGAGGCCAATCACGCCGGCGGCGATGCCAACGATGGCGAGCGGATTGGTGCCAGCCTCCTGCTCGGCAGCACTAGAGGACTTCTTAGCAGCGGTCGTGGAAGCAGCACCCGTATCGGACTTGGAATCGGACTTCTTGTCGGACTTCTTGTCGGACTTGCTGTCCTTCTTGTCAGACTTCTTCTCGTCCTTCTTATCGGACTTATCGGAGTCCTTCTGGTCGGACTTGTTGTCCTTGGTCTCGGTCTTGGTCGACACCGTCGTCTTGGTCGTCGGCTTATGACCCGGGGCGACAGCGCCGCCCTTCGAGCCGGAGCCGGAACCCGTGCCAGCGCCAGTGCCGGAACCAGTACCGGTACCAGAACCGCCGCCGCCATTCGAACCAGCGCCGCCATTACCGCCAGGGTTAACGACATTCTTGGTCCACTTGGCATACAGCGTCAGATCGGCCGTCACCGGCGTGCTAAAGTCATACGCCTGCGTGCAAGCCTCATCGGTATACCAACCGCCGAAAGTGTAGCCATCGCGCGTCGGATCGGCCGGCTTGACCAGCTTGCCATCGGCCGTAGCAACAAACTTAGTGTCGCAAGCAGACCCGCCGTTGGAGTTAAAGGCAACCGTCCAAGACTCGACAGCTCCAAGTTTAAACAGCGTGCCCGAATCATTAATGTAGTAGAGATTGCCAGAAGCATCGGCAATGACCGGAGAGTCACAGTACTGGTAATGGCCAGCCGCATCATAAATCTGCGTCGCCTCTGCATCGCCGAGCGTATAGCGATACACGCCACCACCAGCAGAGTAGTTGACGTAATCCTTGCTATCCGCGCTGTTAACGGTGAAGTACACATAGGTCTTGCCGCCCTGAACACTCACCAGCGGAGTAGCAGCAATACCGTTGAGGCCAGCCGGCAGCGCCTTGCCGTCGGCAGCAGCGACCATCGTGGTCTTACCCGTCTTCAGGTTATAGAGAACCAGAGCAGAGCCAGTAGCCGTCTGTCCGCCGACAATCAGATTGTCACCAGACACAGCAGGGGCGCTCAGATTATTCGTAAGGCCCAGATCAACCGTCTTCTGTTCACTCAGCACGCCCTTCGCCGAAAGCGAAATCACATGGAGCTTTCCGTCGTGCGTCATCTGATAGAAGGTCGAGCCATTGGACGGATCGGCAATGCAATCGGCATTTGCGACAGCGTCGAGCTTCATGGTCGAAACGACATCGCCCGTCGTCTTATCAATGCACTTAAGCGTACCCGCGCTCGTAGGAACGATGGCATACTTATCCGTCAAAGCCGCACCAGTCCAGTAATAGCCCTCGGCAGGGTCGATGTTCTGCCAAGAAACTTCGCCCGTGGCAATCTTAATGCGCGCAAAGGAGCCGTTGCCGTAGGTCGCATTGTAATTCTCGTCATACGAAATATCGACCGAGCCTACATAGACGTACTCGCCGTCCGAAACGACGGTGCAGGAGCTCTGCGTCAAGTCCGTCAAACCAGGCGTCAGCCACTTGCAGATCAGCTTGTCTGCAGTAATCGCCTGGACCGCACCGCCGTTGAGCGGAACGATGATAAGGCCATTGGTATAGATCGGACGAGAGGTATAGCTCACCTTGGAGGCAAGCGGCGCAGAGGCAACCTTTTTGCCCGTGGACGAATCGATCTTAATGAGCTCGTTCTCGGTCGCGATGTACACAAAGCCGTTAGCAATGACAGGCTCGCTGCAGTTGGCATACTGCTGACCAGACTCGGCCTTCCAATCGAAGGCCCACTTAAGACCGGCGGCCTGCGCAGGCGTCTTGGCATCCGTTACGGTCGAACCGTTGCCACTGTTGCCGTAGCCGGCCCACTCGGCATCCCAATCAGGAGTCGTCGCACCCGGGTCCACGACAATCTTGTCGGGATCGGGCATGGCCGAATCGTCGGTGGTATAGGCAAGTGTGACCTTATCGCCGCTCTTGAGCGTAATCTGATTAGCGCAGAGTAAGGAGGGCTCTCCATTGATATACAGGTGCCAATATTTGTTGGTCGCACCATCATAGCCGTACGTCTCGTCTTCGAATGGCGAGTTGATGGAATTGAGGAACCAGTACTCACCACTCTGGGAGCCGTTGTACGTAACGCCCTTGGCCTTCAGAACCGTCTCAATAAGGTTCTGGGCCGTGGAGCCTTCGGGCAGAGAAACGTTGCTTGCCGAGCCCCAGCGAGCATTGTTGCCGTTGACATCGGGACCGATAACATCGACAGACCCAAGAACCTGGCCAGGAAGGGCATCGGCGTCAGCACCATACATAAAGGTGACGGCATCGCCCTCATGGAGCTCGTAGGCACCGGCGCCAACGTCGGCGAACTTGCCATTTACGTAGAAGCGCCAATAGCTATTGGTCGCAGCATCCCAGCCATAGGACTTACCATCGAACGGCGAATAAATGCCGTTGAGGAACCAGCCCCAAGACGATTCGCCAGCATCGAGAGTAAGACCGGTCTGCTCAAGGAGATCCTTGGCAGTAGAGCCCGCCTTGAGACTCGTCTGGCCCGTCGAAGCCCAAACCTGCTGCTTGCCGTCCTTGTCCTTACCAAGGACCTGAACGGAAGCATGGACGGAATCGGACGGCAACTTGTCGCCCCAGCCACCGTAGAACCACGTAACGGTATCGCCAGCATGAATGGTGACATTGTCTGCCGTGTAGTCGCTCGACTTGCCGTTGATGAACAGCTGCCAATAGGTCGAATAATCTTGGGGCGTACCCAGCTCAACACCGTTGTACTTAAGGCTCAGAATGAAGGAGCCAGCAGCAACGGCGTCGATGTCATTCGCCTCAAGCGCGACCTTCGTAAGGTCAAGTGCGCTCGAACCGGACGTCACCACATACTGCGCGTTATCGACCCAAGCCTGAGTCTTGCCCTGGGCATCGCGACCAATGACGGTCACATTTGCGGCAACCTGATCCTTAACGACAGGGGATGCGCTACCACCCGTAAAGGCAAACTCAATCTTCTGCCCCGGGGCGAGCTTAACGCTGCTCGCGCCAACCGAGGAAGACGCGCCGTCGACGAACAGCTGCCAGAAGGCATTAGTCGTCGGATCGTAGGCAAGCGTGCGGCCATCTGTCGGGGACGTGATGCTTTTGAGGTAGAAGCCGTATGCCGTGTTCGGTTCGTAATCCGCTTTAAAGCCCGTCTTCTGCTGCAGCTTAACGAAGGCATCCGCAGCCGTCGCGCCCTCGTCGAGCTTGAGCTGCGTAGGTGCCACCCAGGTCTGAGCCTTGCCGTCGGCATCGGTGCCGATAATCGAGAACGAGACCTCGACTTGCTTCTTGGCGACATCGCCGGTTTCTGTCGGGTTCTCTGTCTGAACGGCAGCCGCGGCGGCAGATCCTGCTTGGCCAGCGGATGCCGCTGAAGACTGCTCGCTCGCGACAGGGCTCTCCCCCGTCGCCGAGCCTTCGTCGCCAGTTGCTGCCTTTGTTGCGGCGGCACTAGCTGCAGGCGCGCTCCCAGAATCCGAAACTTCGGCGCCGCTCTGCTCAGCGGCACCGCCCGCAAGCGCTGCGTCCTCGCCCGGCGTCGTAGCCTGAGCCACAGCCTCGGCAATGCCCTCGGCGCCCTCGGCCCACAGCTGAGCCGGCGTGGTGCCAAAGGCCATCGCGAAGGCCAGGAATGCCACCAGGCCGCGCTTGGCTACGCCGCGTGCAATCGCGCCACGGCGATGCAGCGAGGCGCGCTCGCGCTCGTCCTCAAACATATCCATTTGTCCCCCATTGTCTGTACTTGGAGCATTGCCCAGCGGTTGCCCCACGTCATCGCGCATGTTACGCTCGAGTTCCCCCATCGGGGTCCCCCTTCCCTCCAGAGCCCTATGCACACCGGCGGCATACGCCGCAGCCGCATGCAAGATGGGAGGCGATCCGACTTAACCTTAACGACTCGGGCGCGCCGTCCGATCTGCGACGCGAACATCCCGAGCCAAGAGGAATTACGGTTACTGGTACAGCCGGGGACTTGCACCCCGATTCCCCCAAACGCGCAGGAAAACCGCGCATTCGTGCGTCTCCGCACCACCATCTAGGCCATCGATTAAAACCGTCAATATGCTATCACGCAAAAGGGCCTCGCACGCAGGCGAAGCCCAAGGTAAAAGCTATTGTTTGCGATAGGAGAATGCGGTGACGGTCACAGCCTCTAGTGCTTGCCGCCGTGGCTGTTGAGCCAGATATTGCGACCCAGCATAAGCGCCAGCACCAGCGCGCTCACGTAGCCCATAAAGCCAATGACCGGGATACCAAACACAACCGGCTCGATGCGCGCGTAGTACACCACCGACGAACCGATAAACAGACCGGCGATAACGATAGCCATCGACATGCGGTCGATAATCCCACCCAGCTGTCGCAGCGCCTTATCGCTGCTCATGATCTGCGTGTTCACCTTAAGCTGGCCGCGCGTGAGCATACGCGAAGCCAAGCCCAGATACTCGGCCGCCTCGAGCGAGCCTTTTGCTGCGCGATAGCTGCTCGCGGCAAAGTCGCGGCTCATCTCGCGCATGCGGGCATAGATGCTCTTCTCGTTTTTGATATGAGCCTGAATGATCTGGATCATGTTGACGTTGGGCATGTACTCGGTCAGCAGACCCTCGAGCGTCACCATGCCGCGGGCGAACATCGTCACCACGCTCGGCAGCTCAACGTCATTTTTGCGCGCGAGGTTTAACAGCGAGGTCAAAAACTCGCCGATATCTAGGTCCTTAAGGTCAAGGCCCGCAAAGTCAGCCACGATAAAGTCAAGATCGGACAAAAAGGCCGAATGATCGAGCTCAGCCGAGTCGCCACGCGTCACGGCGAAGCGCATGAGCGAATCCTTGAGCTTTGGCACGTCGCCCTCGGCCACGGCAAAGATCATATCCTTGACGATACCGCGGTCGTGGCTCGACATGCGTCCGACCATGCCCAAGTCGATAAAGTAGACGATGCCGTCCTTGAGAATGATGTTTCCCGCATGCGGGTCGGCATGGAAAAAGCCGTCATCGAGCACCTGCGTCGAGTAGTCCTCGACGATTGCGGCACCGATCTTTTCCAAGTCATAGCCCTCGGCCACCAAGCGTTCAGGATCGGCGATCGAAATGCCGTCGACGTAGTCCATAACCACCACGTGTTCGGTGCACAGGTCCAGATAGGATTTAGGGCACGTCACGCCATGAACGCTCTTATGGAACTCGTAGAAGTCGTTGAGGTTTTTGGCCTCGGCCAAAAAGTTGGTCTCCTCGCGAAACGAGGTCCACAGCTCCTCGACCACGCCGTGCAGGTCAACGAATTGATCGGTGTTGACGAACTTGGAAACGATACGCACCACCGAGCGGATGATATCGATGTCCTGCGCCATAACCTGCTGCGCACCGGGGCGCTGCACCTTGACGGCCACGTCCTCGCCCGTCACCAGACGAGCGCGGTGCACCTGCGCGAGCGATGCGCTACCAAGCGGATTGGGATCGATCGCATCGAACATCTCCCCCAAGGCGCAGGCCGTATTCTTCCTCCAGACAGCGAAGCACTACCTCGTACGGCACCGGCTCCACGTCGGAGCGCAGACGACGCAGCTCGTCGCAAAAGCGTTGCGGCAGAATCTCGGACCGGTTGGCCAGAATCTGCCCCATCTTGACGAACATGGGGCCGAGTTCCTCGAGCAGGCGGCGCAAACGAACCGGCGTGAGGTTATCCCACACGCGGTACTTTTTGACCAGGCGAACAATCTGCCCAATGCGTTCGCGACGACCCGCCGGCGTGAGCTGGTATTCCTCGTCCGGTGCCATCGCGTCGGGCTCCTCGGGCACCATATCGACAGCGCGTGGCTTCTTGCGAGCGCCCGAGACGGCAGCGTCGACCTCATCGACAACCGCCGCCTCGTTACCCAGAGGATCTAGATTGTTGTAATCGGTGGTGGAATCTGCCATCTGCGCTGCTACTCGGCCTCTTCGGTATCCTTCGCATCGTCGGCCTCAACAGACTCGACGGGCACCGAGGTCACGTTGTCCTCGACCGAATCGACGATGTCGCGCACATGAGCCAGGAAGGCCGTGCGCTCGGGCGCGGTCATAACGCGGACGCGAGCCAGAATGAGCTCGTCGAGCACGCGTTGGGCCGCGGTCTCGCCCTGCATGCCCAGACGCTCGGTCAGGTCGGAGATGGTACCGCCGGCCTGCTCGAACATGTCGGACACACTGCGGGCGATATCGGGGGTGGCGGTGTCCTTGCGGACCTGCTCGCCCTTGGTGTTAAGGTCGTCGAGGACCTTCTTGCCGCCTTCGACAGCAACGGCGGCAGCGCCAAAGCCCACGTTAATGGCGCCGTTAACAAGCTGATCGAGTTTCATAACCATGGTTATCTCCAATCACAAACAACTGCATTGGCGTTCTTGTACCCAAGATTGAGCGAAAGCGACAAAGCGTTTTAGCGCTATTCGATCGACGGGAAATCCCTACCTCACGTTGTCATTCATCGCGAAGGAATTCTTCATGGCACAGCTCGTGGTGTAGAGGACCTTGCCCAGAAGGGCATCGGTTTCCACGCGCACGAGCTCGGCAAAGGCCTCGTTAGCGCGGGCGAGCTCGGCAGGCACCTCAGCCTCGGGCAGCGCGGCTACGACAGCGTCAACGTCGTGAATCTGCTTGTGGCCCATGCCGCCGACCTTCTCCTGATAATCCTCGACCGCGCGACCGCACTCATGGAAGCGAATATCGGCCAAGGCACCGATCAGGCGATTTGCCCAATAGAAATTCTCGGACGTCACGCGAGCCTGCGTGTCGGCATAGTACTCGGGCATGGTCTCGACATTGGCATACAGCGGCACGAGCGCGTTAAACGAGTTAGAGCCAAACGCCATCCACTGTACGGCGCGATACGCCGGCTGCGCATAGGGGCGCAGCTGCAGCACGGCGAGCTGGCTGTTGCGGTTAATGCCGATGGGACGATAGGCGCCGCGCGTGGCGGGCGTACCCTTGCTGCCGTAGCAGTCGTACTCCGTGCCCTGGTAGTGGCTCGAGAGCACGTACTTGATATCCTCGATGGTCACCTTGCGCTCGGGCACGCGGCTCCAGGGGATGTCGTCGCTCTCGGGCGTGTAGTCGGCGTCGGGACCGTCCCACACATCGCTGGGGTTGAGGCAGCGCTGCATATACCAGGCGCGCGGTGTGTTGTAAACGTGGTCGCTGTCGCTGTGCGAGCCAAAGGCCTCGCGCGGGTTAAAGACCGCGGCGGGACCGTCGTCCTCGACGCCCAGCGTCAGATCCAGATGCCACTCGGCCATCCAGGAACGCAGGTCGGCAGAGCACATGTGGTCGGCCTGGGCGCCCTCGGCGTCGTCCAAGTCAAAGCTATCGATACCCAGCTGGTTGGGCATGGTCACATAGGCGTCGTCGGGCACGCGCTTGGCGATCCAGTGGTGGCCGCCGATGGTCTCGAGCCACCAGATCTCGTCAACGTCACTAAAGGCGATGCCGTTGTTCTCGTAGGTACCGTAGCGCTCGAGCAGGTCGCCCAGAATGCGCACGCCGTCGCGGGCAGACTTGGCGTACGGCAGCACCAGGGTCACCATGTCCTCCTCACCCAGACCGCCGGGCTGCGCCGGAACATAGCCGTCCTCGCCCTCGTTGCCCTTGGCGGGCACGTAGTCCACGAGCGGATCGGCGCCGCGGACGCGCTCGTTGGTGGTGAGCGTCTCGGTTGCGGACATGCCAACATTGAGCTCGTTGAAACCGGCCTCGGCCCAAATGCCGTGACCGGGAACGACGTCGGGACGCTCGTGTAGCGCATGGGGTTGTCGGGCAGTTCAACGGTCAGGTGACTCAGGACGCTCGTGTAGACGCGCGGCTGCTCGTCGGGATGCACCACGCGCATACGCTTGGGCTCAAACACCCCGTTGGACGAGTCCTCGTTACGCGCGACCAGGGTCGACCCGTCGTAGCTCGCGTTCTTACCAACCAAAATCGTTGTGCACGGCATGCGCATCCTCCTTGAGCGAAGAAATCAAACGGCAACAGTGTATCGCTTCGGCGCAAAAGGGCGAAACCGCCGCCCCGGCAGCCCCTGTGGGCCAAAAAATGCCAAATATGAGTACTGTCACCAAATTAGTAGCAGCAAATTTCCTTGTAATGAGTGCCGGAAATCCCCAATTGTCCAAAAGCAAGACAACGTTATTCCCCATAGGTTCAATAAAATGGGCTCCCCAACGAGAATGAATATCGTTAGGGAGTCCAAAAGACGTAAAACATATGTGACTATCTTGGCAACAGTACTCATATTTGGCATTTTTCGACCGCGTGGTATATAGCTAACCCCTCAAACAGCCCAAAACACCTATTTCGATGCGCGCTCCGCCGCCGCGATCACGTGCTTGGCGAGAATCGCAGTGGTCACAGCCCCCACGCCGCCCGGCACGGGTGTGATGGCGTTAACGATCGGCTCCGCAGCATCAAAATCGACGTCGCCGACCAGCTTGCCGGCAGCCTCATCCCAGTTGATGCCCACATCGACGATCGTCTGGCCCTCGCGGACCGCATCCGCGCCAATCGTGCGCGCACGTCCAACCGCGGCAACAACAATGTCGGCAGAACGGCACTCGGCAGCCAAGTCGCGCGTATGCGTATGGCACGTCGTCACTGTGGCATTGCGAGCCGTAAGCATGGCGGCAACGGGACGGCCAATCACCAGCGATCGACCGACGACCGCGACCTTGGCCCCATCCAGCTCAACGTCGTAATGGTCCAGCAACGCCAGCACGGCCTCGGCCGTGCAAGGAGCAAAGCCCTCGCCTCGCCCCGAAAGCGTGGTAAGCAGCGAGGCCGGCGTCATGGAGTCAACATCCTTGGCGTGATCGAGTGCCGCGGCAACTGCATCCTCGTCAAGCCCAGCGGGCAGCGGGCGGAACAGTAGACAGCCGTGAACAGTCGAATCGGCATTGATGCCCTCGATAGCCGCCAGCAGCTCATCCTGCGAAACATCGGAGGGAAGCAATACGCGGCGAGCCTCAATGCCAACCTTCTCGCAGCGCTTGAGGGCACCGCGCTCGTAGGATAGATCGTCCTCGCGCTCGCCCACACGAACGATGACCAGCATCGGAACAACGCCGCGCTCGCGCAGAACAGCACAACGAGCGGCAAGCTCCTCAGTCAACACGCGGGCGACAGGAGCGCCCTTCAACAGCTCAGCCATGGCTATCCCCTCTTCCTTGCGGCATCGGCAGCACGGCGCGCCAGCGCATCGGCGCGCGGCAGCCACGTATCGAGCAGCTCGTCACATGCAGCCTCGAGCTCCTCGGCGCGGGCACGATCCTTCATAGACGTGGTGTTCGCAAAGAGCGTCAAGCTCGCGCCCTGCATGGCCGCGCGGCAAAACACGGCACCGCACGCCACATCGGAGAAAAGCTGTCGGGAGCCCTTGTCCGCCATGTCCTCGAGCAGCGCCAGCGCGCGCCCGCAGGCATCCATAATGCGGTACGGCGGCATGGCGGCCACGTGCAGCGCATCCTGAATCGCAGCCGGTCGAGCCGGATCCTCGCGCGAAATACCGTACGCTGCCGACACCTGCCCGTAGGCTTGAACATCCTCGGCAACCAAATCGACAAGCTCCTGAGCCAGCTCGTCTGCCTGGGCAAACGCGTGCGTCAGATCGTCTGCACGATCGGCAAGCGCGGGATTGGTCGCCCCATAACGCGCAACCATTCCGCAAAGTGAGGCTCCCAGCGCTCCCACAAAGGCGCTCGCGCTGCCGCCGCCGGGAACCGGCTCGCGTGCAGCCAACGCCTCGGCAAAACCGCGACAGGTTTTATCCATCATCTCTTGGCTCATCGAAACACCTCTGCCCACCGCGCCGGCCACCACGGGCCGCACGCATAATAAAAAATGGGACAACGACGCCAGGAAGCAGTTGTCCCATTCATCGATCTTGTCCAAGCCAGTCTAGCCCATAAGACAAAGGCTGTCAGGAGCTCTGGCTATCGGTGTTTCCGATTGCCTGCTATAGGCACGGGCGCCTAGTCCACCTGGAACGTCGTCAGCAGTGTGTCGATAATCTTCGACCCCATATCGCGATTTGCAGTCGAGTATTCCAGAGACGCCGTGGCGACCGTCGAGTCCGTGACAATCGTCTTTGTGTACGTAATCGTGTCGCCCTCGCGCCACGAAACCACGTACCAGTTGTCGCCCTCCGCGGTATAGAGGTCGGCCTTGCCCGAGGTGTCCTTATCGACAAACATCTCGTGTGCAGTTTCGTCGTTAACGTTGACGTAGCCAGACAGGCTGATCACAAAACCCGTCTCCGGATCCTCGTACCTTGTGCTGCTGCCGCTGGGAGTATCTTCCATCTCAAAGCGATTGGGAATCGACATGCTATAAAGATGCATGTCGTTCGTGTACGTATACACGCCGGTTAGTTAATCGTCCGAATCGCCCGAACCGTAGTATGCCGACTCGTCCTCGGGAACGGCCTCGTCATCGGACGACGAGGATTCCTTGGACTTGTCGCTCTTCTTCTTGGCAGAAGAGTCTTTCTCGTCCGAAGACCCGGTATCGATCACCGAGATTTGCGTGTCAGAGCTCTTGGGCCCGTTAAGCATCGTGAGCGCAAACACCGTGCCGCCACCGATGAGGACCACGGCAGCACATGCCACAGCGATAATGACCGGCGCCTTGCTCTTAGGCTTTTGAGGCGCAGGCGCGACCGGCGGCATCGACTGGGTCAGGCCCGGGCCGGCCGTGGGCGCAGAAGTCGGAGCAGCGCCCGTAGGCGTCGGCACGGAACCGCCAACCAGCGACGCCCCACAGTGCGTACAAAACGTCGATCCATCAGGCACTTGCTGTCCGCATTTTTGACAGAACATCGTTCGACCTTTCGTGGTTTAGCTTTTGTCACAGCCAAGTCTAAAACCTTAAGCCGGCATTGCTGTTGCGCAACATTGGGAGCATCAACCAAGCCGCACGCTTGCCCAGCGCCAGGCCCACCTTGCGGCAAGCCCGCACACGCAAACATGGGACATATGGCCCACCTTTCGAGACTCCCGGGCAGCACAAGCTGGGGCATATCTATAAGTAAGGAACCCGTTGGGGCACGGCCGCGCAACGGCCACAAGCGATGAACGGAGGCATAAGCCGCACAGTACACAGAGACATCCGCCGCCAGCGCAATCAGTACCCCAACAGCATGCGGCGCCGTGATGTCATCGGCAGACAAGGAGGACGCCACCATGAAGAAAAAGACCCTATCGATCCTTTCCCTTTGCATCGCCCTCTTTGCCGCGTTTGCCCTTGTCGGCTGCGGCGGGAGCGCATCGGGCGGAGGCGGCAGCACCTCAAAGAGCGAAAGTAAGGAAAAGGCCCCGTCGCCGAAAAGACTGACTTTATCTGGTTTAAGGTCGAGATGCCCGAGAGCGTTGGCGTGAGCGACTCCGCCGGCAAGAACGCCGACAGGGTCCAGCTCACCTTCCCCGAGAACGAGAACACCACAGTCGACCGTTTCATCCCCGTTTGGCAAGAGAAGATGACGGCCGAAGAGTCCTTTGCAGAGCAGGCCGAAAGGCACACCGGAACGTTCCAGTGGGAGGATGGCGACCCCGTCGAGTACAACGGCAGAACATGGCTCACCGGAACGTGCAAGGACAACGGCGGCACTTATACCTACCTCTTTACCGACGTCGACACGGGAAGCGTCTATATCATGATTAGGAACGTCGACCTTCACGAGAAAGAAGCCGAGACGCTCCTCAACTCCATCGAGTTCCCCGATGACATGGCGAAGGCAGTTGCCGAGGCACGCGAAGTCGAGATTTCGAGCATCGAGATCAAGTAACGGGACCCCGCACACACCCACGTACGCGCGCCCCATTAAATGAACGGGCGCCCAACCCCGGGGAGGGTCGGCAGCACCGGCCCTCCCCTCTTTTGCGCCCGGACATATTGCCACTTGTCGGCGCAAATCCGGCCCCCAGAATGGGACACATGGCCCACCCGAACGAGCCGCTCGCGCGTACAGTAAAGACAGGTAATCCATGGGCGGTTACAGATCGAGGAGGACACGACCATGAAGAAGAAGGCCTTAGCGATTCTCACCCTCTGCATGAGTCTCTTTGCCGCAGTTGCCCTGGTGGGCTGTGGCGGAAGCGGTAGAGCTACCGGCAGCGGTGGCGGTGCGGAAAAGCCAGCCGTGGATATGAGGACCGACTTCATCTGGTTTAAGGTCGAGGTCCCCGAGGGCGTCGAGGTCACCGACGTCGCAGGCGATACCGCCGACAGGGCCCAGTTTAAGTTCACCGAGAGCGAGCACGCCAGCGATCGCTTCATCCCCGTCTTCGATCCTGACAAGAACGCCGACGAGCTGTTCGACTACGAGGCAAAGTGGAATGCCAGCTTTGAGTGGACCGAGAATGACCCCGTCAAGTACAACGGCAAGACTTGGCGCAACGCTTCCTATACACACTCGGGCGGCGTGACGACTGAGTACTTCACCGAAGCAGGCGGCGGCAGCGTCTACGTGCGCATCGACAACGTCGAGGAGCACAAGGACGCCGTCGAGATCATGATGAAGTCTCTGGAATTTGCCGACGACATCGCCAAGGCCAAGACCGAGGCCATGGATGTTAAGCTCGACGATATCGAGATCAAGCGCTAAAGCTCCAACGGCATGCAGCAGCGCCGTTTTAGCTCAGCCGGGATGCAAGGTGCGACTCCTTGCATCCCGGTTTTTTGTGCCCGAAAGCGCCCGGTCACATCAGCATATTGAGCACGTTGACGAATTCCTGAGCCTTCGCGCGACTGCTCAGGCAAAAGACGCAGGCTGCCAGCAGCCTGTTACTGTGCCTCTGTTGTCCCTAACATTTCATTCTAGTAGCCACGAGGCCCTTTCGCGAAGACCTCCGGCGACGTCGCAGCTTCTGTCCTCGCCAGGCTTTATGATAATCGCCATTAGCCAGCCATTAGCTATTAAGCAACATCCCTCAAGAGGAAAGTGGGAGATACGAATGGGCACACCAAAACCAACATTGCGCGACTGCATCTACGGACTTGCCGTTGGCGACGCGCTGGGCGTTCCATACGAGTTTATGCCTCGCGGCACGTTCGAATGCACCGACATGATCGGCTATGGCACGCATGGGCAGCCCGCGGGCACCTGGAGCGACGACACATCTATGACGCTTGCTACCTGTGACTCCATCAGAGAGCTCGGCCGCATTGACACCGAGGACATGCGCGACAAATTCGTGAGCTGGATCACCAACGACGAGTACACGATTGATGGCGTCTTCGACTACGGAGGAACAACCGCCCGCGCCTTGCGTACCGGCAAAGGAGGCTCCGGCGAGCGCGACAACGGCAACGGTTCGCTCATGCGCATCGCTCCCCTGGCGTTTGTCGACGCGACTGACGACGAGATCTGCGAGGTCTCCGCGATTACGCACGCCCATAGAACGTCGACCGATGCATGCGTCATATTTGTCGAACTGATGAGGGATGTGATGAACGACGCGCTCCCCTCGTGGGCACTCCATCTGAAAGGCGTGCCTGAGCAGGAAATCAGGTCAGGTGGCTTCGTGCGCGACACGCTTAAAGCCGCTACCTGGTGCTTCATCATCACTAACAGCTACAAAGATTGCGTGCTTGCCGCCGTCAACCTGGGCGACGACACCGACACCACCGCAGCCGTCGCCGGCGCCCTCGCAGGCACAGCCTACGGTATCGATGCAATTCCGCAGGAGTGGATCGACACCCTGCGCGGAAAAGAGCTGATTGAGAGCTGCCTGTTTTAGGGCGCAATTCAAGAAATAAGGCAGGAGGCATCATGGAGAGAAAGATCGCGAATATCGATGAGCTCCAAATGGACGAAAACGAGACCCCGATACTCCCAGCGGGACTGAGGGAGGAAGAAAACCTTTACGTCCTCCCCGACGGGCGTTACCTCCGCTGTGGGGACTACAGAACCGCGGACGGCGGTTCGCTCATTTATGAGCCGTTCGAGCTCAGCACCTTCGGGCAAATGCTTGCTCAATTCAAAGAGTGCTAGAGGTTTGATTGCCCGTTAGATCGACACTGTTCCAAACCATGGGATGGGTAGGATGTCTCCCACCGCGGCCTTGGCTAGCGGCTTCATCCATACGCCCCGGGGCACATGCGCCTGACGTTCAGCCATGCCCCGGTGCGCTATACTGAACACGGACGGCGAACACCCCCCGGGTCAGGAACCTGGGCAGAGTATCGCCGTCCATTTTCATTGAAATGCTTGCCGTTGCATGTGGGCGCCACGGCAAGGTTAAACAGACCGCTTAAGGTTTGTCTGTCAATCGGATTGGCACCACTCCAAGCTAAAAATCAGAGCCATCGATAGCCTGAACGTCATAGATGCCGACAGAGCAACCAAGGAACTGAAAAGGACGCGGGCCTCGGTTCTCAACCAGCATTTCATCTCCTCGATGATCAGCGGTGCAGCGAAACCAAGTAAGTAAAGAAGACGGTTCCAACCCCGAACCGAGTCCAGGGCGGAACCGCCAAGCAACTATTTCTTATCAGCGCTGCAGGATTGGTTTAATGGTGGCAGGAGACAACTGATGCCCAGCGCAGAGTAATCATGCATAAGCCTCCTCCAGAAGGTTGCCGTCGATGGCAGCATAGGGCTGGCCGTCGCGGTCCTCCCAGCTCGCGCAGACGTAGTCGTATTTTTCCGAGCTCTACATTGTCGTTTTCAATCTATACAGGCTCGAACTTATGCACAAGCTCGTTCGGGACGACCCAGCCGTACATATCCCAACAGTGCCTGCCATCAATAATCTGCTGACAAAATCGCAGCTATCGAGGAAGAAGCTCAATTCATGGGGCGCAAGTTGTGAATTAAGAAAGTCAACGGAGTCGACGACGTAGTCGCTGTGCTCACCGGTCAGGTCCCGCGTGTACCTTATTCCAAAGTGCGGTGTAGTAATCACTGTGACCCTCCTTGCATTTGAGCAGAGCGACGTGTACGTACTCGTCCGTTGACAACAGCAATGTCACGACCATGGAAATAGGCAGAGCAACGCCGCCCTTCTTCACCGCCTACACAACCGACAAGCTCAACGATATCGTACTCGCCGATGGCATCCAACCTTATTCCGTCGCGTCATTTCGATTGATAACCAACTAGATCGACATCGCTCTAATGCAGGGGCCGAACGACTCCCGCCACGGCCCGTAAGGTAGAATTATGACTGCCGCGGAATCCGCCTGCGGGCAACGCTCCGATCTCCGATTGGGGTGAAGCCTATGAACTTGTTTCTTGAAATCCTGCGCCTCTCGATGTATGTAACCGGCATTGCCCGGAACCTCTACGCGATCTGGCGGGAATATAAGCAGTAACGGATAGCGAAGGGAGTCATAGAAAAGGGCCGGTTGCAGCCGACCCTTTAAGACGATAGCACCTGCGTTGCCCGCGCTTCCGAAGATGTCTAACTGAGGAGCGGGTTCCGCGGCACATCTTGATTTTACCCGGTGGTGAGGCTCTTTTGCAGCCGTTCCACCGTATATTTACATCTACCGCATCTATATGCCCGCCAGACGAACCGCCGACGAAAGCCCGCATGCGCACGTAGACCAACTTTCAACAGGTCCATGGCGCGGTCGGAGGCATAGCGCACGCCCCATTATGAGTATTGAAACGCCCAAAAACCGGAGTCGGGCGCTACGCCCGCTTTATCGAAACGGGAGCCGCTAGCCGCCCAGCAGGATATTAAGGATTGCGATAATAATTGCTATCGCAGCGATAATCAGAAATAGCGTAAAGGGAAAAAATACCGGCTCTAGCAACAGCCTGACGAGCGCGTCGATGAACTCGGCGTTTGCATCGGACATGATGGCATCAACTCCAGACGAAGGCGACCGCTCGAGGCGGCCGCCGACTAGTAGTAATAAAAGATTATATTGTCGTTTGATTGCCAGTTAGATCGACACTGCTCCAAAACTTTCCTTTCGGTAGGGCCCCACCCGCTCGGGCGTGTGCGAGCCTGCTTGACCCGGCAGGCGCGGTGAGGTGCCACGGTTGCCGCCCGTGGCGGGCGTATATGAAAAAAAGCCCCAGCTGGGGCTTGATTCGACTGGTAGGGGCGGCGGGACTCGAACACGCGCGGGCAGTGCCCACGTGCTCCTGAGGCACGCGCGTCTGCCATTCCGCCACGCCCCGATGGCACCTGGCCGAGGAATCGAACCCCGGTAAGTGGTTTTGGAGACCGCCGCACTGCCATTGTGCTAGCCAGGTGTGTATAATCTGATTTGAAAAGCCCTGGGCGTGCTGGATAGCTAGCCTGGGGCTTATTTCTTTATGTCGTCTATGGCCCCACCCCTGGTCAACAAGATAACGCGGTCGATGTCATGCCTCGACATCTCAAGCCGCACGCGCTTCAGCGCGTCCTCTCTTGTCACAGGGACTTCCTCGCAGTTAAGCACGACAATAGAGGGCCTTACCGGCCCACCTTCCACCTTTTCGAACTGCCGCACTGCCTTTCTTATATTGCGCTCGATGTTTGATTACCAGTTAGGTCGACACTGATCCAAAAACCTGCCGCGATTAAATCGCTTATATGCATCGGCTTGATTACCAGCTAGATCGACACCGATCCAAAACTTGATAAGGTTGCCAGCGTAAGGGAAAATAGGAATCGCGGAAAGTAGCACAGTACGAGGAGTGCCCTTGATTGAGGAGACGTAGGTGCAAATCCTACCGCCGCGCAAGCCGTCCTTCGGGGCGGCTTTTTATGCCGATAGGGGGCGGCGGATGCCCCTCGAGAAACCCGCCGCCGTAGCCGCCGACCCCGTGAAGAACGCTAAGTGGGACGAGCTCGACAGTTTCGGCGAGCAGACCGCCTACCAGAACGACATGGGGAACCTGAAGTCCTTCCCCCGAGATAGCGACCCTGAAGACCGCGTCGGCGGAGATCAGGCAGCTCAACAAGCAGCTCGACAGTTTGATTACCAGTTAGATCGACACTGCTCCAAAACGAGAAATTCATTGACAATCGTAACGGAAACGTTTGATTACCAGTTAGATCGACACTGCTCCAAAACCACGCCCTTTGATACGCCGGCCGACTGCTGTTTGATTACCAGTTAGATCGACACTGCTCCAAAACATCCGTAGAACTCCTCGAAAAGCGTCGCTAAGTTTGATTACCAGTTAGATCGACACTGCTCCAAAACCAGACCACAGCTTGATCTGCACGATATAGTTTGATTACCAGTTAAATCGACACTGCTCCAAAACCGGTAGTAGACCGTCCCGTTGCCGTCGCGCGTTTGATTACCAGTTAAATCGACACTGCTCCAAAACACGGCCTTCAGCATCTCTAGGCAGTTCGAGTTGATTACCAGTTAAATCGACACTGCTCCAAAACTGCATGGCCCATGA
>ENA-OQES01000137-OQES01000137.1-human-gut-metagenome-genome-assembly--contig:-NODE-137-length-30412-cov-5.441341_pt1 | contig 30412 bp, 23 predicted proteins | sample MGYA00242798_ERZ504641 | MGnify/ENA primary metagenome ERZ504641 (study PRJEB26092, sample SAMD00036327) | human gut metagenome | host: Homo sapiens | study: EMG produced TPA metagenomics assembly of...
TCGAGTTCCTTGCCGATGCGAAGCTCAAGTCCGAAGGCTATTCTCCGGATGACACTCCGGACGAGTACGAGAAGCGTTGGCCGGGCACCTTGGCCGAAATCAAGGAGCAGGTCAAGGACGAGCATGAAGAGGTCGTTGAACTCGGCGGCCTGTACGTGCTTGGTACCGAGCGTCACGAATCCCGTCGTATCGACAACCAGCTGCGCGGCCGTTCCGGACGTCAGGGCGATCCGGGCGAGTCCCGTTTCTACCTGTCGCTCGAAGACGATCTGATGCGTCTGTTCAACACCCAGCTCGTGGCCCGCGTTATGGCCAAGGGCATGCCGGAAGGCGAGCCGATCGAAGCGAAGAGCGTTTCCAAGGGCGTGCGCACCGCACAGAAGGCCGTGGAATCCCGCAACTTCGAAATCCGTAAGAACGTGCTCAAGTACGATGACGTGATGAACAAGCAGCGCACCGTCATCTACGCCGAGCGTCAGGCTGTGCTCAAGGGCGAAGACATCCACGAGGATATCCTCAAGTTCATCGACGATACGGTATTGAGCTACATCAAGGGCGCCAACAAGGTTCTGACAAGCCGAAGGATTGGGATTGGGAAGGCCTGTTCAAGGCTCTGAACGCCGTGTACCCGATTGCCGTCGATCCGGAAGCCGCCAAGGACGCTGTCTCCAAGCTCAAGGGAGACAAGGCCATCGTAGCCCTGCAGGAGCTTATCGTTTCCGACGCAAAGGACCAGTATGCCGACTTCGAAGCCAAGCTTGGTGAAGAGGGTCTGCGTCAGCTGGAACGTCGTGTCGTGCTCGCGGTTCTTGACCGCAAGTGGCGCGAACACCTGTATGAGATGGATTATCTCAAGGACGGCATCGGTCTGCGTGGTATGGGTCAGCGCGATCCGCTGGTCGAATACCAGCGCGAAGGCTATCAGATGTACAACTCCATGATTGAAGCAATCAAGGAGGAGACCATCCAGCTGCTGTTCCACGTTGACATCGATCGTGTCGCCACCACCGAAGACGCCGAAACCGAATCCGATGAGGAAGAGGCCGTGAACGCAGCCGAAGCGGTGATGGGCCTGGATAGCGAAGCGCAGCCGACCGGTGAAACCGCTCCTGCCGAGCCGGAAACCGACGATGAGGCCGAGAAGACCGTCATCGACGAACTGGCCGAAGAACAGAAGAATGAGCCTGGCATCGTAGGCATGCAGCCGATCAGCCATGCTGAGGGCAAGGTTCCTGCCAATAAGCGCCCGAAGAGCGAGGAATTGCGCTCTCCGTGGGCGGATGGCCGCACCTTCCCGGGAACTGGCAAGAACGCCCAGTGCCCGTGCGGTTCCGGTCGTAAGTACAAGATGTGCCACGGACAGAACGAACAGTGACATATCGTGTGATGCTCTGATGATTCGCGCATAATGAAGGCGGTTTGCGGATTTTTCGCAGACCGCCTTTTTGTTTCATGCTCGTTGCCCGATATGCGGAAGATAGATATTGAAAATGTCTGTGTTGTTTATGATGAGCGCTTTTCTGCAATTACCTGTTCGTGATATGGACGTTGAAAAACCATGAAATGTAGAACGGTTACAATGGCGGCGATATCGTATCAACAACGTGACATGCTGAAGCGTCAAGGAGGGCATCATGGCTGAAATCACATGGAAGTCGATCCTCACCAAGCTGGTCGGAGGGGACCATCTGAGTGCCGAGGAATCCGAGTGGTTCGTCGATGACCTCATGAACGGCAACGCTAATCCGGCGGCCGTCGGTGCGGTTCTGGCAACCCAGCAGCAGCTTGGCTTGACTCCGGATGAGGTGCGTGGAGCGGCCAAGGCCATGGTCTCCCATGCCATCAAACTTGATATCGACGGTGAGACCACCGATATCGTCGGTACCGGTGGAGACGGCGCCGCGACGGTGAATCTGTCTTCCATGGGCGCGGTGGTGGCTGCCGCAGCCGGAGCGAAAGTCGTGAAGCACGGCAATCGTGCAGCCTCTTCCAAGTGCGGCACTGCCGATTGCTTCGAGGCGCTGGGACTGCCGCTCGATCTGGAACCGGAACAGGTTGCTGAGGTCGGCAACGAATGCGGCATCGCATTCGCTTTCGCACGCACATTCCATCCGGCAATGCGCTTCGTGGGACCTGTCCGTGCGGCGCTCGGCATGCCATGCGTATTCAACGTTCTTGGACCTCTGACCAATCCGGCCTCGCCGAAGCACATGGCGGTGGGCTGTGCCAATCGCGCAATGAGCCCGATCATGGCTGCGGTATATGCGGCTAATGGACAGACCGGCATGGTGTACACGTCAAGCGAGGGACTTGACGAAATGGCTCCGACTGGTCCGGTGTCCATCTGGGAGTTCAGCAACGGCAAAGTCACTGAGAGTGAATTCGATCCGACTGTGGAGCTTGGTCTCGACAAGGTGACGGTGGCTGACTTAAAGGGTGGAGAGCCGGAGCTCAACGCTCAGCTGTTCCGTGACTTCCTTGCAGGCAAGGATGTTCCTTTCCGCACTACCGCCCTGCTCAACGCGGCATCCGCGATTGTTGCGGACGGCCATCAGGTGCCAGCTGATGCCAGCCTGACTGAACGATTCAAAGCGGCCTATGCCATTGCCGAAGAAACCGTTGATTCAGGCAAGGCCTCGGCACTGCTTGACCAGTGGATCACCGCCGCCCAGTCCAAGAAAGCTTGATATTCGGCGAAATGGCAGATCATAAGAACGTATAAGGCGTGTCTCGTCAAAACACTCAACGACGAGACACGCCTTATACGTATCGCAGCGACAAATATCACAGAGAAGAGCACAAAAGACGTAGCTGATGCAGTCTTCTCCATATGTTGCTATACGCGAGCTCCATCATCGAAACATCGCGGCGGGTTTGTGTATGTCCCTTGTGCTGCACGATCAATCCAGCAGCGCCAATCAACGCGCACACACCGAAAATCGATCCCAAAATCCCAGCCAAAGCAGGCATGAACGCAGATGCGATGATACCGGCGACACCAGCGATCAAAAGCACCCAAAACACCAACTTCGATATCTTGACATGACCGATGGAGGGATTCGGAGGAGTGAAATCATCACCGTAACGATCCATTACACTATCGGTGTCCAACCAGCTGGAACCAGTGAAATCGCGCGGTCCACGACCTTGCGGAGTGTCATCAGTGAACGTGCCCTGATCCAAATCCTGAATCGAAAGCAACGCCTCCTTCTCACGGCGCTGCGCATGCTTTTCAAAACGTTTCGCGTTACGAGAATGCTCCACGGCCTGCAAATCGTCGGCATGCGAACTTGCGAATTCAGCCCATGCAGCATCCAAATCGTCCGCATTTGAAGAAGCCCCTTCGCCACCATTCGGCGCGGCATTTGGGCGTTCTTCATCGGCATTGCTATTGTTGAGGTCAGTCATACTGATAACTGTAATCAAGCGGATGGCCATCCGCTAGGAGGATCGTGAAAAATGCTCTACTGGTTTTTCGTCAAAGGCCTAGGACCGATCGCCATCCACCGCATGGGACCGACTGCCAAGGGACTTGAAAACATTCCGCGCGAAGGCGGTGCCATTATTGCGGCCAATCATCTTGCCGTCATCGATGACGCGCTGTTGCCGCTGACTTGTCCGCGCATGATTCATTTCATGGGCAAAGCCGAGTATTTCGAAGGCAAGGGCATCAAGGCAGTTCAGAGTGGTGGTTCACTTCGGTTGGCGTGATTTCCCCGTGGATCGTTCCGGTGGGTCGAAATCGCTTGGCGCATTGAACCACGCGCGTGAAATCCTCGAAGACGGCCACCTGTTCGGCATTCATATTGAGGGCACGCGTAGCCCTGACGGTCGCCTCTATAAAGGTCATACCGGAGCTGCGCGACTTGCTTTTGAAACCGGATGCCCAATCGTTCCGTCCGCCATTATCGGATCTCGCGAGTTGCAGAAGCCCGGTCAGATTATTCCTGGTAAGGGCAAGACCACAGTGATCTACGGCAAACCGATTGCCGTGGAGAAGAAGCCCGCCGACCAGATCACGCACGACGATTTGCGCACGCTGACTGATCGCGTGACCATGGAAATTCAGAAGATGAGCGGTCAGGAATACGTGAACGAATACGCTCAGAAAGTCAAGGAACAGCTTAAGGCTCAGAAAGCCGCCGAACAGGCGAACAGCTGAGAAACCAAAGAGAAAAGCCCCGGCACGACACTACACGAGCCGGGGCTTTCCTTATGCCTATACCATGATGTTTGGCAAAGGAGGTAATGCACTTTTAGAACAGTGAGGAATACATCTTCAATGTGATGGTGGTTGGTATGCCGTTCTCGTCGCGAAGACGCACTTCGGTGCCACCTACCGGATCCTGCGAAGCGACCTTCTTGTCTTGATTGGAATCCAACGTGAGCTGCGAACTTACCTTGACCGTGAATCCGAGTTTTTCCAATGCGGCTTTGGCGTCAGAGGCTTTCTGCCCCACATAATTCGGCAGGGTTATGGTTTCCGGTCCTTTGGAAACCACCACGTCGACGCTGTCTCCCCAATGCAACGTATCACCGTTGTTGACGGAAGCGGAAATCACCTGCCCCTGTGGAATCTTGTCGTCGAAGGATTCCGTCCAATTGGTGGTGAGTCTAAGATCATCCAGCGCCTGCTGTGCCTCGTCCTTCGTCTTGCCGACGATATCGGGCATAGTGACTGGCTTTGGCCCCTGCGACACCGTGACGGTGATCGTCGTATTATGCGGCAATGTGGCGCCGGGATCCACACTTAACGACAGCAACGCCCCTTGAGGCACGTCAATGGAATACGTGTCATCAGAAGCCGCGGTCTGCTCGACATTATCGAATCCAGCCTTCTTCAGTGCGTTGATTGGATCCTTGCCGGATGCGCTGGTCGCGTCGAGAATATCGGCGGGAACCGTCGCCTGCCGGACTCCCTTGGAGACCACGACCTTGACTTTCTGGCTACGACGCTTGCTGCCACGATCGCCGACATTCGCCGGATCGGTGGAGATGATATTGCCTTCCGCCACGGAATCGCTGTACTCTTCCGACACTTCATATTCGATATCGGAAATCTTGAGCAGACTCTCGTAGTCGCTCCACTTCACATTGGTGATGGGGCATGCTGCGGACGCGTCGCATGTCATACCATCCGGCTGGGGCATGGTCCAATAGCTGCCGGGGCCCTGATAGTACCACCATGCCCAACCGCCGGCGCCACATGCAAGCAGCAGCGCCACCACGCCTGCGACGATGAGCGGTGTGCGACGCTTTTTCGCGGATTTGCTGTTTGGAGTATTGCCGGATTCGTCGCTTTGCGCGATGGGGGATTGCGATGCAGCGCTGTCGACGGCATTGTCAAGGCTATTGACGATGCCGTCTGCCGGCAGCGAGAAACGTGTCGTCGCTTCTGGATCGATGTTCTGTTGCTGCACCGGCATGACGGTTGTTGCGTTCGTCCTGACCCTGTCCAGCTTGCGTGTGCGATCATCAAATTGCTGCGTCGGCGGTGCCGGGGGAGCGGGAGGAACAGGATTGCCGACATTGGTTGGCGCACCGTTATTTGCGGGCGCGGCACCGTCGGAAGCGCTGACGTCTACCGGGGGAAGACGATACTGCCAATCGCTGACCGCAAGCGTCGATTGCAGACGCTGCAGCTCGGTTAACGCAACGGATGCGTCTGCTGGACGAGCCTCGACCGCGCGAGCCGTGAGATGGGCAAGGAATGCGGCCACGCCTTCATTGATGCCTTTGCAAGCGGCGGCAATGCTTGGCACATCCTCGTGAACATGCTTGAATACCAGTGTTACTGGATTATCTGAAGTGAATGGCACGTTGCCGGCGAGCATCTCCCAAGCCATGATGCCCACGGAATACAAATCCCCCTGAGGTGTGGCTTGATTCTTCTCAATCATTTCCGGTGCTAGATATGCTGCTGTTCCCAGCAGTATGCCGGTGGAGGAGAGTGTGGCCTGCGATACCGTTTTAGCCAAGCCGAAATCGGTGATCTGCACATGGCCACGGTCGTTAAGCAAGATGTTTTCCGGCTTGATGTCGCGATGCACCACGCCCGCACGATGTGCGGAAGCGAGGCCATCCAATGTCTCGCCAATAATGCGTAACGTCTCTCGAACGCTGAACGTACCCTGCTGGTTCATTTCGTAACGCAGGTTCACGCCGTGAACATACTCCATGACGAGATAATCGAGACCGTCGAATTCGCCGGTGTCATACACCTGCACGATATGCGGATTGGCAATGGCCGCGGCCGAACGGGCTTCACGATGGAATCGTTCCACGAACTGGTCCCGGTGCGGTCCCTGCGCCAGCTGGGTATGCATGATTTTGATGGCGACCGTGCGCTCCAGACGTTCGTCTACCGCTTGGTACACCGTGGCCATGCCGCCATCGGCGATTCTGCTGACGACCCGATACCGGCCCTCGATGACCTGACCTTCGAGGGGCGTGTGGAGCTTCACTCATGGTTGATCGCTACGGTTCCTTCTTCAAAACAACTCACGTTCGAACGTGTTCCCACTTGTAGTCTACAAGCAGAGGTTTGCGGATTATGCAACGAACGCGCGTCCTGTCCGGATGTTGGTTGGAAAACACGCAGGTCGCGTGTCACGCGCGTGTTTGGACGTGAATACTTGGCACGAAACGTGAGCAGGCCTCGATGAGCAGTGACTCGTGGTATTCGGAAAGGCTCAATGTTTCGATAGCTGTTTTCGATTCATTCCACAAATCCGCGATTCTACCGCGGGAACGTTCGATGGCTCCTGTTTGCTCAAATAGTTCAATGGCGCGTTTTACTTGAGTTTCGGAACGCGAATCGGCCTCCCACATGTCGATGAGCTCTCGCCGCTGCGTGTCGTTCGCCGCGTTGATGGCGTCGGCTAGAAGCACCGTGCGCTTGCCTTCGCGGATATCTCCTCCAACGGGCTTGCCCGTATTGCTGCTCGAACCGACAACATCCAGAAGATCGTCTGCAAGCTGGAAAGCCAATCCAAGAGGCAAGCCGACTGCCAATGCCTGCTTCCTCGCATCGTCTTTGCCTATACCCGCGGCAAGCATGCCGAATTCCAGTGGGGCAATGGTGGTGTAGCTGGCGGTTTTCCAGCGGAATACGTTCAATGAAGCTTCCACCAGTTCGTCTGGATCGTCCAACGGATTGAGCTCTACGGCCAAATCAAGTACTTGACCGACTTCGACCTCGCGGTGCATGTTGAGCAATGCCGCGACCACATCGGAACCATGAGTGAGCTTGGAAGCTGCCTTGTCCGCGATGTCCACGCTTGCCGTGGCCAACATGTCGCCGAGCATGATGCCCAAGCCATGGCCAATGGCCTCGCTATGCGTACCAGTGGAGAATGCGCGATGCGCAGACGGCTTGCCACGGCGCAGATCGGAATCATCGATGATGTCATCATGCACCAGCGCACCGGTCTGGAACACTTCCACCGCGCACGCTAAATCGAGCAGCGCGTCGAAATCACGTTCTCGCACATCCTCCGAAGCGAATGCGCGGAACGAATCCAACGTCAGCAAGGAGCGAAGCCGCTTGCCACCCTCACTTGACGTGACCGCCTGCTTGGCGACCATGTCGGCAATAGGCCTGCAAGAGGAGGCAACCGAATCGTCCGCATGAAGGAATGCGAAATCCTTCACCAACGAAACAATGCGTGATTCAATCTGTTCCAAATCGGAGGAGCTAGTCATACCAACAGTTATCCACAGGCATTCGACAAGACCAAATCTCAATGATTGCAATAGTTGCGGTACCGAAATCATTTTGCGAAACGCCGAAGAAGCCATCCTCCGACCACAGGCCTCGAAAAAAGCGGCATCGCATCGGCTCATCGGGCATAGTGCCATATAAGCGGCGAGCGAGGAAGCCGATAGACCATGCCAAGGAGGGCAGAATAATGACAACCAACAAAACCGGACGCATCACCGGGACTGAAATGGAAGAAGCCATCAGCCGATTCGAAAGGGATTGCAGATCCGACGGCGTGGGCGAAACAGTGCGTTCGTTCATTCGTGAACCGCTTTTCATATGGATGGACGCGCTTGCGCAGGCATCGGACGAGAGCGTTTCCCATTCGGAAGGCGAATTCCATGCCGAATGCGGTCTTGACCGGAATATGATCATGCGGACTACGGTGGGCATCAATCGGATGCTGTCCATTCGTGACGTATTTCTCATTTCCGCCATCGTTGACGAACGATACGCCGACCGAGACTTTCTCATGAGTTTCGCCGAAAGACCCAAGCTGTCTCGTAATGCGCAGCGTCTGGAACAGCTGCTCAGCGATTCATTCCGTGATCCCCTAGCCAGACCCGATATGAAACGTTGCGATCAGGCGATCAACATGCTGTTCGACATTATCGATATGATTCCGAAGACATATCGGGTCGCAGCCGTTCGCCGTGATCAGCTACATCATGTGGTGGATGGGCCAGGAAGGAGCCATGGCATCAGCCATCAGCGCGCTCGCGATAGATGATCAATGTTCGCTGGCGGCGATTGTATGCTCGGCGGTTGAACGACGTATTGGTCCTGCCTGGACGTCGGAAACATAAGGCAACACGCCGTAAAGTGGCGTGACTTGCGCGTGAAGGCCTCATTATGCGGGAATAATCGTCCTTGCAAGATGGTTTACTCACATAGTTGACGATTTGCCCTTGTCAGAAGTGGGTCCATGTGGTATACGCTTCGAGGCAGGATCAATAGGAGGATAAGTTTGGCCACCAAGGAAACGACGGCAAGCATGGAACAGGCTGATCTGACCGAAAAGACCACCTCCACGAAGAAAGCCGCCACGCGCAAGGCCTCCACGAAGAAGAGTGCGGCGAAGAAAACCACCGCAACGAAGACCCCTCGCAAGACTACCGCGAAGAAGAGCGCCCCTGCCAAGAAGGAGGAGCCGCTCGAGGATGATGCACTTGACGATGAGGACGCTCAGGTAGACGACGCCGATCTTGACGATTTCGACGCCGATCTCGATGACGTCGATTCGGATGACGAGGATGACCTCGACGACGACGAGGAATCCGAACCTGAAGATGATGACGACGAGGATGAGGAAGAACGCAAAAAGCCGGAAGAGCCTAAGGAAAAGGGCGCTTTCGTGGTGCGTGATGACGATGATGATGAGAATCTGACCCCATCCGGCAATCCGAAGCGTCGTGTGATTGCGGCGGGTGCGACTGCTGATCCGGTCAAGGATTACCTGAAGCAGATCGGTCGTGTGAGCCTGCTGAATGCGGAACAGGAAGTCGATCTGTCCGAGCGTATCGAAGCCGGTCTGTATGCCCAGCACCTGCTGGACACCGAATCCGACCAGATGGACTTCAAGCGCAAGCGTGAGCTCAAGTGGGCTGCGAACGATGGCAGGCGTGCCAAGGACCACCTGCTGGAAGCCAATCTGCGACTTGTGGTTTCGTTGGCTAAGCGTTACACCGGCCGTGGCATGCTGTTCTTGGATTTGATTCAGGAAGGCAACCTCGGTTTGATTCGCGCCGTCGAGAAGTTCGACTGGAAGAAGGGCTTTAAGTTCTCCACCTATGCCACGTGGTGGATTCGTCAGGCCATCACCCGAGCCATGGCTGACCAGGCGCGTACCATTCGCGTGCCGGTGCACATGGTCGAAGTGATCAACAAGCTGTCTCGTGTGCAGCGTCAGATGCTGCAGGATCTTGGCCGCGAACCCACGCCGGATGAGCTTGCACGCGAGCTCGACATGCCTGTCGAGAAGGTGCAGGAAGTGCAGAAGTACGGCCGTGAGCCGATTTCCTTGCATACGCCGTTGGGTGAGGATGGCGATTCCGAGTTCGGCGATCTGATCGAAGACACCGACGCCATCGCGCCGTCCGACGCGGTTGCCTTCTCGCTGTTGCAGGAGCAGTTCAGGCAGGTGCTTGAAACGTTGTCTCCGCGTGAGGCTGGCGTGATCAAGATGCGTTATGGCTTGGAAGATGGCCAGCCCAAGACGCTCGACGACATTGGCCGCGTGTATGGCGTTACCCGTGAGCGTATTCGCCAGATCGAGTCGAAGACCATGTCGAAGTTGCGTCACCCGTCTCGCTCGCAGACGCTGCGTGACTTCCTTGATCAGTGATTGAAACAAGAGGTGAATGAAGTCGAGAAATTCGGTAAGAATATCGAATTTCTCGACTTCTTACGTCTACAAGACGTTCTTATGGATGAAAACCGAAGCAAAACTGCAAGTCAGAATGAGGAAAATGGCGAAAGACAAGGACAATTACGGCGCAGGTAGTCTTACCGTGCTTGAAGGTCTTGACGCGGTGCGCAAGCGCCCGGGCATGTATATCGGCACCACCGATAGCCAAGGTCTGATGCACTGCCTGTGGGAGATCATCGATAATTCCGTCGATGAGGCTCTTGCGGGAGTCTGCAATCATATCGTTGTGACGTTGCACAGCGACGGTTCCGTGGAAGTGGCCGATAACGGCCGCGGTATCCCTGTTGACATCGAGCCGAAAACCAAACTTACCGGTGTGGAAGTGGTGTTGACCAAATTGCATGCCGGCGCGAAATTCGGTAACTCTTCGTACGGAGCCTCGGGCGGTTTGCATGGCGTGGGCTCGTCAGTGGTGAACGCGTTGAGCTCCCGTCTTGACGTGGAAGTGGATCGTGACGGCAAGACGCATCATATGTCATTCCATCAGGGTCATCCTGGTGTGTATACCGATGCTGATCCGGAGCACCCATCTCCGGATGCGCCATTCAAACGCACGCGTAAAAACCGTCCGACTGAGCTTGAAATCATTGGCAAGGTCAGTCCGAAGACCACGGGAACTCGCATTCGTTATTGGGCTGATCCGGAGATTTTCAACGACACCGCGGAATTCAGCTACGAGCAGCTGATTGATCGCGTCAGGCAGACCAGCTTCCTGGTGCCGGGTTTGAAAATCACTGTTATCGATGAGAATATTCCGGAAACCGGCGATGAATCAGTCGACGAAATGCTGGAAGTCGACGATATTGCAAATGCTGCAGGTGATGAACCGCAGGAAATTGCCGAAAGCGATGAATCTGAACATGACGCTGCCGGGCACGAGGAAGCTGCGGAGCAGATCGAGGAAGCCGATGTTGCGGCACAACCTCAGGGATCGAAGTATACCCACTCCCGTATCGAGGAATTCTGCCATACCGGCGGTGTGAAGGATTTCGTGGATTACCTGTCCAAAGGCGAAGCGGTTTCCGCTATTTGGCGTATCACTGGCGAAGACACCTATGTTGAGGAAACCCAAGCCGTTGGCGATGGCGGTGAACTGCACGCGCAGAAGGTTACGAGAAATTGTGCCGTCGATATCGCCATGCGGTGGACCAACGGATACGACACCACCATGCGCAGCTTCGTCAATGTGGTGGAAACCCCGGGCGGTGGAACCCATGTGGATGGCTATCTGTTGGGCCTGACCAAGCAGATTCGCAAAGCCATCGAAGACAATGCACGTAAGCTCAAAGTGAATCTCAAAGATTCCAACATGAAAGTCGAACGTGACGATATTCTGGCAGGTCTGGTTGCCGTCGTCACTGTGCGTATCGCCGAACCACAGTTCCAAGGTCAGACCAAGGATGTGCTCGGCACCGCGCAGGTCAAGCCGATCGTCAGCAAAATGACCGACAGGCAGTTCGGCGAGATGATCACCGGCTCCAAACGTGGCTATAAGGAACAGTCCGGCCGCGTGCTTGAAAAGATCGTCGGCGAAATGCACGCCCGCATCCAAGCACGTAAGACCAAAGAGGTGACGCGACGCAAGAACGCGCTCGAATCGGCATCCATGCCACCGAAACTGTCTGATTGCCAGCCAGGCAATGACGATGTGGCCGAACTGTTCATCGTGGAGGGCGATTCCGCACTTGGCACCGCCAAAGCCGCGCGTAATTCCGGTTTCCAGGCGTTGCTGCCGATTCGAGGTAAAATTCTCAACGTGCAGAAGGCGTCGTTGTCGCAGATGCTGTCGAACAAGGAATGCGCGGCGATCATTCAGGTGGTCGGCGCTGGCTCCGGAGCGAGCTTCGACATCGAGCAAGCACGTTACAACAAGGTCATTATGATGACCGATGCAGATGTCGATGGCGCGCACATCCGCATTCTGCTGCTCACCTTGTTCTACCGTTACATGCGGCCGCTCATCGAGTACGGTCACGTGTATGCGGCCGTGCCTCCGCTGCACCGCATCGCCTTGACCGGAGCTCACAAGGGGGAGTATATCTACACGTATTCCGACGATGAGCTGGCCGGCAAATTGGCTGATCTTGATAAGAAGCACATCAGCTATAACGAGGACATTCAGCGCTATAAGGGTCTGGGTGAAATGGACGCCGACCAGCTGGCCGACACCACTATGGATCCACGCACACGTATGCTGCGTCGTATCCGTATGGAAGACGCCGAACAGGCCAGTCAGATTTTCAGTCTGCTGATGGGCGATGACGTGCCGCCGCGTAAAGCGTTCATCGTTGAGAATGCCGACGATTTCGACCGTTCGAAGATCGATACCTGATCGAGGTTGTCGTCAGCTCGCCTTCCGCTACGTCAAGACGTTTCGGAGGGTATTTTTTAGTGAAGATGGTATGCGATCCCGTGTGGTAAAGATTGAAGATTCTACGGTAGATAGTGCAATCAAGTAGTTACCGATTGGTAGCTATATGTGCTTACAATAATGGCGGATATTGTCTTCTGCGGCTACCGATCAAGAAGGAGTAGGGCGTGGTTAATCTTTTGCTTGCGGTGATTTATGTGGCGTTCATCAGCCTTGGCCTGCCGGATGCGGTACTGGGTGCCGCATGGCCGACGATGAGTGTCGATTTGGGTGCTCCCATTTCGTGGGCTGGCGGCATTTCCATGACGATTTCCGCTGGCACCATTGTTTCCGCGTTGCTTTCCGATCGTATGACCTTGCGTTTTGGTGCGGGCAAGGTCACTGCGGTTTCCGTGGCGTTGACGGCGTTGGCATTGTTCGGCTTTTCCGTTGCTCCTAACTATTGGGTGCTGATTCTGCTTGCCATTCCGTACGGCTTGGGTGCGGGCGGCGTTGACGCGGCCCTCAACAACTATGTGGCGATCCACTACGAGAGCCGTCACATGAGCTGGCTTCACGCCATGTGGGGCATTGGCGCGTTGACTGGCCCATACATCATGGGATTCGCCTTGGGCGCCGGCCAAGGATGGTCGTGGGGCTACCGTTATATCTCCATACTGCAGGTTGTGCTCACCGCCATTCTTATTTTCAGTCTGCCACTGTGGAAGAAGCGTTCCGAGGTAAAGACGGGCGAAGTTTCCGGCGAATCCGACGGAACGGCCAATGATGAAACTCGCAAACCGCTTGGTGTGCGAGGTGTGCTCGCCATTCGTGGCGCCAAAGAAATCCTGGTGATGTTCTTCTGCTATTGCGCATTGGAGCAGACGGCCATGCTGTGGGCTAGTAGCTACATGGCGCTTGGCAAGGGCATCGATAAGACCACGGCGGCTATGTGGGCCAGCCTGTTCTGCATCGGCATCACCGTGGGTCGCTTGGCGAGTGGTTTTCTGACCATGAAGTTTAATGATCCGGCCATGATTCGCCTGGGGCAGGCGCTGGTGCTGACCGGTATCGTCATCATGTTGCTGCCGCTGCCTCGCAATATCGGCACCATTATGGGACTGATGATTGTCGGTCTTGGCTGCGCACCGATCTACCCGTGCGTCATTCATTCCACGCCGGCATATTTCGGCGAAGACAAATCGCAGGCGATCGTCGGCATGCAAATGGCATGCGCATACGTCGGCTCGATGTGCATGCCGCCGGTATTCGGCTTGATCGCACAGCATATCAGTGTGCTGTGGTTCCCTCTGTACATGTTGGCTTTCCTGGTGCTGATGGTGATCATGCACGAGAGCCTGCGTAAAAAGTGCGCTGGTCAGACCATCGACTGATACGGTGTTGTCGCCATTGCCATTGCGATACCATGAGCCGCATTGTAGATTTCGCATATATGGTTCGGGTTGCTGAAGCCGAGCGCCACGTACCATACGATAAGCAGTGCGGTCATGGTTGCAGCCAATGGCAGTTGTCGTATTTTCAGGCGAATAAGGCATAGCAGAATCGCGATCGCAAGCAGGGCGATAAATGACGCCGAAAGGTACCGCAGCCAAGTCAAACCGTATGCGTTGATGTACAGTCCTAACCGAAGCGCCGCCGAAGCTAGAATGACGGCGGTTAACGCCAGCAATGCTACCAGTGCCGCGTTGAGCATGCGCGTACGTGGCGCGAGTGCGATCGCCAAACCAAATAGCGTCACATTAATGGCCGTGACTGCCAGCAGTTGAAAGAATCCGCCGCGTGCGTATTCGCTATAGGTCAATCCGTCTGGCAGTGCGATCGAACCATCGGTGAACAATCCTGCGAACAGGAACCGGATCTGTACGATGCAAAACAGCATGTACACAGTCAAAGTCACGGCCAATACCACGAACGCAGTTACCGAGCTGAGGGAGAATCGTTGCTCCGGAGGCGTGGAAGTGGGTTCATCGTCGAGTCCAATAAGCAGTGAGAACAGCAAAGGCCACGGCAACACGATGAACATGATGTGCAGAGTGATCGTCATCGGGTTGAAATCACTGAAAACGTTCAGCACTTCATATTGAACTATTTGATCGGCTCCGATGAGCAATGGTACGATCGTCAGAAGCAATGGAGTGGAAATCAGTAGCGCAATGCCGATTTCGCGCACTTTCGAACGTTGCTTCGACGCGACTGCAAATCTTGCGAATATGACGGAAAACGGTTCCGCAAAATCGCGAATGTGAATAAACGGCTGCTGCAACCAGCCGGTAAGCCAATTCCAGGCAACCTGAAGTGGACGGCGAACATCATAACGCCCGTTGACCAGCTGACAGTGCAGCATAAGCAACGCCGGTTGAACGAATTGCGTGGTGAGCGCGTACTCGTCATTTCTCGAATAGCACCAGGTCGACTGAGCGAGTGTATTCCACACGCCAATGGCGACGATGCTTCCCAAAACAAGCCAAACAAGAACTTGTTTTCGTGCGGTTTTCCAGTGCAGCGCGGTTACGGTAAGAGCACAGATGATCCAGAAAACCGGCAGTTCATATCCGATAAGCCATGTCGGAGGTATGCTGCAGATCAGACGGTCGAATGCGAAAGTGATGAGAAATGCAGCGCCAATGGTGATGACCGCGCGTTTGTTGAGGGGGCGTTGCGCTATTTCTTCCCGCGTGATTTTGGGTTTCGCCAAAGGTTGTTCCTCCTGATGCGCGGATGGTTCATGTGTTGGCTGGCTCCCTTGTGTTTTTGGTGTTTCTTGGGTTTCTTGTGCTTCTGGTAATGGCGATGATTGTTGGGATTGCGAAGTCTGCGATGGGGAAGTGTTGGCTGGTTCCGGCATGATAATGATTCCTTTCTGAGATATGTTGGACGTCATCGTACATATCGAAAAACGATAGAAAAATATCGATTAACATACTTTCACAAGATTTGCATATCGAATATCGATAGATTATTATCGATATTCAGGTTTATTGGATTGAAGGAGACGGATATCATGCCGAATTCCGCAGCGAAACGTTCCATGGTGATTGGCGTATTGCGTGTGCTGATTGTGATAATTGCAATATGCTGCCTCGGACTGCAGTTCAGTGCGATTGCGGCATCCGCTGGCGTTGCTTCCAAGTATGCCGACGCTGACTCGATGCATTGGCTGTATGCGGTTGCCGCAGTGCTGATTGTCGCTTGCTTCGAGTTCGCGTTGGTGCCGCTGTGGAGATTGCTGACCTTGGTTGAAAAACGTGATGTCTTTTCCGGCAAGGCCATGCGTTGGGTGAATCACATTCTCGTATATGCGGGGATTGAAGGCATGCTGGTGCTCGCCGTGATGGTCGGTCAAATCTGGTTGTCGCCTTCACGCTTTCTGATGGCTGCGATGGGGGTTGACGGGCAAATGTTTCCATACGTCGTGCTGGCGGTCGGAGTGGCGGCGCTTCTACTGATCGCGGCGTTCGAACTGTTGATGGTGGTGATGCGCTCGCTGTTGATGCAGGCCATCGAACAGCGTGATGAACTGGCGGCGGTGATCTGATATGGCCATTCGTGTGAACCTTGATGTGATGCTCGCCAAAAGGAAGATGAGTGTCAATGAGCTGGCGGAGGCTATAGGCATAACGCCGGTCAATGTTTCGGTGTTGAAGAACGGGCGGGCCAAGGCGATACGGTTTTCCACGCTTGATACCATATGCGAGACGTTATGTTGTCAACCGGGAGATGTGCTCGAATGGGTTGCCGACGAAGATGAATAACGTCTTGCGGTAATGCGATCATCGAACGTATGTACGAATGTTTGAACCTGTTTTCAGAGCCGACCAAGGCATGGTTCAAACATGCGTTCAGTCGGCCCACTGAAGTCCAGCAGCAGGTGTGGCCGGCCATCCATTCCGGCGAGAACGTGCTCGTTGTGGCGCCCACAGGGTCGGGTAAAACCCTTTGTGCGTTCCTTTCGGCTCTTGACCGGCTTATGGCGGGCGGGACGCGTTCCGCAGGAGTGGATGTTCATGGCGAAATCGCGGCAGCCAAGAGCCATGCGGAACAAAAAGCTGCAGGGAAAGGCTCCCGCAAGAAAACGAAGCGTGGCGTCAAAGTGCTATACATTTCGCCTCTGAAGGCGCTTGGCGCTGATGTGGCGAGAAACCTTGAACTGCCATTGCAGGGAATTTCCCAGCAGTATGAGGCGATGGAGCTGCCCATCCCCGATATCGAAGTGGCCATGCGCAGCGGCGACTCCACACCTGAACAACGTCGAAGAATCGTCAGCCATCCGCCGGATATTCTCGTCACCACGCCGGAATCACTATTCCTGCTGCTCACCTCCAAGGCGAACAGCATATTGACGAGCGTGGAGACGGTGATCGTCGACGAGATTCATGCGGTCGCAGGTACAAAACGCGGCGCGCACCTCGCTGTCAGCCTCGAACGCCTTGATAAGTTGATTGGGCATCCAGTGCAACGCATAGGGCTTTCGGCAACCGTTAATCCCGTTGAGGAAGTAGCACGGTTTCTCGGTGGTTCGCAACCGGTAACGGTGGTGAACCCCGGCGCTGTTCCGGCCATGGATTTAAAAGCCGTGGAACCATTGCGCAATATGCTCGACACCAGCGCTACAGGCGGTTCGGTATGGCCGGTCATTGAACGGTCCATTCTCGACGAGGTGTTGCGGCACCGAACCACATTGATATTTGTCAACTCGCGTGGACTGGCGGAGAAGCTCACCGCACGGCTCAACGACATGTATGCGGAGTCGAAACAGGGCACGGTGGCAACTGATCTGAGTGAGCACCGTGACTTGGGCTCACCGGAGGGCCGCGAGCAATTTGCCGGGCACTATGACTCGGTGGTGGGATCCACCACCATGCTGGTTGAATCGCATGAAGACATTGATACGATTGCCATGGCTCATCACGGGTCCGTGTCAAAAGATAGACGTAAACAGATCGAAGAACAGTTAAAACGCGGCGAATTACGTTGCGTGGTGGCCACTTCCAGCCTGGAACTCGGCATCGATATGGGTTCGGTGGATCTCGTGGTTCAGGTGGCCGCCCCATTGTCGATCGCATCGGGATTGCAGCGAGTGGGCCGTGCCGACCACAATGTCGGCGGAGTCTCGCACGCGTTGTTCTTCCCCATAACCCGCCAACAGATTATTGGCGTAACAACCAGCATGGAATGCATGAGGGAAGGGGCTATAGAACCATTGCATATGCCCCGCAACCCTCTGGACGTGCTCGCACAGCAGACCGTCGCAGCCGCGGCCATGGAAGATCTTTCCACGAACGATTGGTACGAGCTTGTGCGTCGTTCCGCACCTTTCCAAAATCTCGACCGGTCTATGTTCGACGCTGTCATCGGCATGATGACGGGCGCCTACAACAGTGAGAGCTTTTCCGCATTCCGTCCACCGCTGCAATACAACGAAGAGGCAAAGCTGATTTCCGCACGTCCAGGAGCGCAACGCTTGGCGGTGACCAGTGGCGGCACCATACCCGACCGTGGCATGTACGCGGTGGTGCTTCCAGAAGAGGGCTCTGGTCCAGGTCCTCGGCGAGTGGGCGAGCTTGATGAGGAAATGGTATACGAATCCCGCGTGGGAGATGTCATCACTTTGGGGACTTCCACCTGGCAGATTCAGGAGATCACACGAGATAGGGTAGTGGTGGTTCCTGCTCCCGGGCGCACCGCGCGCTTGCCATTTTGGCATGGGGATCAGGATGGGCGTGATTATGGTTTCGGATTGGCGCAAGGGCGTTTGACGCGTGAGCTCAGCCAAGGATTGCATAGGCGTGAACCAGCAAAGAATGGTGATCAGAATACGGCTCAGACTGTATTGGAAGCACAGTTCAACCGTGAGACCGCGCAACGTTTGGAGCGAGATGGTCTCGACCATAATGCCATAAGCAATCTTGCCAAACTGCTTGACGAGCAATGTGAAGCGACCGGTACGATTCCTTCGGATCGTGATCTCGTGGTGGAGCGTTGCCGGGATGAAGGCGGAGATTGGCGCATCATCATTCATTCACCATATGGTAGGCGCGTGCATGAGCCTTGGGCGTTAGCCATCACCACTCGAATCAAACAGCGGTTTGGTTTCGACGGTCAAGTGTACGCGGTCGACGATGGCATTGTTTTACGATTGCCGGACGGTTACGGCGATTTGCCTACACGTGAGCTGTTGCTATTCGACGTGGACGAATTGCAACGCACTGTTGAGACGCAAGTTGGCGAAAGCGTGCTTTACATGGCTCGATTCCGCGAATGTGCGGCCAGATCACTGTTTCTGCCGCGCACACGTCCCGGTAAGCGTGTGCCTCTCTGGCAGCAGCGGTTGAAGGCCGCGCAACTGTTGAATGCGGCTCGTACTTGCAAGAACTTCCCCCTCTTGTTGGAAACTGCGCGCGAATGCCTGCAGGACGTATATGATTTGCCGGCATTACGCACGATTATGACAGGCCTGCATGCGGGAACAATACTTTTATCGGAGGCAACTACTGAAACACCTTCTCCGTTTGCGCAGAACATGCTGTTCGGCTTCGTTGGATCGGTGATGTACCAGTATGACGTGCCCCAAGCCGAACGAAGCACGCAGTTGCTGTCCATGGATCTGGAAGTGCTCGAACGGCTTCTAGGAAGCACGGATATGGCATCGTTGTTGGACGCCGAAGCTATTACACAAGTGGAGGGCGAGCTTGCTGGGCGAACATTCTGGAATGATCTCGCCGAAGAAGATATCAGCGGGCGCGTAACAAGATACGCCAAAACGCATGGACCATTCACCGCTGACAAGATGATTGCCGAACTGGGCATTGACGCGGCTCAGGCGGTGCATGCGCTTGATGAACTGGATGCCCGAGGAGAACTCATCAAGGGAAGATTCACTGATTCAGGTGAGACTTCCGAAAAGAACGATATTCAGCAATGGCTCCACAAGGATGTTTTCCGGCGTATTCGAGCATTGTCTCTTGCCAAGGCCAGAAAGGCCGTCAAACCGGTCGATCCGAGCGTCTATCAGGCGTTTCTGCTTAATCGTCAGGGCGTTGGCCCTGTTGGAGGTGAACGCTACGAAGGCGTTGATGGTCTGATGCGTGTCATCGAGCAGTTGGAAGGCGTGTTCCTGAACGCTTCGGTATGGGAGTCCATGGTATTCCCGGCACGTGTGCGTGACTATCAGCCTAGTATGCTCGACGAACTCATCTCATCGTCGGATGTGGTGTGGGTCGGTTCGAAAGCAAGTGGATCCAACGCCAAAGAAGCTGGTGAGATCGCCTTCTATCCAGCAGGTTCCTTGCTGCTCAACCAGCCCGAATCGGCGGTGGATAAGCTGAACGATAATGAAACGTTGCCCATGCCGGATGCCGTGTTAACGGCGTTAAGCGGTGGCGGAGCATTTCCTATTCAACTGCTTTCAGCCGTGACAAAAACCATCTGGCTTGAGCATGCCGAAGCGCAGGTGAACCCCGAAACGGGTGAAATCATCTTTCCGGCATGGGGCGAGCGGCAGTTCGAAGAAGCCTTATGGTCACTGGTATGGCAGGGGAAAATGACGAACAGTTCGTTCGCACCAGTACGAGCGCTTCTGCACGGAGGCAAAACCGTTCGCGCACCCCGTCGTGCCGCGCGTAGACGCGTCACCATGCGTCCTCCAACACCATTGGCGCTGAGTGGATTATGGTCCGCAGTATCTTGTGGCGACGGGCGAACCGTTATGCCAAACAAACCACTAGACGGTGTTATCGAGCCGGGCATGCTCGAAAACAGCGATACCGGCATTGGCATGGCGCATACGGCAAGTGTAGAGGAGCGTGAGCTGGCGCTCATCGACTCATTACTGGACCGATACGGCGTGATTGCCGCTCCTTTGGTTGACAAGGAACGGATTGCCGGAGGATTTTCAGCGCTCTATCCGGTACTCAAACGAATGGAAGAACATGGCACACTGGTCCGAGGCATGTTCGTGAAAGGTTTTGGCGCGGCACAATTCGCGGAACGAGACACCGTCGACGCGCTGCGCAGCGACACGCAATGGCACAGTCAATCCTGCGTTGCGCTCGACGTGACCGATCCCGCCAATCTCACTGGTTCCGCAATCGCCTGGCCAGAACAGGATTACCTCAAACCAGCACGCAGATCCGGTTCCATCATTGTGCTCAAACAAGGCGAACCGGTACTGTTCTCCGTACCAAAAAGCCATAAAATTGTCAGCTTCACCGCAGACGAAACAATATTAAGACCGTCATGCGCCGAACTTGCCTACGTATTGCAGCGCCAACCCAGCGGCAGCATCAGCTTCAGCGAAATGAACGGAACATCATTGAAAGCACGCAATGAATACCGGCAAATCCTTTACGCCGCAGGTTTCGTCGATAGTCCGCAAGGCATGAAACTTTACTGTTGAAAAAGATCATCATCGCTAATGCATAGTGACAGCGCGGACGAAAACGCAGGAACAACAATGCCCGCGTCCTACGAACGGAATCCTAAACGATTCCAAACTTCGTAAAACGCGGGCACGTCACATTGCAATGGGTCAGCCGACGATGGCGATTGGCGCGGAAAGTTCCGTACCAGAACCGTCACGACGCATATCCGGCTTCGGCAATTCCACACCGGCACCGCCCTCCGTGGAAGCATGTACCGGATATGTGCCCACGAAGGCGAGGATCAACGTATCCTGCCCCTTAAGGAAACGCTGCGAACGCACGCCACCGGTACCGCGACCCTTTGTCGGGTACATCTCCAACGGGGTTACCTTCGCTGAACCATTCTCCGTGCCCGGCAGTGCTTCGGAATCGCCGGCAACCGTCAACACCACGGCTCCAGACGCGGAGAACAGGCCATTGTCTCCCTCCTCGTAATTCCAAGCCACCTTGTTGGCGGGAATCACCGCAAACGCGGCAACCGAGCAGCCTTCAGCCAAGCGGATACCTGCCATGCCGCCCGCGGTACGGCCCTGAGGGCGTACGTTCTTCGCATCAAACGTCAGCAAAGACGAGTCGGTAGAAACAAACACCAGTCGATCCTCATCGCGCGCTTCAGCGGCAGCCAGCACTTCATCGTCATCCTTCAAATCGATGATGCTCCATGAATCCATCGTGGTGGGCGACTCACGATTCCAACGCTTGATCACGCCATTACGCGTGCCCAATGCAAGAGGAGCAGGTTCTGCGGCATGATCACCGGAATCATCGGCAGTTGGCATGGCAATCGCAGCAATCACGCGTTCGCCGCGAATCGGATCGGTATTTTCCGTCATACCGATCAACTCTTCGGCATGGACGCCGCCAGTCACATGGAGCGGACCATCCGCAGACACAACCGGCAACTCCACGACATGCGCCACAATCAGACGGCCGGCAGATGTGATCAAACCATATGAGGAACGTGTGGTGGTAGGGAAAATCGAAATAATCTGATCGTCCTTCACACGTTTGTCGGCAGAAGAACGATTCTCCCAACGTTCCAACGCATCTTCGGAGGTTCGCGCGATCAAACCCGTGGCCGACAGCATCACCGCACATGGTTCGTCGTCAATCTGCAATGCCACAGCGGCCGCATTGTCTTCACCGGCCTTCGTCGCTGCCTTAGCGGCTGCGGCAACATCAGCTGCTGCGGAAGAGACCGTTGCGGCGGCACGGGCTGCGGCCATAGCCGAAGCGGACACGCCATCATCACCATGCGCCACAACAGGCACAAGCTTACCATCGGCATCCTCATCCAGCAATACGGTTCGACGAGGCGTGCCATACGTGGCGACGGCCTCATCCATTTCGGAGATCACCACATTGTCGAGCGCTTCGGCGGAAGCGAGAATACGATCCAACTCTTCGATACGTTGCTTCAAATCGTCACGTTCCGACTCAAGCTCGATGCGGCTCATTTTCGTCAGACGACGCAGACGCAAGTCAAGAATGTACTGTGCCTGAATCTCATCCAAATCGAATACGGCAATCAGCTTCGTCTTCGCGGCATCAGCATCGTCAGACGAACGAATCACCTGAATCACTTCGTCAATGTCGACCATCGCAAGCAGAAGGCCTTCGACCAAATGCAGACGCTCCAACGCCTTCTTCTTACGGAATTCGCTACGACGGCGAATCACCACACGACGATGGTCCACCCACACCTGAAGCATTTCCTTCAAACCCATGGTGTGCGGGCGGCCGTTGACCAACGCCACATTGTTGATAGTGAAATTGTCTTGCAACGGCGTGTGCTTGAGCAGTTGCGCAAGCACGGCGTTCGGATCGAAACCGGTTTTGATTTCAATGACAAGACGAGTGCCGTTATGACGATCCGTCAAGTCGATCGCCCCGGAAATACCTTCCAGCTTGCGATTCTTCACACCCTCGGAAATACGTTCCAGCACTCGTTCGGGCCCCACCATGAACGGCAGTTCCGTCACGACGATGGCTTTCTTACGGGCCGTCACATTTTCGATATGCGTCACTGAACGCGTGGTCAACGCGCCACGTCCGGTCTCATACGCCTCACGAATGCCGTTACGCCCAACGATCACGCCGCCACTTGGCCAGTCCGGACCTGGAACATAGCGCATAAGCTCTTCCAACGTGGCATCAGGATGATGCATCAGATGCTTGGCCGCGGCAACCACCTCGCCCAGATTATGCGTCGCCATATTCGTGGCCATGCCGACGGCAATACCGGAACCGCCATTGACCAGCAGATTCGGAATCGCAGCGGGCAAAACAGTCGGCTCCTGCAGCTTGTTATCGTAATTCGGCGTGAAATCAACGGTATTCTCACCGATATTGGCATTCATGCCAAGCGCTGCCTGGGCCATACGCGCCTCAGTGTAACGGGAGGCCGCAGGACCGTCGTCAAGGGAACCGAAGTTACCATGGCCATCCACCAACGGCAATCGCATCGCAAACGGCTGCGCAAGACGAACCATCGCCTCATAGATGGCGGAGTCGCCATGCGGGTGCAACTTGCCCATAACCTCGCCGACCACACGGGCCGATTTCATATACGGACGATCAGGATTGAGATTCATCTGGCCCATCTGATAGATGATGCGGCGTTGCACCGGCTTCAGACCATCTCTGGCATCGGGCAACGCGCGGGCATAGATCACCGAATACGCGTATTCGAGGAACGACTTGCTCATCTCCTCATTCAACGGTGTTTCGACGATGTTCTCTTTGACCGTACGCGGGTCAAAGGCTGGTTTTGCCGGTTTGCGGTGCGACACCATGCGGTGAATCTCCTCACGGAAAAGTAATGGTAATCAACCTAGCAATGCTACCAGCCGGTACCGCCGCGGTGCTTGAATGGGAATTATGAGTGTTGAAGTGCCAAGCGTCGAAGAGCTGCTCACCATGACCGAACCGGCATGCTACGGCGATGACGTGTCATCTGAAGGAACCCGTGGGGGAGCGTTGCACCTGTCATCGGTACTTCCTGCTGTTTCCAACGCCATCGGATACCCCATGCCAACGGCAGTCCATCCTGATCCGAAGCGTTTGCAGGGAGCGCTCGGCATTCCCGATGCGACTTCCGTGGTTGTGGCGCTCGTGGACGGTCTCGGCTACTGGAATCTCAACATGAGGCTGGGACATGCCCCCTACTTGCGTGCGCTGATGAACGACACCGCCAATCAACGTCCCATCGCAACATGCATGCCAAGCACCACCGTCGCAGCCATGTCTACCTTCGGTACGGGAACATGCCCCGGTATGACCGGTATGACCGGCTACACGCAGCTCAATCCGAAAACCGATGAAATATGCCAGCTGATTTCCTTCAAAAACGCAATTCCTCCGCTTGAATTGCAGCAACAACCGACCATTTTCGAACGGCTGAGCGCGCAGGATGTTCGAGTGACCAGTTCTGGACTGCCGAAATTCGCCTTTTCCGCGTTGACGCAGGCGGCGCTACGGGGCAGCGACTACATTTCCAACGATGATCCGCGAAAACGGATTGCAGCCGCGGCGCAAGCGGCAAAAACGCCCGGTCTGACATATTTGTATCTGAGGGACACCGATAAGATCGGGCACAATTACGGTTGGGATTCCGACAAATGGATCGGCACGTACGAGCGTGTCGACGGGCAACTCGGCCTTCTTCGCCGTAGCGTGCCCAAAGGCACATTGATTGTGATTGTGGCGGACCACGGTATGATCACCACTGATCCCGAATCCGTGATTGACATTGCACAGGATCAGCGGCTCATGCAGGGCGTCGCCCATGTCGGCGGTGAACCGCGTTGCGTCATGCTCTACGCGGAACAAGGCGAGAATCCAGAAGACATCGCCACACGATGGCGCAGCGTGCTGGAGGACCGTGCGCAGGTGCGCACGCGCTCGCAGGCAATGGATGAAGGCGTGTATGGGCCGGTGGAAGCTCGCGTCGAACCGATGATCGGCGATGTGATCGTATCGGCCGCCAAAGCCGTCACTATTGTGGACTCACGTACGCAAGCAGAAAAGGCGATGCACCTGCCAAGCGTGCATGGGTCGCTCACCATGCTCGAATCCGACATTCCCTGCTTGATCGACGTGGCCTAACTTCAGTCGCCAAACAGGATTTTCGTCCCAGCTTGGCACGGCGGAACGTCCGGCACGCCGCTTCGATTTGGTGGTGTTCTGGCTATGCGGGTCAAGTGTCTGGTTCTCGTTCGCCATGTTCGAAGCAGGCCTCCGGCGTGGATGGAACGGTATTGCGTGTGTCGGTGTTTGTTGCGCTGGCTGTATTGGCTCCTGCAGCAGGGTTCTCCGGTCGGCTCGGCAGAGGCAAGTCGGATGCGATGGCTGGCGCGTTCGGCGTGTCAGGCGTGTCGGATTCATTAGACACGCCGCCGATTGGTGCGATCGGAACGGAAGGCGCTGCCGCGGGACGGGCCGCAGGCATGGACGGCTCGGGCGTGTTCCATGCGGACACCGTTTGCTCGATACGCGCCGACCGTGCGGAATTTCCGGGAAGATTCAGTGACACGAGAAAATTTTCATCGGCGTGTTTCTCGGCGTGTCCTTCTTTCGACGTGTCCTGTTCTCCAATGAGTTTTCGTGCTGCGGAATTCAGGCAGCTTACGGCATTGTCGTGCATGTTCCACGACCATTCCGCGCAGACATTGTGACCGGAGGAGACGAACTGAGCGCTGATTTTCCAAGGCTCCAAGCCAAGTCTGGTGGCCTTCCAAGTCACATCTTCCAAGCGCACCCGCGCTGCCGCAAAAGTGCGTTCGATCAGTTCGGAAAGCGTGCGTACGCGGCTTTCCTTCGGCGCTGGAACGGCGAGAAACTGCTCGATCGCATATTGCTTTTCCGTTTCGACCGAAGCCGAGAAACGCCGAACAAGCGCTTCGCTTAACGAATATCTTTCCGCGACACGCGCGGGATCGGCGCCAGCGCGAATCAACGATTGAATTTGCGAAATCGGCAGGGTGGGTGGGATGCGTGTCTTCTGTTCCTCCTGTACTTACGGAACGAATCTGCTTGGCCTCCAAAATGGCTCTTTCAAGCGCTTCGTCGATCTTTACAGCGAACTTTCCGGCACCTGAAACAAAGACGAGTTCACCGGTGTCGCTGACATGATCGAACCGCGCTTCCTCGAGTGAATTCCCAGGCACAACACACCACTTTCCTTCAAGAATTTCTGTTTATTCCATTGTGCCCCACGTGTCGGATTTTACGAGTATTTCGATTCGTGTATCCTATGCGGGGTAAAAGTCATGTATCCTATGGCGCATAAGCACCATAGATGACGAAAGGAATCTCGATGGCACAGGATTATGATTGCCCCGCGCAACAAAGACGAGGACGAGGAGTCGCTCCAGGCTTTGGGCAAGAGCTCCCAGAACACTTCCAACGATATGGACGATGACGAGAACGCCATCGCCGAAGATTACGAGCTGCCCGGTGCGGACCTCAGCAATGAGGACGCTTCGGTGACCGTCATTCCGATGCAGGGCGACGAGTTCATCTGCTCCGAATGCTTCCTGGTGAAGCACCGTAGCCAGCTTGCCTACACCACTGACGACGGTCAGCCGGTGTGTCAGGAGTGCGCTGCCTGATGGCGTTCGACGAAGCATATAACGAACCGGAAAACGTCGAGGTTCTGGTAAAGTCGCTGGATCCTGACCATCCGGTGGAATTGTATTATGCCCATGCCGGTGACGCTGGCGCTGATCTGCGCACTACGGAGGAAGTCACGCTGAAGCCGTTCCAGCGGGCACTGGTGCCTACAGGAGTGGCGATCGCCCTTCCAGCGGGTTACGTGGCTCTGGTGCATCCACGGTCCGGTCTTGCCGTCAAGCAGGGTGTGACTGTGCTCAATGCGCCGGGAACCATCGACGCTGGGTACCGTGGCGAAATCAAGGTGCCGTTGATCAATCTTGATCCGGAACACACCGTGACGTTCCATCCGGGAGACCGTATCGCGCAGCTGGTTATTCAGCGTTACGTCGAAGCGACGTTCATCGAGGCGGAAACGCTGCCTGGGTCGGATCGCGCTGAGCGTGGGTTTGGTTCCACAGGCGTGGCTTCCTGAGCTGAACGCACTGGCTTAGTCGCAGAGGAATCGGCAAACGCTGACGTCTCAATGGTTTCGGGGGTATTTGGCCGTGCAACACGCGGTCGGATGCCTCGGATGCACGGTGAGGCGCGGGTAGTATAGGGAGCATTGCGAGCGAGGAGGTGGACGATGGGTGACGTTGAGCGTGAGGTTCATTCTGCCCGAATGTTGGGCTGCGAGATCAGCACGAATCCGCTTGATCCGCTTGAGCCGATCCTGAAGATGTGCGAATACCATCATCCCGATGAGGACATAAGCATTCTTGAGCGCGCTTATGAGCGTGCGGTCAAGCAGCATTCTTCGCAACGGCGCAAATCGGGCGAGCCGTACATCATCCACCCGTTGGCCGTGGCGCAGATTCTTGCCGATCTCGGCATGGGACCGTTGGTTGTGGCCGCCGGCCTGTTGCACGACACGGTTGAGGACACCGACTATACGCTCGATGAGTGCCGCGCCGAGTTCGGCGATACCGTGACCGGTTTGGTCGATGGCGTCACCAAGCTTTCCAAGATGGAATACGGCGATTCCGCGCAAGCCGAAACCATTCGCAAGATGGTGGTCGCGATGAGCCGCGACGTGCGTGTGCTGGTCGTCAAACTCGCCGACCGTGTACACAACGCGCGTACCTGGCGTTACGTCAAAACTCCGAGCGCGCAGAAGAAAGCGCATGAAACGCTTGACGTGTACGCGCCACTTGCCAATCGTCTCGGCATGAACGCGATCAAAACCGAATTGGAAGAGCTCAGCTTCAAAGTGCTCTATCCGAAGATCTACAACGAGATCGTGGTGCTGGTGGCCCGTCGCGCAGGCCAGCGAGACGTGTATTTGAAGCAGATTCTCGCGGAGATCAACGAAGATCTTGACGAACAGAACATTACGGCGTACGTAACGGGACGTCCGAAGGACTATTTCTCGATTTATCAGAAGATGATCGTACGTGGTCATGATTTTGCGAATATCTACGATTTGGTGGGTGTGCGCATCATCGTCGACACGATTCAGGATTGCTATGCCGCGTTGGGTGCGGTGCATGCGCGTTGGAACCCCGTTCCGGGCCGTTTCAAGGATTACATCGCCATGCCAAAGCTCAACATGTACCAGAGCCTGCATACCACGGTGGTGGGTCCTGGCGGCAAGCCTGTCGAGATTCAAATTCGTACGTGGGACATGCATCGCCGTGCGGAATTCGGTATCGCCGCGCATTGGAAGTACAAGGAGAACGGTCAAGCTGGCCGTGCGTTGAGCTCGCCCGATAAGTCCGATCGTAAACGTGGCGAGAACCAGGAGCTGAGCGAGGCTGACAATCTCAAGTGGATTCAGCAGCTCGCCGACTGGACGAGTGAGACCCCGGATTCCAATGAATTCCTTGGCTCCCTGAAGGAAGATCTGGGTGCTGCCGAAGTCTACGTGTTCACTCCAAAAGGTAAGATCGTATCGTTGCCTGCCGAGGCGACACCGATCGATTTCGCTTACGCGGTGCATACCGAAGTCGGCCACCGTACCATGGGCGCCCGCGTGAACGGACGTCTGGTACCGCTCGACACCAAGCTTGAAAACGGCGACACCGTCGAGGTGCTTACGTCGAAGTCCGAATCGGCTGGTCCGTCTCGTGACTGGTTGAGCTTTACCAAGAGCCCGAAGGCACGCAACAAAATTCGCCAATGGTTCAGCAAGGAGCGTCGTACCGAGGCCATCGAAGAAGGTCGTGACGAGCTGACACGAGCCATGCGCAAGCGTAATCTTCCGATTGCGACTCTGCTGACTCCCGAGGCGTTGGTCGGTGTTGCTGATGAGCTGAATCTCGCCAATGCCGAAGCCGTGTTCGTGGCGATTGGCGAAGGGCAGATTTCCACGCAGAATGTCATCTCGCATCTGGTCCGTGATGCGGGCAGCGACGAGGTGAATGAGGAGGTGGAGCAGGAGGCGTTGCCGCTCAAGCAGGTGGAACGCACCAAGAAGACCACCAGCTCGCTGGGCATTTCCGTCAAGGGCGTGGGAGACATTTGGGTCAAGCTCGCCCGATGTTGCATGCCGGTGCCGGGAGACAACATCATCGGCTTCATCACCCGCAATCAGGGCGTGTCCGTGCATCGTGTGGACTGCCAGAACATGCTGGACTTGCAGAAGCGTCAGCCGGAACGTGTGGTCGACGTGCAGTGGACCAGTACCAAGGGCGTGTTCATGGTCAAGATTCAGGTGGAGGCACTCGATCGTCCGCACTTGTTGAGTGATGTGACTCGTGTGCTTTCCGATCATGGCGTGAACATTATTTCCGGTTCCATTTCCACGGGAACCGATCGTGTGGCCACCAGCCAATTCAGCTTCGAAATGGCCGACCCCCGAGCATTTGAATACTTTGCTTGCCGCAGTGCGCAAGATTGAAGGCGTGTTCGATGTGTATCGTATCACCGGTGCCAAGGACTCCGCCGAACCTCGTTTACGCAAAATCTGACACGATCAGTGCGGTCGTGAGACTCATCTGAACTGCTGTAGATTCTCTCGGAGATAATGAAAAGTCCCCTCACGCGACGGGCGTTTTCATTGTTTTGCCGTAAGTCTTGTTGATGCGAGACTTACTTCAGCACTTCGATGGAAGTGATGCCGACCGGCTCGAGCGGAGCATCGGAACGGTCGGTTGCCACGGAGTCGAGCTTGTCGACGACAGCCTTGGACTCGTCGTCAGCGACCTCGCCGAAAATGGTGTGATGGCCGTTGAGCCATTCGGTTGGCACGGTGGTGATGAAGAACTGGGAACCGTTGGTGCCGTGGATCTTGCCGTCCATACCGCGACGCAGACCGGCGTTTGCCATGGCCAGCAGGTACGGGCGATCGAAGGTCAGGCCAGGAACGATTTCATCATCGAAGTTGTAGCCCGGACCGCCGGTACCGGTGCCCAGCGGGCAGCCGCCCTGGATCATGAAGTCCTTGATGATGCGATGGAAAGTCAGACCATCGTAGAACGGCTCGTGGCTCGGCTGACCGGTGAACGGGTCAGCCCATTCCTTCTCGCCAGTGGCGAGGCCGAGGAAGTTAGCCACGGTTTCCGGGGTCTTGTCATCGAACAGGTTGATCTTGATGTCGCCTTCAGTGGTGCGCATGATAACTGTAGTCATGGTTCCTAGTGTCTCATGGGCTTGAGACCGGACGGGAACCCCAATCCCGTCATGCTTTGAGGGCATGGACGGGGAACTCGAGCCTGACGGGACCACGGATGGCACGAAACCCAGCCAAGGCGCCTTTAGCAGCACCCGAGATTCCGCCCTCGATCGGGGTCGTCGGGGCTTGAACGGGAACTGACAAGGAACCTGGGGGAGCCGAC
>ENA-OQES01000138-OQES01000138.1-human-gut-metagenome-genome-assembly--contig:-NODE-138-length-30339-cov-6.889514_pt1 | contig 30339 bp, 29 predicted proteins | sample MGYA00242798_ERZ504641 | MGnify/ENA primary metagenome ERZ504641 (study PRJEB26092, sample SAMD00036327) | human gut metagenome | host: Homo sapiens | study: EMG produced TPA metagenomics assembly of...
GGGATTTCCCCTCCGTTTTTATCTTATAATACTCGATCACTTCATCGCTTACCTGCTCGAAGCTGAGACAATGATTCACCTGTGCATCATATAATAATTTCTCAATCCCCTCTTTGCCAATAGTCCTCACAACATCTCCTCTGTGATTTCTGGTAGCTCTGGAAATATACTCAATCAATGCACATACATAAAAATAATCATTTCGTTCCTGATTTGTCATAAGTTACCTCACTTTTCACAAATGTCAGACAATCCAATGCCGAAAGGGTATGAAAGCTAATCTGATGGGTTGGATATTTGAACTCTGCCAAAACCCAAAACTGTTTTCTGGTAATCCGTCCGGTCAGAAAATCATTGACATAATTCCAGACCGTATCGTTTGCCATTGGCCCCTCTACAATATCATAAGTATGAGTTTTGCCGCTCCTGCATGCTGCAATGAAATCCAGCCACTCATCAGACAAATCCGAAAACTTTTTTATTTTCAAATTATCGTTAGGAATGTATTGATAATAATTTATAATGGGTTCCCCAACTCCCCGATTCGCCCAACGTACTGCCTGCTGCAAATTATTAGTACAATAAAATCCCCAGGAAAAATCCTTTGTATACTTTGCTTTTCTGATTTCCGGATACCGGACAATCTCCTTACTTGCGTGATATAATTCCATAATAACCTGTTACCTCTATAAAATTGAAAAATGGTTTCACAGTATCATTGCTATTATGATACCATGAAACCATTATATCGTAAAGTTTACAATTTTATTATATAAACTTTACAGCCATTCTTTAATTGTTTTTTCCGTTTCACCAAGGATTCTTGCTATTCTCTCTACGGATTCTCCTTCCTGCGCAAGCGAGATGGCTATGCTTTTTGCCTTTTTAATTCACCTTGCTTTTCACCTCGCTTTTCGCCAATCTTTTCATAAGTTGCCTGCAGTTTCTTTTCTTCTTCCTCTTTGTCATACTCAAATTATACTCATGGCAATAACCTCCGCGCGGTTGACTCTGAGAAAATCCGCCAGGATTCCTTTCTAAATACATTCATCCACTGCATTTTTTCACAGCAGCATCCAGACTCATAGTCTCCGCATTTTTACGTACTTTTTCTACATATTGCGCATATTCTCCAAGAATCCTGCAGTGCTCCATCAATTTCCTGTTGCAGTCCCTGTTGATATTGATCGTAACTACCTTTAACTCCAGATTAGGCTCTCCCTGTTGGTTTTCATAGGATTCTGACAGGCAGTTCGTCCATCTGTCCGGCATTTTCCGCTTTCCATTATAGAATACAATAAAATTCGGTGCCGGTAATTTCAGCAGTATTGATGAATACAGGGATTTTCTGTCCACTAATTTCTGATATTCACCGGATATATAAAACAAATCCCTCAATGGCATATTAGGATTGTAGGTTGACTGGTGTTCATACAGAAAAAGATTCGTATCAATGATAAACGCCAGATCATTCTTCATTCCCATATAAATTGCATTTTCAAGTGTAACAATCTCCAACTTCGTTTCATCTGTATACGCTGTCCCATTGATTGCATTGTACAGAGATAACAGATTTCTCCTGTCAGAAAACAGTTTTCGGAATACTGTATCCTTGTAATTACGGTTTGCAGTGACTTTTTTGTTCTTTCTTTTTGCCATAGACAATACCTCCTGTGTCAGCAGGAATGTAAGAACATACTGCTCTTTTCTAAATTGTTCAGAACTCCTGCTTTTTTAATTTAATTGGAATTAAAAGCATGGATTTCTGAAATGAATTTAGAATATAAGATGGCAAAATGCCCTGAAACTTAAGAGAAATATGCTTTGGTTTTATACTAGCATGCTTCTTCAGTAGTTTCAAGGCATTTTATAAAAATTGTCAGATGTCAAAAGGTTACTGTTCACACGCCACTATCCCGCGAGGTGTTTTGGCATGAATATGCCAAAATCCCGAGACATACAAGCCAAAATTCCATTGCCGCAGGCAATCTGGAATGAATTTTGGCTAAGTTACTGTGAACGGAGTGAACAGTAACGTCAAAAGCCCCGGACCGGGGTAGCTGTGCTGTGCCAGTCTGAGGCTTTCAGAATTTGGAGCTATAAAGTTTTTACATCAATCCAGATCAAAAAGCTGGCGTTGACAGATGTTTATCTGTGCAACGGATTGTGCTTCTTTTTCTGTGCCGTAGTAAATGTACTTGCATGAAATTTTAGCATACAGGGTAACCTTTCCCTTATAACCTGCACTTGTTTTTAAATAACTCTCATAGTTTTGTAGCTCATTCAAGGTAAAGTCATATACGTTTCCACTGTTAACATATACATATCCATCTTCATATTCTGTCTGCCTTTCACCAGCTTTATATACCGGAAGATGTATTTCTCTTACATTTGTGTTTTCTCCTCCAATTCCTTTAACTTTTGTACCGTCATCAGACTCTATATACAATTGCAGTTTTAAGTCTTTTGTGTTTGTTCCGGCAAAGGAAGTACCGACCAGGTTGGAATCTGTCACTTTCAAATGGAACTCAAGTGGTTTGTTTTTAATAAGCTCCTGGGATTCATTGAAGTTAACATTGTCGAGAGTGTAATAAACAGTCTTTTCCTGTGCAGCATTTCTGTCTGACTGCTTTACAAACATCAATTCCGGATTAACCGCCTGTGCATTATATGCGGCTATGATAGTATTGACAAACAACTTTTTCTCCATAAGATTACCATTATTAGTAACAGGCTTATGCCCTACACCTGTATAAATTATATTTTTATAGCTATAGATATAATAATTATTTCTGACATCATTGGGTGAATGAGCATAATATCCATTTCCGGTTTTATTATCTTTATCGCCAAGGCAATACCACACTACAAGATCACCTGAATCATCCTCATCTGCATTTTCTTCCAATGCCAATTGATAATATTGGAAATGTGTGGGGGCAACGGTTACTTTTTTTATCAATTTTATATGGATATTCTGTTATTGCACCTTCATTTACCTGAGATGCTGTAGTTGTTACTTCCGTACTTCCGGTTTCTCGTGTTGTATTTGCAATTCTTAATTTTCCATTGGTGAATCCCTGCGTTTCTGAATATGTTTTTTTGCTTTGTTTTTAGTTCAGATAATATGCCATATCACTGGAATTCTTAGAAATATCATTCCAATCTATAGACTGTGCATTTGTATCTAATTCTTTTGCCTGTTTTAATATATCAGAAGTTGACTGCGGGGCAGTGATGCCGTACCTATCCATACCTAAAGCTCTGCGAAGTGTCTGGTTAAAAAAGTATGCCCAACCTTTCCACGTAGAATCACCACTAATACCTCCATTCTGCGCAGTTCTATCATACACAGAGGATGACGTATTATCATGAGCCAAAATCACACTCTTTCCTGTATTTGCAAATTCCAGGATTCTCTGAGCGCCATTCTCTGAAAAGTTTGTAGGATTATTTCCTCCATAACTACTTCCATAACCAGCACCATCGCAAAATCCAATGATCAACATGTTATATTGATTCAGATAGGTTACATTTGCAGAATACTGGGTTTCATATTGTCCTACAGTAATTGTACTAATCTTAACATTAAAATCTTTTACTTTATCAAACAGTTTTTGAAACGTAGTATCTGTAGCCAAATTCCATGTACATTCGGCACTATTATTTGGAATAATTTGCAATACATTAATTGTATTTTTCAGTTGAAGTTATATTTTGTCTTTTTGTATATCCAATCTCAGACGTTCGGATCTCGCTGTTATTATTGTTGGTGACTACCAGTTTCCACGGCATTAGTTTGATATATTCCTGCGGGATTTTTCTTGAAACTGTATACGTTGTATTAAGGGAAAGTTGATATATCCCATTCTCCTTTTTTATAACATTTCCATTTTGCATGACTGCAATATCATCCAGCTTCTCAGATTTTGAGAAATTACCATCACAGTTCAGATCAATATACAATTCACAATTATATTCTGCATTAGCAGGTGAAGCCTGCGCCTCGTCAATAATCTGAAACTGAAAAGTCATATTTTCTCCAGTAAGAAATTCATTCGATGGGCCATCCCCTGTTCCAATTGCAGAAGGAGGGTAACTGCTCAATTCAATCTTTGGTTTTGGAAGTTCCGCATAGAAATTTATATCCTCATCTGCTGGAATCTCTCCCTCTTTGTATACATTATCAAATCCTTTTACTTCATTAAGGAAATCATAAATATAGGAAGAATTGTCTACCAGAGTTGTAGATATCGATTTTTTTATTCTCACCATAAATATTTCCTGCAACTACTATCGGATACCCGCTTTTTGCAAAATTCACCAGTTTATTTTTTATTTCTTTTGTAATATCATTTCCGGAACCACGAACAGAGCCAATAGTAGTACCTGTAGTTGAATCTGTTTCCCCCACCGTAGCGGCTTTCTTTTGACTTCCATTCGTGACATAATCATGATTCATCAAACCCTGTAATTCATAGCGTGCCAATTTATTTCCACCAACATGATAATAAAGCACCTCATCATCTGGTCGGAAATTACCATCATAAACCAAATCCTTATCATCATCCCCCAGATAGATCATGTCATACTTTGTATTTAAGTCATCAATATGTCCGACAAATTCAGATGTTGTCATAGTGGTTATTTCTACATTTGCCTGTTTATTATGAAAAATGGGGAGAAATTTTCTGGCACTGGCAAATTTGTCTATATAATTGATATTATCAGCAAATGTACTCTCAAAAATCAATTTCATAGATTTTACGTTGGAATATGTCTTTTCAAATTTAATCGTTGCACTTTCTCTATCTATCTCCTTACGGTCAAAATTTCCTGGTATTTGAGCTATCTTATTATTGTTCTCATCATATAATTCCAATATATAGTTTATATATTGCACCATTCTTGCCAGTTGGTCTAGCTCTGTAAATAAACCCATCAACGTCTTCTGGATTCGTAAGGATATTTCCAGATAATGCTTACCTTTATGATTATAGTTATTATCACTAGAAGTATATGCCGAATGCCATATTGATTCTTCATCGTTCAGCACATTCGCCGCAGGTTCTCCTGTATGATTACAACAACTTATCACTGTCATTTCATGTCCAAGCCATCCTAATACCTGTGAACTCGTAATCTCGCCCTGACTGCGGGCTGGCTGAAGTTCCAGTACCCTGATTTTTCCGGTAGGCAGATCATTTCTTTTCAGTCTGTAATTTATAATATACTCAATAGCTCTGGCCTGGCTGATTTTGGTACTTAGAAGAGTAACCTTTTTTTTGCTCCTGATTTTCTGTATTATCTTTATTTGTCGAGTTTTCTTTTATTTTTCTGTATTTATTCTCCTTTTCTATATACTTCAGAATTTCTTCAAAGCCCTTCATCAGATTATTATCACCATCCGAAAAACTGTCAGACTCTTCCGTATAAGCGGGATTAAAATTTTTATCAAATGATACATTCAACAGACTACCTGGATCCTGACCATCAGATAAGAAACTATTTTTAAAGAAATATACATTGCAATTCACATAATGACCATCCGCATCGTTATCATTCATGATTGATGTGAAACTACTCTTAAAAGTTTCATTATTCTGTAATTTTGTCTGATTAATAATACATGGTTTTTTCTTTGATTTCTGAGGGGAAACTATGTCAAGAATCTTTTGGTAGGAAGATTCATTTAATCCAGTTGCATTTAAATAAATCAGATTATAATCTTCCAGCTTTGTTTTCCCGGAATCAGAATCTGTATCTCCGGCAGAAAATGACTCATCAGAACTACTTTCCACCTCCGGCATAACCTCATTTTCTGTACCATCCTGAAAACTTTCTTCCTGATTGTCCTCATTGTCTGTACTGTCACTAAATTCCTTTTCGATAGACACTAGCTCAACTCCGGCTTCGCTGACCATTGGATCTACTTCTGAAGTATATCCTTCATTCTGAGCTGCTGCCTGATCTTCTGTATGGGCTTCGTTTGTATCCTGAGTGTCGGTATTTTGCTCATCAAAGGTATTGTCTGTCTGCCCATCATCCAACTGGTTATCTTCTGTCTGAGAGTTATCTGCCTGTACATCATCTGAGTTTGCGCTATCATCTGCTGATGAATGATCGGGATCAGTGCTATCGCCGTCACCAGTTGTTTCCGTAGCTTCACTGTCACCGAATGCCGTTTCCTCAGCGCTTCCATATATCGCATTAAAATCATCTGCCGTTATGGTAGTTACCTCGATTTTAAAAGCATCAAACTGTTTCCTTTCATCACTTCCCTCTTCACCCGGTTCCAGATGGAACACATACTGCTTAAACCAGTCATGATTTGTATATCCCCCCTGATAATACATATGATCTACTTCCACTGTCTGTTCTGGGGCAGTATCATCAGGTACGAAGTCGTAATTTCCTGTGCCCGGAGTTAATTTATACTCTGCATCGGAAATATAATGAGTTGCTGTTTTTCCGTTTTCTGCCAGAATATACGGATTATTCTCATCCGCATAGGAAGGAGAATACCAGCCATAATATTTATAGGCATGGGAATCTCCTGCTGCCGCAGTTTCATCCTTTTTACAGCAAAAATTAGACTTTATCTACCTTATAATAGTAATTGTATCCCAAATCCTCCGGGAGCTGACGGATATCACTGTATGCTACAGGCTGACGCTGGGTTACAATAGATATCGGATATTTAACAGCATTGTTGACACTTTCACCCTTGTTCCATAACCAGAACCAGTACTGTCCATCCTGAATCGTGATATTACAGTATTGAGTTTCCTCAGTTGTCTCAATTTTGGTTTCTTCAAGTCTTTCTTTAAGTTTGAAATTAGGATCTGTAATTGCATCAACGTTAATTGCCTTTGTTTTGATCGTATTCAGATTACTGATTAACTTATACTGATAAAACGGATACTGGTCTATAGTAATACCATAATATACCAGAGGGTCTTCAGATGTGTTAACTTCCTTTGCCGTACCATTTTGGTCCGTTAATGGTATATATTCAATTAATCGATGTTTGTTTTTGTCAACTACATTAGTATCTTCCAGTTTTGTTGCTTCATTATCTGTGATATTTTCCTCTTTCGAAGCAGAAGATACATTGTTATCCTGTCCATTGCTGTCTGTGGAACTTACACCACTTTCTCCTGCGTTTAATTCTTCAGAAGAAAATTCACCATCGGAAAATCCCGCATCTGCTGCTCCTGAATCTATCTGAGGTTCACTCATAACAACATCCTGCTGATTTTGTCCGGTTATATTGTCTTCTGTGTTGCTTTGCTCTGTCCTATTTCCTTCATCTAAGGATGTAAATTCCTCACCGCCTGATGAAAAAGCATTTTCAGCAGATGTATTATTCTGAATAAGAAGCTTATTTCCAGCTGGGCTGGCAGGGTTTTCGCCAGGGAAGGTATAATTCTTGTTGAAAATATTATTTGCAATTTCGGTAGTCAGGTCGCTGTAAACATTTTCATAATATCCATATCTGCCATTTTCATAGTTATATTCCGAAAGAATTGTTTCCTTTCCCTGTCCAGAAGAATCTTTCAGCGCATTGTTTACCATAGTATTATTTACTTCGGAAAATTCCAGAAAATAAGGTGCATTTGCCCCATCACTGTCAGCATAGTAAAAATTCTGAATATTTTCTCTGTACTTGGCATTTGGATTATCTGCATCCCCTGTATCTGTGTCATTTGCCTTTTCACGAATCGGATAATACTGCTGTTCCTTCTTAGTATAGTCACCGGTTCCGGCTGGATTTTCCTGATAGGTTCCATTTATCTTTACTGTATATGTTATAGGTTTATCAGTGGTCGGATCTATAAATTGTTCAATTTCTTTCCATAATTTTGAATCCTTCTCTTCCTGGGTAAGGAAATATTTCTCCTGGTAATTACCATAAGAAAGAGGATAATCCGCCGATTCTCCTGTACTTGGACCATCTGTTTGATAACACACACTTTGAATCTGTTTGATTCCGGTACTGTTACTTGTATCAATACTGCCATCCTGATTCAGTTTTACATTCATGGCAAATTCTTTGCGCTTCACAGGATCGGAAATTTTTGACAGACCCTCATCCAGCGAATCAAATGTGATGGTATGCGCCTGATTCTTATCATCAGTATATTGGTATTGATAAAGCTTCACATACGGCTCCTGCCCGGATACGTAATAGCCAATTTCCGCTTCACTTGTATTATCAACGATTTCTAATATTTTAAAAGGCTTCTCAGCAGTTGTATCATTTACAATCTGCTCGATACCGGGCATCATAGCCGGAGATGCCTGTACAGAGACGCTGGACTGAAGCAGGGCGCCAACCCCCAGGATGCCTGCCAGGGCAACTGCTGTACCTGATGCCACTATTTTTTTCATGCCTGATCTTCATCATCATGTATGTTATTCTCCTTGATGTATAATTACAATGTTATCTTACGATTCAACTTTTCCTTTTCTCACAGAAAAAATCCTATCGTTTCCTCTTAGAACACATTACTTCAGAGGATTGCTATAGGTACAAGATTATCATAAATCCCAGACAACTTCAATGAAAGAGATGTCGGAAAATGTGAAAAATTTATCGCCTGACATATCTGCTGACGATGTATCTTTACCATAAAAGTAATATGGTAATACCCCTGACGATCCCTGAAAAAAGCCACAGGCTGGATGAACCAGTCTGTGGCTTTTTTGTAACCTGCCTATCTTCTGTCTGCACCGCTTTCCTTATAGTAGCGTTCCTTACTCTGATACATTCTTGCATCTGCAGTTTTTGAGATTTCATATGCACTACCCCAGTTTCTCTCTGTGCTGAAAACCCATCCGTACGAAACAGTCATTGAATCAACAAACTTTCCATGCCAGTTTGCCACATTGGAGTCGAAGCCATGTATCAGTTCTTCCACCTGACTTGTATTCTCTGTAATGATAACAGCAAATTCATCTCCACCGATTCTGTATACCTTTCCATACTCATGAAAGCTGTCTCTCATGCAATCTGCCGCTGCGCATATAAGCTCGTCTCCTGCCATATGGCCATAAGAATCATTTGCCCGTTTTAATCCGTTCAGATCTACAGAAATGTATACCCATTCCTCACTAAGATTAAGCTTTTTCATATCATTTTCATATGCGTGCCTGTTTAAACATCTGGTAAGCTCATCCGTATTTGAGGTGTATATCAGTTTTTCTTTTTCCAGTCTTTCTTTCATCACTTTGGAAAATCATATAGGTTATACAGCAGGATGCCAGTACCAATATGCACCTACTATAAAAATTAGCAATCATGCCGCCCTGCTGATAAAATGAATCCTCTACAGTTACAATAACAATATAGTTATCATTCTGGTGCATCATGCATCTGCAGTGCTTTCCATCCATTCTGATCTGTGTTACAGTCGCACCGTCAGCACTGACATGATCCGCTGATATCCCCACATCTTCCAGTTTTTTCCCTAATTTGCTACTGTCCGTGGCTCCTTCTATTACCTGTGTATCCCCATCTGCAACCATAATTTCCATGCCTTTATATACCGGCATTCCGGCAACTACATTGGAAATGTTATTCTGCTTTATTTCATTGAGAAGTCTCTTTGGCTTAATTCCCACCTGGAGCATCTTGGTTCCGTCTTCGTTCCAGGTGATGGCATACATCATTTTCTTTCCCTCTGCAGTATTGGGAGTAACATCCTGACACATGGTCAGCGATTTATCCTTAAGCATAGGCTTAAAATACTCCATCTGCGTACCGGAATCAAAATTATAGCCAAAATACTTGGGCGCAGAACCACTGTAAATAGTTCCCTGATCATCAAACAGATGTATCTCATCAACGGCCATTAATTTTGCTATTTTCTGCAGCTCATTCACATCATATTCTACCGCCGGATCAGCATCAATCATATATGACACAGCTTTAGCCCTTACAATATAATCGTCCTTTAACGATTCGATCAGCTCGTTCCTGTTCTCATCATTTTTATCAAGCACAGTAATCACACGATCAAGAAGCACCTTTGATGTTCTATGGGCATTTTTGTCATTAACATATTTCAAAATGCTCGCTTCAAGGAGTAAGGCAACCACAATTATCATAATAGATAAAATTATAATTTTTTTCTTCTTCATATTTCCCGTTCCTTTGTCAGATATGTGGTTTTAGTGTAGCAAACGGCAGATGGGATGTCAACCTGGGAAGATGAAGAAGCCACAGATTGGTGATTTCCAGTCTGTGGCCTGATTAGATTTATCAAACGGATATTCTCAAAATGCTTTAAGATCTTTAATAGTTTTCAAAGGCTTCTACAATTTTCTGCATATCGTCCGTGTTAAAGCGCTCATCACAGCTGACAGACATGATATGGGAATAAATATATTGAGCTCCTGGATAGTCTTCAACCTTTACAAAAGGTGGTACAGGCCAGTATACTTTAGGCGGAATGTGCCTGTCTGCCAGATGCTTGATAAGGGCGTCCCGGTTTTCCACAAAGAAAGGGAAAAACATAGGACAGATATCATCTGAAAGATAAGGAAATACCGGGCGGATATCGGAGCGTTCCGGCAGGTGTTCCAGAAGGTAACGGTAATTTTCCTGGCGTTTACGGATCGCATCCCGGAATGGATAATGAAGAATCGTTTTAAGGGAAGCTTCATCCCCTTCCTGGATATCGAAAATTTCACGAAGCATAAATTCCGCTTTCCAGAAAACATCATTGCCTTCTTTATTATAGTCCTCATTTCCTGTATGCTCGTAGGTCTCTCGGGATTGAAGAGCCTGATCTCTAAGGGAAAACTGTTCTTTATTGATAGGAATAGGCTTTACGCCAAAGGTGCCCTTTCGCTTGATGGCAAGACCACCGGAGGCAACACCCATCCATTTGCGGAGACTGACAGCAATATAGTCAGCATCCGGACAGGCCGGCAATGGAGAAAATGCTGTATGGGTAGTATCCACTATTACAGAAACGCCACTGGCTTTACATTTTTTGACAAAGTTCTCATCATAGGTAGGATAACCATAGTATCCACAGACAAGGAGAACACTGATCTGCGGGATCATCTCTTCCTCAAACACAGGGGAAAGATTTTTGTCAAAATCATAATAATGAATTTCATATCCTGCTTTTACAAAGCAGCCCAGAACTGTTTCGCAGTCATAGGAAGGCAGATATGCCACACGCTTTTGATCTGTTAACATCAGATCCCTCAGACAGTAATAAATGGCACAACGGCCGGACATTAGATGAGCGGTGTCCCCGGGATCAGGGCAGGTATGCTCCACATAGTTGTTTGGCTCAGAGCCAACAGGTTGATAGGGGAAAAAGCCTCCAATTTCCATAGTAAAAACCTCCTTTAATTCAATTTATATATTATACTTAATATTTCAAAATATTTAGCAAAAATGAAAGTAATGACTTTACAAAACCATTATAACATGAATATTATAAAATATAAAGTAAAGTATATACTTCACTTAAAGATATTTTACAGGGAATGAAAAAGAGGCTGCTTATTGCTATTTTGGGGTATTTTCTCCAGTCACCCTGAGGGGACATTTGATGTAATACTTATGGATATTATGATGCCTCTGATGGACGGATACGAAGCCACACGCCAAATCCGGAAGCTTGACAGGACGGATGCTTCTTCCATTCCCATCATCGCACTGACCGCCAATGCTTTTGCAGAAGATGTCCGCCACGCACTGGACTGTGGCATGAACGCACATCTGGCCAAGCCACTGGATGTGGAAAAAATGATCCATACGATTGCTCTATGCCTGTAATGAAATATTTTTTTCGCAAATATTGCACAGTAACAGATTCTGTGCTATCATTCTTTAAAGAGCTTAAGGGGTAAAGTATATATTTTACTCCTGGCATAACTATTATTTAACATTTTTATTTACAGGTAAAATACATGCAAAAAAGAGATAAAGGCTTTACTCTGGTTGAACTTGTAGTCGTGATCGCAATCCTGGCAATTCTTGTCGGACTCCTGGCACCTTCTTACACAAAATATGTGGAACGAAGCCGCGAATCAACAGACCTGGCAAACGTCCGTACTGAGTATGGTGAAATGATGGCAGATATAAATCTGGAGGGAAAAAATCCCGAAGAGGCTAAGAGAACAGTTAAGCTGAAACAGAAAATAGATGACTGGCAGTCCGCAAAAACTATCACCATCGCCGGGATTTCCCATACTGTAGGTGACGAAGATACTGCCAATTGGAAAGGAATTCCAGTCGCCAATGGAACATGTGAGATTTCCCTTAATGATGATAACAGTGTGAAATTTACATGGTCCGGCGGAAATGGGAGTGGTGTGAAGAAATATCCGTTTAATATTGATGAAGATTTGATGGGGCCGCTCAAGGATTCTGGTTTATTAAACACTGATGCTGATATAATGAATGCATATAACTTTGAAATTGATTCCAAAGCAGGTACCAAAAGAGTTGAGAAAATTGAAAACGAAATTGCCAAAAAAGAAAAAAGTCTGCTGAAATACGGTACCTGGGCATATTATGGAAATGGAAATGGAAGATTTCCATCCGATCATTATCTTTTTTGGACTTCTTTAGACACCAATAAAGTAGGTGTTAATAAAAAAATCCCAGTTATCATCAGCACAACAGATGGCAAATTCTATGTTTCCGAAACAACAACTGCTACTCGCTCCAAAAAAACTTATGTGACAATCCTTGCAACTGTAACTACGCTAAACGATTACAAAAAATATCTTTCTTCAGATCAAAAATACGAAACTTTGCAGGACGCTTACGATGCATATGAAAAGTTACTTACCGAAGGTAAATATGTGGAATATAAGGATACTCTGCCGAAATTATAAAAAATTCCCTGTTCAGACCAGAAATAAAATATTTCCGGCCGGGCAGGGAATTTCTTTCTTCACTGATTATCATACCGCATCCTTACACACTCTCTGAATATGCATTGCCAGATATCCTGTCTCTGTTTCATCCAGCTTATGTCCAATACATCCTTCCAGGTTTTTACAGATGTCAGTGGCAACCTTATAGGCCTGTGGATACTGATCCAACATATATTCATTCATATCCAGGTTCAGCTTCTCCCCTGTAGATGCACGCGCTACCATATACTTCATATGGTTCATCAGACGATTATAGGACAGTGACAGTACATCGATTGGCTTACCTGTTGCTTTCTCGATCATATCTATACACTCTCTCACTGCTCTCGCAGTCTGCATGGCAACAGATACCTTCTCGTCACCAATTGCAGAATGAATATGCAATGCCACATATCCAACCTCATGATCATCAATCTCTATCTGAAGTCTTTCTCTCAGAATTGTTTTCAGTGTTTCCGCAACTTTAAATTCACTGTAGAAAAGAACCTTGATATCCTCTGTCAGCGGATTGCTGATCTGCTCATTTCTGCGGATTCTGGCGACTGCAAAAGAAATATGGTCAGCAAGTGGAAAAAGAATTCCTCTGTCTATGGAATCTCCAAACACTTTCTGTGACTCTGTCAGAATTGCATCTGCAATCTCCAGATACTCCGGCTCTATTCCCTTTACCAGTTCCTTCGCAGATCCACGCTCTGTCTCCTGTTCCAGACGATATGTAGTGCATCCCTCCGGCTTATCAAAACGCTGGCTGACCTTTTTCCCAAAGCCAACACCCTTGCCAAGAATCACATACTCCTTGTTTTCATCCATATCAATGGCTATAACACCATTATTATTTAATATCTTGCTAACTCTGTACATCTCTGTCATAATCCCCTCTATAAAAATTTATTGCCATTATAACAATTTTCCCTTTGCCCTTAAAGCATGTTTGATATAGTTTACCATATTTTGAATAAGAATCCTACCCGTCACACAAATTTGATACATTTTTGATTCCCAGATTTCTCCTGCAAAAAGTCATGCTTTTCAATTCACATGCGTAAAAAAACAGCCAGATAATCAAGATATCATCTCTTTTGATCATCCAACTGTTTTTTAGACATGTTTAACTTCGTTATTTCTATATTATAACAATATTATTCCAGCGTTTCCACCGCAAACAACGGTTCACCGGCCTTGATCTCACCGTTTGCCAGAAGTCTGATCCTCTGGTTGTCTTCCGGTTCAGTATCGAGAATCGGAGAAGTGATGGACGGAGCATTGGCAGTTAAGAACTCCAAATCCAGTTTCATCATCGGATCGCCTTTTTTCACTTTCTGCCCCTCTGTTACCAGGATTTCGAAGCCTTTTCCTTCCAGTTTTACAGTGTCGATTCCCATATGAAGAAGCATAGGGATACCGGAATCTGTCTGGAAACCTATGGCATGTTTTGTATCAAAAATAAACTCAACTTCACCGTCTGCAGGTGCATATACAGTACCTTCTGTTGGTGTCACCACTGCACCGTCACCCATCATTTTTCCTGCAAATCCTTCATCCGGTGCAGTAGAAAGATCTGCTGCGATTCCGTCTACAGGGCTGTAAATGATTGCTGTTTTTCTGATCTTTTCTTCTTTTACAGGTGCCAAGGTCTGTGCTGTATCTGCATTTTTGTCCTCAACCTCTGCACTGTTCTGTCCATCTGCATTTCCTGCTGCAGCATTTTCCTGTACCTGTACATTATCCGGTGTCTCATCTGCGAATTCGTTGGGAGCAGTCTCCAGATATTCTTCCAGCTTCGCCTTGATAACAGTTACATGAGGTCCATAGATAACCTGTACGCCCTGTCCATTTTTTTACGATTCCTCTGGAATCTGTCTGTTTCAGAAGTTCATCACGAACTCTCTCAGGCTCTGCAACAGTGATACGAAGTCTTGTCGCACAACAGTCAACATCTACGATATTTTTCTTTCCGCCAAGGCCTCTGGTGATCAGTTCACTTACCGGATCACCGGAGGTTGCTGCAGCTGCACCGGCTGTCTTTCCGGCTTCTTTTCTTGCATTTACATCAGCTTTTGTATAAAGCTTTGTCTCTGTATCATCATCTTCACGTCCCGGAGTCTTGAAATTAAATTTCCTGATCATAAATGTAAAGATCACATAATACAGGATAAAGTAAATAATACCAACCGGAATGATCCTCAGCCAGCTTGTTTTTGCATTTCCCTGCAGAATGCCAAAGAGGAACAGGTCAAGGAAACCTCCTGAGAAAGTAAGTCCTACTGCAATATTCAGCATATGTGCGATCATATAAGCCGCACCTGCCAGGATCACCTGAACTACGAACAATGCCGGAGCTACAAACAGGAATGAGAATTCCAGCGGTTCAGTGATACCAGTAAACATACATGCCAGCGCTGCGGAAAGAAGAAGTCCGCCTGCCGCTTTTTTCTTCTCAGGTTTTGCACAGCGATACATAGCCAGCGCTGCTCCCGGAAGACCAAAAATCATAAAGATAAACTCACCAGAGAAATATCTGGTTGCATCCGCACTGAAATGTGCTATATTTGCAGAATCAGCAAGCTGTGCAAAGAAGATATTCTGTCCGCCCTGCACCACCTGTCCTGCAACTTCCATAGTTCCGCCCACTGCGGTCTGCCAGAATGGCATATAAAATACATGATGCAGCCCAAAGGGGATCAGTGCTCGTTTAATAATACCAAAAATCAGAGTTCCCAGATATCCACTGCCTGTTACCAGACCGCCCAGAGCATAAATACCGTTCTGAACTGCCGGCCATACAAAATACATCAGGATTCCCACAAACATATATACAATCGTAGAAATGATCGGTATAAATCTTGAGCCGCCAAAGAATGACAGCGCATTCGGAAGCACAATTTTGTGGAAACGGTTATGAAGTGCCGCAACACCAAGACCTACGATAATACCGCCGAATACACCCATCTGCAGAGACTGGATCCCGCATACAGAAGTAATGGTTCCTTCCAGTACATCTGCTGCTATCTGACCGTCTGCTGTGATTTCATTGTTGATAAGAAGCATGGCACTGACAGCCACATTCATAACGAAATATGCAATCAGCGCAGAAAGAGCAGCAACCTCTTTCTCTTTCTTTGCCATACCAATGGCAACACCAACAGCAAAGATCAGCGGCAGATTGTCAAATACAGCACTTCCGACCTTGTTCATAATGATCAGAAGAGAATTAAGTAATGTTCCGCTTCCCAGGATCTTCTGCAATCCATAGGTAGCGATGGTTGTTTCATTTGTGAAGGAACTGCCGATACCAAGCAGCAGACCTGCAACAGGGAGAATTGCGATCGGAAGCATAAAGGATCTTCCCACACGCTGCAAAACTCCAAAAATCTTGTCTTTCATGTTCTTTTGTCTCCTTTTCCTTATTCGTGCGAATAAACCGTCTTGTTTCCGGGAGATTAAAACCTTCTGACATATGATTATTCCGCGTTTTACCACAAAGAATACATCAAAAAAAGGCACTAACCCCCATAAACATTAAAAAATAACATTTATGACCGGTTAATGCCTGCCTGTCCAGTAACACACCAAATCTGTGCTATACTATAAAGGATTATTTATTCCCTGTCAAGATACTCAGGAAAATTTTTTACAAAATATTTTTGCATTTCATGAATCGATCTCTGTCTTCCCATTTTAATCCATTCAGATCTACAGAAATGTACACCCATTCATCGCTGAGTTTAGGCTCTTTTCAGGGGGATTTTATCAGTTTCTCTCTTCCAGATATTCCAGACATTCATTCACATCTTTAATACCAAGTTCCTTGCGTACTTTATCCTGAATTTCCACCAGACATTCCAAAAGAAGAGGATTAAATATTCCGCATTCTCCATTCAGGATCATCTCCATTGCCTTCTCATGAGAATATGCTTTCTTATATACCCGGTCACTTACCAGGGCATCATACACATCTGCCAGTGATACCACCTGTGCAGATATGGGGATTTCTTCTCCCTTCAAACCATCCGGATATCCTTTTCCATCATAACGTTCATGATGCCAGCGGCATATTTCATAGGCATATTTCATCATCTCTTCATCATGATACATTTCCAGCCTGTCAAGCATCCGGGCCCCTATGATCGTGTGCTGTTTCATAGCTTCAAATTCTTCCTTTGTAAGCTTTCCGGGTTTATTCAGAATTTTTTCATCAATTCCAATCTTACCGATATCATGAAGTGCGGAAGCTGTGGCGATCATATGCTGCTGAGACCAGGAAAGATCGTAATTCTCTGATTTTCGCATCAATTTCTCCAGCAAAAGCTGAGTCAGAATATTAATATGCAACACATGAAGCCCGCTTTCACCATTTCGGAACTCTACAATCTGACTGAGAATCCCGGTCATCATACGGTTGTTTTTCTCTTTTTCATAAATCTGATCTGTTACCAAATGGATCAGACGCCTCTGCTTGGCATAAAGCTTGATCATATTGATAACCCGCTGATATACCACCTTAGCATCAAATGGTCTGCTTATATAATCCGAAGCCCCCAGTTCGTAAGCACGGCGGATATAACTCTCTGATCCTTCACTGGAAATCATGATCACCGGTATATCCTCGATCCATTTATCTCTGTTCATATAGGCGAGTACTTCAAATCCATCCATTTTGGGCATAATAATATCTAACAGGACCAATGAGATTTCAGTTCCATACTGCTCTAACATCTTCAGAGCCTCTTCCCCGTCACAGGCCTCCAGTATCCGGTATTCTTTTCCCAGAATTTCCTTAAGTATCTCACGGTTCATTTCAGAATCATCAACAACCAGAAGCTGAGGCAAGTTTCTTTTTTCCATCTTGTCTGTATTTTGCTTCTGCTCCCACCGGGTCACTACTATATTTTTATGTCCCTTGGCCATATACATAAGTCTGTCTGCTTTGGTGATTGCTTCCTCCAATCTGCCATGGGTAAACATAGCTCCACCAATGCTCACTGAAAGCTTCCGACGATTAAAACCCGGAATATGCGTCGCATGGATCTTCTCCTGGATCATACGGAGCTTCTGTGAAAAGACTTCCTTCTCAATTCCGGGCAGGATCAGCAGAAATTCATCTCCTCCATAGCGCACCAGAATATCCGTACGACGGATATAATGTCGAATTACATTTACTACGGTTGTCAGTACCAGATCTCCTCCATCATGACCATAAGTATCATTGAACAATTTGAAATCATCCAGATCGATAACTGCAACTCCGGCATTCAAAGACATATTTTTGACTTTTTCCTCAAAATATCTGCGGTTATACGCCCCTGTCAGCACATCCTTATACAGCTTTTCACTATATACCGTCAGCTTTTCCGTCAGTTTTTCATATCCTTCCTCATCAGTCAGCGTGTTCTCGTCCAGCTTTTTCAGCATTTCCATTACATAAGGCTCACTGTCAATCTCCAGATACCTTGCAAATACCTGATACATATCAGAATCAAGAAATTCAATTTTGGATGTCTATTTCTTTTCCTTCAGTGCTTTAAGGGAAATGCAATTCTCACATCTTTTATCTTTATTCCAGAAAGCATAACACTGACAAAGATTTATTCTTCCCGCAAGCTTACTTTCCATTCCGACAGCCTGCAGATCACTCCCTTTCAGGAGACGGACTACATCAAAAATTCTCCCGAAGCACCTCCATTTTATTCTCTGCTTCCTGCATCGTCATTTGTTTCCACTCAATCATTATTCCCAGCCTCTCACGAACAACAACTTTTTTCTGCAATATAAACTTGTATTATTATACCACTTACTCATCATGCAGTACAACAATAATATTTTTTCCTAAGTTTTTTAATTTCATAAAGGGAGCGCCTCAAAAACAGTCATTGAGGCGTGCGACCCCGCCAGACCTGTTCAGTATTAATACCAGTCCCGGCAGAGGGTTCTCCCCTAACTGCCTCTATCAGTTAACTCATGCCAGGTTTTACTATTCCAAGTTGTTCTAAAACATGTTATACTCAAAAAGCTGTCAAACCTCCAGCAGAAAGGAGGTGGACTCCATGGAAGAAATTCTCACCACATTTCTTGTCTCTGTTATAGCAGGCGTAGTTAGCTACTACATATGCAAATGGCTGGACAGCAGACGATAGACAGCAACAGTCTAAACGGAATAGCTCACCGTAACGAGCAAGAAAGCCCCCAGAGCTGGCACTCTGAGGGCTTTTGTTTTGCTTCACGGAATCTCACCACATTCCTTAGCTACTGTTAGTATATGCGCAATGTGCCAAAAAGTCAACTCAAAAATAGTGGGTGAAAAAGCCGCAGGCTGGATGGGTGCCAGTCTGTGGCTATCTTAAGATAATCTTATTTACCCTCCGTAGTTTTACATTGCAAAATCTTCTCCAGTTCAGCTACTCTTTTAAGTGCTTCTGTTGTCTCTTTTGGGCCTTTATTTTTTCTTTTTCAGCAAAATCCGCTCTCTGACGTTCCCTTTCTGTATTTTTGCGTTCAGCTTCCTGACCTTTTTCATACATGATCGTATCTCTCTCAAATCCCTTCATATAGATTAATGACACCGTTACTGAAAACTTATAAAAAGTTATAAACTTCTATGTTCCATTCCTACTTCAACGAGTATGCTTTTGATGATATAAATATCCATCTACTCACAGGTTTTTGTACTCTCCAGGGGTTTCCATATTTTCGAATATTTTTTCGTTTTTGAAGCATATTCCGCAGACCATTAAGCAAATTCGTCAGTTTTTACTTAACCGTTTAAGTTAACAGATAAAAAATGTTTACACACGAAAAAAGAAGGGAAAGCCAGACTTTTTTGTATGACTTTCTCTTCTTTTATACATTTTATTTTGCCTTAAATACAGCGACTTTCTCTTTTGACAGGTCGATCTTATCCGGAAGGATGGAAGTCTTCTCAGTGGATTCCGATGCTGTGAATCCTGTTGAGTCGGAAGTATTTGACTTCATCGCATCCTGCAGAGTATTGCTTACTGTCACATTTGCAGAAAAGATATCTGTTCCTGTGGAAACTGCTGCATCACCTGTTGTTGTGCTTACTGTACTGCTGCTCTGCATTTCCTGAACCTGTTCCTGTGTCGGGTAGAAGGATGGCTGGCGGATGTAACGGAAGCTTGCACTGTATGCTTCGCCTACTGTTACTCCATTCTTGCCGGAGGAGCAGTGTACTGCGATCCAGTCACCTGCGTCTGTTTTACCGCAGAGAATACCTACATGATTATCGCTTCCTGCTTCCGGTCCTTTCTGGAACACCAGATCTCCGGGCTGTGCATCTGCCTCAGTTACCACGTTTGCTTTCTCCCACTGATCGGAAGTTCCGTCGCCTACAGCTTCCTGCATTGCTTTATCCTGATATCCGTTGATCACTGCCCAGGTGACAAAACCACTGCAGTCCAGTCCGTATGCGCGGATGGTTCCGGTGCTCTTGCTTCCCTCGGCTGATACCTTCTCGCTGGTTCCCCAGCCTGGATCTTCACCGATCACTGTGGATTTGCCGCCCCAGAAGTAACCGACTTTACCAACCAGTGAATAGGCTGCGGAGATAACATTTACTCTTTCCTCGGAAACATCATCTCCTACGCTCTCGCGGACAAAACCGTTGGCAGCTGTTACTACCGCGCAGAGGAGTTTGCAGTCTGTCTCCACATATTTCTTAAGGATCGTACGATCCTTTTTTGCGATTTTATTTTTCTTAATATAGTAGTTGATTTTACGATTAGCGTATGTAACGTGAGTGATATCCTGCTTGTCCCTTACGATCGGGTTCATCTCTGCAAAGATTTTCGCAAGGTCTTTCTTGCAGGAGGAATCCAGGGTAAATTCTGTTTTTCCGTCCTGGCTCTGCTGATATACATAGACTGCAAGGATATCCTGCCAGTTTCTTACCAGAAGACTGTCTGCAGATGTGGTGGTCTTGCTGCCGTTTACATCGCTGGCATCTGCTACTTTGTTCTTCTCTTTATATTCCTTCTCAATCTCATCCATAACAGAAGCGAAATCATCTGAGAAGGTCAGATTGTAGTTATTCTTCAGGCTGTCCAGATAGAAATCCTTACCTGCGTGGATATTGGACGCATAATATACCGGAGTTCCGGTCTGTGCAGCACTGGTATTACTCGTAAATGGATTATTCGTATTCGCATTGTTCTTCTGCGCTTCCAGCTGAGCAATAGTCGCTTCTGCCTGAACCAGCAGATTATAATTAGAAACCTGTGCCTTCTCTGTATCAGACAGGGCATTATATGCAGTGCGGATGCTCTGAACAGTGGCTTTCTTCTCCAGCGTGATGGTCTGTGCGTTCAACTCTTTGATTCTGTCGATCACATCCTGGGCTGCCTTCGTAATCTGTGAAGACGGTGTTGGTGTAGGATTCGCAGGTGTCGGAGTCGGATCTGTTGGTGTCGGAGTCGGATCTGCCGGTGCAGGTGTTGGCTCTGCAGGTGTTGGTGTCGGATCTGTTGGTGTCGGATCTACCGGTGCAGGTGTCGGGTCTGCAGGTGTCGGATCTACCGGCGCAGGTGTTGGCTCTGCAGGAGTCGGATCTGCCGGCGCCGGATCCTCTGATCCTGAATCAAAATCACCGGAATCGCTGAAATCAGAACCGTCTGCTGTATACGCAGCAGTATCCTCTGCTGCAAGTACGGACGCAGGACCGGATAATACCATTCCTGACATCAATGTCAGACATAAGAATCTGGTAAGATACTTGTTTTTCATATATCTAAATTGCTCCCTTCTTACTGTGAGCATGTCCTTACCCCCTGTTTATAAGGGCATACTGTCTAAATTACTTTTCACATTATTATGTTATTTCATAAGTGAATTATCCCGAAATATTAACCTGTTTTATTCTAGCATAATCATTTTTTGAAATCAACAGCTCAGGGCAGGTAAATTCCAGATTTGACCAAAATTCATTTTTTTGTCACATTTTAACCGACTCAAGCAGTGAGAAAGATATATTTCAGAATGCAGGAAGGCTGTGCGGATATGATTTCCACACAGCCTTCCTGTATTCTTAGCGTATCTCTGTCAGGCTGCCTGAATGGCTCCTGCAAAGTTCTTATTACCAATGCAGATCTGTATCAGTCCCTGCACTACCTGAAAACACATATTCAGGATAAAGCGGATATCCTCTTCCACGCTGCGGAGCTTGTTGAGGTATTTCTCATGAGTAGCTTCGATATAATCGATCAGGGTGGAGAAATCTGCGAAGCGGATGGCCGGTTCCAGATATGCATGTGCTTTTCCCTGCTGTATACATTCTTTCAGTCTGTTCTTAAGTACTTTCTCATAATGATTATGCTGGCTGAAGCTTCCTGTATATGTTTTGTTATGAGGAAAGGTAAAATAATCCGCCATATAGTGGATCACTTCGCCGAACCGCCGCCAGTAAACTCTCTGGTTACTCTCATCCGGTCTGATATCTGCCAGTTCTTTCATCCGGTTCTTGACATCTTCAAATGTTCCGTAGAACTCGTGTCTTCTGGTGATAAAGGACGGTTTGATATCCGGCAGAATGCTGCCCAGGCAGAAAGCCTTTCTGTGAGACTGCAGGCTTGCTGTGGTCTGCATCTGATCCGCAAGGTATCTTGCTAATAAAATATGTGATTTTTTACGCAATTTTCTTCCTCTTCTTTCTTTTGAGAACCTATCATTCTTATATATGGGAACGAATAATAATCAACTTAACCAACATAAAATACTATAGCAGATTTATACCTGTTATTCAAATAAAATTTTTGTAAACTTTTTCACATTTTCAGGTCAGACAACTGTTTCAGTAATTCCAGGTCACTGTCCTTTACTTTCAGGTTTGTCTCTATCTTCTCTCCCTCAGGAGTGGTGATCGCAATTTCAATAATGCTTCCTTCTTTAAGTCCTTTGCGTGAAACTGCCTGACAGAATGCCGGGAACTTGGGATGATTGCTCTTAAAGGTGTTCCATGCGCCTGTGATCTTCATGATATTTCCTATATTGTTTCCTATGTTCATATGATTGTTGTGTCCTTTCTTATCTCAACTGAATATTCCCGATTCTGAGAACTGATGCATATAATAACATACTTCACCGGATTTGGCTATACCAAAAGCCCCCTAGGATTAACTCCCGAGGGCTTTCATGCTGCTCATATTAAATTGTGATCACATTATTCAAGCAATCAGATTATTAATGGATTCTAACTCATATACAGTAAACGGATCAATATCAATACAACTGGATTCATCTCTGTTGCCAGAAAGATCCCATGCAAGAGTACCATTCATAACGGTACAAGCTTCTTTAAATGCATCAATATCTCTTAATGGCTTAAATATTTCTGCTTTCAAATCTTCTGTAGCATCATAGTCTACAATCTTACCGTCATCAAAGAATACCTGCACATGAAAGTTATCCAATGGTATCACCTGTACTACTGTCGGAAAATATTCGTTCATATGATTTCCCCCTTTAGATAAGCGGATTAATTCTATTTAATGGCTTCATATCTTTTGCAAGTTCCCAATTTTGCATCAGTTCATCCTGATGGATAGTACACCACGCCAATATAAGTCTAAGTTGTTTATTTGGTAATGAACCTCGAATCACTTGAATGTTATTAATATCTACTAATGCTTTTTTGTCCATTATATTCTGCATGAAATGTGGTGGCATATGATCATTATAATACATGGTAACACGTATTCCGTAAAACAATTGATATTTCTGGCACTGCTCTTCACTCCTTGTTCATTTTTGTAAATTTCAGTTTCTTATGCTTGTATTATAATATAGATTATGTCTATTCAGCAACTTATTTTTCTGCTTCTGACAAAACAGATATAGATATCAGTGTAGCAGCAGTCATCTTATACTCATTTCTTCACAATATACAAAAGAAATAACCATCAAATTTCAACGCGAATGCTTTAAGGGTAAAGTTGTTAGGATAGATGGTTTTCGTCCAGAATTTAAGGCTATATATAAGGAATTTCAGCATAGAATTGATTCTGTGAAGGACGGGGATGGTTATACGGATGACTGTTTTAGTTCCCTTCCGTTATCCTACTGTTGTGCTACCTGTTCCATTACAAATTCCACATCTATATTGTTCTTATCTTTATGCGCTGTATAAGTACGATATAAAGAATCTGGAATATAGGAAGATTTACATACTTCACAATGATATGATGTCAACAAGTTCCGTTTGTTCTTCCCATTTTCCAAATAATTAACAATTAATGATTCCTTTTTAGTTCCAATTTTGCATACAGGACACAGTTTTATATCATTCTTTGGAATTACTTTTATTACTGGTTTCTTTTTTTGATAGTAGATTCCGTATCATCATTTTTTTATTAATGTTTCTTCCCTATAATATTTACAGTGACTTGATCCACCACATTTCAATAAATAATTTGCTGAATCTGTACACATACAAATGTCTTTCTTGTTATCATACTCTATACATCTGCTCTTATGACGTTTTGTATCATTTTCTTTCATATGCAAATATTCTAAATGAGAAGGTGTTCCCATTCTCTGAGATAATCCATTCATTGCAGGATCAGATTGTTTCACATATGAATCTTTTATAAATCTATAATCATCTGGATTAGATTTTGTACTTGATTTAGAATCAATTTTCGTAGTTACTGATCTATTGTTATCAGGTTTACCTATTATTTTTAAGCACTAAAATAAGCCCACATACCTGTAGTTATACAAGTACATGGACTTATTCAGATGTTTAAAATATTCAATTGGCAATATCAGGCATTTACTGTGTGAAATTCCCTATTATACATTGTTAGATATATGTCATACCCCATTTTTACTGAATCCATACCCCATTTTTACTCCATTTTCGCATGAAATTATGTAAAAATACGGTAAGATACGTGAAATCAGCATTTCCACAAACCCTTTAGATCTCGCTGAAATCCGGTGTTCCATACAGGTCGAATGGAGTTGACTGGTAGACGTAGTAGTTCAACCAGTTTGTATACAGGTTGTTCGCATGTGCTCTCCACATAAGGAGCGGTCTGTTTTCCGGGTTGTTGTCTTTGTAATAATTCTCCGGGATTTCGATGGGCAGGTTTTTGCTGACATCACGTTTGTACTCACCATCAAGAGTCACACGATCATATTCAGGATGTCCCATTACAAAGATCTTGCGGCCGCCGTCTGCCATTGCAAGGAAAAGCCCTGCTTCATCGGATTCAGCAAGCACTGTCAGCTCTTTACAGTTATGGATATCCTCGATGGGAACTTCCGTATGTCTGGAATGAGGTGCAAGGAACATATCGTCGAATCCGCGTACCAGCGGAATCTTACGGTTCATCACTTTATGCCAGAAAAGACCGAACATCTTCTTATCAAGTTTGCGTTTTTTCAGTCCATAGTGGTGGTAGAGTCCTGCCTGTGCAGCCCAGCACAGATAAATGGTGGAGGTAACATGGGTGTTTGTCCAGTCCATGATCTCTACCAGTTCCTTCCAGTAGTCTACCTCTTCGAATTCCATCTGCTCTACAGGAGCACCTGTGATGATCATTCCATCATATTTGTTATTTTTCAGTTCCGGAAATGTCTGATAAAATTTATTCAGATGACTCACAGATGTATTCTTCGCTTCATGGCTCTGTACTGCCATAAAGGTGACATCCACCTGCAGCGGTGTGTTGGAAAGGGAACGCAGAAGCTGAAGCTCTGTCTCCTCTTTCAGAGGCATCAGGTTCAGAATAAGGATTTGAATGGGGCGGATATCCTGATGGGATGCACGTGACTCATCCATCACGAAAATATTTTCTTTTTCCAGAATCTCTTTTACGGGCAGATCGCTCTGTATTTTAATTGGCATTATCTTATCTCCTGTTCTTATTATTTTATTGTTGTGCCATCTTCAGGAAATCTTCTTCCGAAAGGATTGGAATTCCCAGTTCTTTGGCTTTTTTATTCTTTGAAGAATTGGAAGTTGTGTCATTATTGATCAGGTAGTTCGTCTTCGATGTTACTGATCCGGTCACCTTGCCTCCCAGAGACTCAATAAATTCCTTTGCCTGTGCTCTGTTTGCAAAGTGCTCCACACTTCCTGTGATAACGAAATTCATGTTCCGGAAAATCTGCTCACCTGTCTTTTCTTCTTTCTTAACAGTCAGATGGCTCATCAGATGATCCAGTTTTCTGTTATTATCCTCGTTTGAAAATAATCAGTCAGACTTCCGGCAATTACCGGTCCGATGGTATCAATAGAGCTGATCTCCTCTTTATCTGCATGGCGGATCTTCTCCAGATCATCATCAAAATGCCTGCAGATCACTTTTGCATTGGCAAGGCCGATATTGGCGATTCCAAGGCTGTAGATCACCTTCGCAAGAGTAGTCTCCTTAGCTTTATCAAGGCTGGTCATCAGGTTCTCAAAGGATTTCTCCCCGAATCCGTCCATCTCCACGATCTCATCACGATGCTTTCCAATCTCAAAAATATCTCCGAAATCATGAATAAAGCCTCTTGCAATGAATTTCTCCAGTGTTGCTTCTGACAGTCCGTCAATGTTCATGGCATCCCTGCTTGCAAAAAGTGCAAAGGATTTGATCTTCTTTGCGGCACAGTCAGGATTTGTACAGTAAAGTGCCTCCACATCATTTACCTTCTGTATCTGTGTTCCATGGCCACATGCAGGGCAAGTATCCGGAATTTCCAGTTTACTGCTGCGTGTGAGGTTTTCTGCAATCTGCGGAATGATCATATTTGCTTTATATACAGTGATCGTATCCCCGATACCAAGCTGCAATTCTTTTAGAATGCTCACATTGTGTACGCTGGCGCGGCTCACAGTGGTTCCCTCCAGCTCAACCGGTTCAAAAACAGCCACCGGATTGATCAGCCCTGTTCTTGACGGGCTCCATTCGATCTCCAGAAGATGGGTTTCTCTGATCTCATCTGCCCATTTGAATGCAACAGCATTTCTGGGAAATTTCGCTGTTCTTCCAAGGGAATCTCCGTATGCAATATCATCATAAAGAGCAACCAGTCCGTCTGACGGAAAATCATTCTCAGTGATCGCAGTTGAAAAATATTCCATGGCTTCATCCAACGTTGAAGCTGTGACTGTCCTGTATTCCACTACATCAAATCCCTGTTCTTTCAGCCATTCAAACTGCCGGGCTCTTGAATTATGGAAATCAACCCCGTCGGCGCTTACCAGCGTAAATGCGTAGAAACGCACATTCCTGCGGGCTGTGATCTCATTGTTTAACTGGCGGACAGAACCGCTGCATAAGTTTCTCGGATTCTTGTATTTCGCATCAACGTCTTCTATGGATTCATTGATCCGTTCAAAGTCCGAATAGGTAATGATCGCTTCCCCACGCAACACCAGTCTTCCCTGATACGGGATTTTAAGAGGAACGTTTTTAAATACTCTGGCATTATTGGTGACAACCTCTCCTGTCACACCGTTTCCACGTGTAACTGCTTTGGCAAGTTCTCCATTCTCGTAGGTAAGAACGATCGTCAGTCCGTCCAGCTTCCATGACAGAAGCGTTTTGTGTTCCCCGATAAATTCCCTCAGAACTTCTCTGTCCTTAGTCTTGTCCAGAGACAGCATGGGGGATTCGTGTTCTTCTTTTGGAAGCTGGTCAACTGCCTCGTACCCTACGCTTATGGTTGGGCTGTTTGCCAGAACAGTGCCTGTCTCTTTCTCCAGAGCCTGAAGCTCGTCGTACATCTGATCGTACTCTCTGTTGCTTATGATCTCTGTATCCTGCTGGTAATACGCCTTTGCTGCCCTGTCCAGCTTTTGCACCAGCTCTTTCATTCGCATGATCGCTGCTGTTTCCATTCTGTTCTCCTGTTCTGATCACTGTTTCACTTGTGGAAGATTCCAGTAAATGGTTCAGTTCTTCCCACTCCTGTGCTGTGATCTCTCTGTATTCGCCTTCTCTGATCCCGTCCAGAGTCAGATTCATGATCCTGATCCTTTTCAGCTTCTGTACCTCATATCCCAGATACCGGCACATTCTGCGGATCTGCCGGTTCAGTCCCTGTGTCAGAATGATCCGAAAGCTGCATTCTCCTGTCTGCACCACTCTGCATGGTCTGGTCACTGTATCAAGAACAGGGACTCCCTTGCTCATCCTTCGGACAAATTCCCTGTCCACCGGCTTATTCACTGTCACAAAATATTCTTTCTCATGATAGTTTCCGGCGCGCATGATCTTATTGACCAGATCTCCTTCATTTGTCAGAAGGAGAAGGCCCTGTGATTCTTTATCCAGTCTGCCCACAGGATAAACACGCAGAGGATAATCCAGATAATCTGTTACCGTCGTCTCATCAAACTGCTGCTTTGTGCTGCACACGATCCCTCTGGGTTTGTTAAAAAGAAGCAGTACCTTTTTTTTCATTTTTATGGACAGGTATATTGTCTGCACAGACCTCATCTTCCAGGCTGACTTTCTGACCGCTTTCTGCTTTTTTTCCGTTACCGTAATCCTTCCCTCTTCGATCATCCGGTCGGCTTCCCGTCTGGAGCATATGCCTGCCTCGCTTAAATATTTGTTTATTGTCCAAAAATATACGGATCGTCCACCATCGGCGGAAGAAATCAACCGTCTGCACCAGCGCCAGATCCTCCGTGACCTGATACACTGCCGCATCGTCCCGGCTGTCATATCCGACTAAAAGATTCGGATCCTTCTCGCCGCGCGGTAGTTTTTCCAAAATGCGGCTTAAAACACCGGCTCCCAGCTTTGCCGTACAGCCTCCGCCCGTACAAAATACGATATCCTTTTTCTCACTCATCTCTCTCACTCCTGATTTCGTTCTGGTCCTGAAAAGGAAGTTAAAATTCCCTGAATTCCGTAGCTATGTTTCAGGATATCCAGTACCTTTCTGCCATCCTCCCGGCGCTCCGACGTGTCCGCCTGGTTTAGAACCACAAAAAACGAACGCCCCGATATATCTTTTCTGGCACCGTTTTCGCTACCAAGAAGCCATGCCAGAAGTTCTGGGGTCAAAGACGTATCTTTCGAAATAGGCACTTCTTTGAGCAGCCTTTTTCCTTCTTTGGGATAAGCTGCGTCCCCATACTCGCACACATCCCTGTTCCACGCCTCAATCGCCAGTTCCGCCGGAAGCACACCTCCCCAGCGGACGATACAGGGCACTCAGCCCCGCGACCGCCAGCACGATATCGCTCTGCGGCAGTATCACCGGCTCATGCGCCGCCGGGAATTTACACGGAAGACATTTCGCGCCATCCGCCTCCAGAAATGTGATATCTGCATCCGAAATCCACTCGCTTCGAATCGCTTCTGGCAGAATTGTCAATTTTTCGTGTGGGGCTGGGGTTCCGGCTACGACGTAGGTTCCCTGCTGCCAGAGACGATCGCGCTCTTTTCCGGCATTCTCCCACGCGGTATTTTCACACACACATTTTATACCGACAGACGTTTTTACACTCACTAGATTCACATTCTAGCGAAGCAGTCTTTTTCTTCCTCATTTACCGCAATCCACGGCACATTTACCGGCTTCCGAATATGCGTCGTCGTCGTCGTCAGCACCCGCCATCCCTTCGCCGTGCAGTACGCCGACAGCGCATACAGAAGCGTCGTCTTTCCGCCTCCGCCAATCAGCGAGATCCACGTGTCCCTTTTTTCACGTAAGCAAAGGAAACTTCTGCTCCCAGTCCATCACCGCAGCTTCTCTTCCCATTCCTTCTCCCGGAAATCCTGTTAAAACAGTATCTCCATCCACAATGACAGGGCGTTTTACCAACATCCCATTGGTGGCAAGCAGCTTCAACTGTTCGTCCTCGCTCATCTGCGGCAGCTTATCCTTTAACTGCATTTCCTTATATAGCATCCCGCTCGTATTGAAAAATTTCTTGATCGGCAGCCCGCTTCTCGCCTGCCACTTCTTCAATTCCTCATACGTCGGATTTTCCTCCACGATATGGCGCTCTGTATATGAAATTTCCTGTGCATCCAGCCATTTTTTTCGCTTTCTGGCAGGTACTGCATTTTGGATAATAAATAAACAGCATCTTATTCCTCCTTTGTGAGCATGCTTGCTATTATACGGCACCTTCTATATTTAAATGCGACCGTTCTAAACAAAGCATTTTACCTTTTTAAATTACCTACGGAAATTATACCCAGACACCAGAAAGATTGCAAGGGATGCCTGAAAATGATACAATAATAATATCTGCAACTATATTCAAGTCGAACGTCCGTGAGACTTGGCGCGTGATTCTGGTCAGCGAAGCTGACATATTCCTATCAGGATCACTGCGCATCCTCGCGGAGCGTTTATCTCAGTCGGAGACAAGGCTTCCACTGAGACAAAATTTGCTATTACTCACCTCCTGAAGAGGTAGGAATCTTCTCGACTGAGATATCCCCCCTCTTTTATACCAAC
>ENA-OQES01000139-OQES01000139.1-human-gut-metagenome-genome-assembly--contig:-NODE-139-length-30335-cov-4.892876_pt1 | contig 30335 bp, 39 predicted proteins | sample MGYA00242798_ERZ504641 | MGnify/ENA primary metagenome ERZ504641 (study PRJEB26092, sample SAMD00036327) | human gut metagenome | host: Homo sapiens | study: EMG produced TPA metagenomics assembly of...
CTTTCGACAGAAAAATCATGGGTGCGGTGTTACAGGCGCAGACCGGACTTGTCACGAAAGAACATCTGGAACTTGCCGTGACGAAACCGACTTCACCCGTCAGCTTCGCCCTGCGTAACGACGCGGAAGATAAGGAACGGATTTTTGCGTGCGTTAAAGCAAAGCGAACGGGAACCGCAAGGTTGCCGCCGAACTGCTCGGAATAGGACGTACAACGCTGTACAGCAAGTTGGAAGAGTATGGGTTGAAATACAAATTCAGGCAATCATAGCCGGTAATTCACTGAATTTAGCTATCTTTGCATGAACATTTGAAGGTAAACGGCGATAGGAGAGCCTTTCGCCGCCGATATATAACATAAGACCGCAAGGCGTTTCGAGCGAAAATCTGGTAAATTTAGTTACATCTCAAAATTTCACACCGTAATATCTTGCAAACCAATGATTTATATTTCGATGAGTTTTATTAAGGAACAAATTAGGAACAGAAACACAAATTATCGCATTTTCCTGTTTTTTTGTTTGCACTACCTTTCTTTCTCTTCACTTGTTCGCACTTTGAACATTTTTCCAAGTCTTTTCACAAAATTTTCATCCTCTCGCCAAGAGTGATTGTTACAGTCATTCATCGGTGAATAACCACAGCCAAAAGAAAAAAGAGCAAATCTCTGTTTCTTTCAAGGAACATTGTTTTTTGCAAAAGTAACTATTTTCATCGAAACACATATACAGGCAGCCCAATATATCTGCCTATATTTAGTTTACTTTAGTTTAGCATATATATAGGCTAATAGACTAAACTAAACCTTTCCCAAACGACCTCCCCATACTTTTATATTCGCAGTCAAAAGAGAAGATAGTCACATCGATATTTTCTCTTTTCGCTGCAATCCCCTTTTATTCCATAGTCCCATTTACAGATTACTCATTGCGGGTGTACTCCCACATCCTTGCATATCGACTTTCAGGCTGCCTGATGAGAATTGTGTCGCAAAGGTACTTGTCATGTCTTTCTTGTATTCAAGGTCACAGCCCTGACGGTTCCCGACAAAATCTCCACGCTCCGCTTTGCAGAGGTTGTATTTGGTCGTGAAACCCTGCATAAAGAGCCATAACACCTTTTGAGGCGACATAATTTTCAATCAAGCCCGAAAGTAGCTGAGATGCTAAAAGAGGGAAAATAAAAACTTAAACTTAGGATTATGGCAAACTATGCAACAAACATTTTCTACGCAAGGACGGAAAACAAAGCAGACCTCGACAAGATAGAGGCATTCTTGGATGACACTTTCGACGGTTTTGTCAATAGATACAGCGATAGCGTGGATGCGGTCGTTGGGTTTATCCGGAAGAAGAAATTGACAGGCTGATAGCTTCGTTGGAAGCCAAAGACAAGACTTATATCAAAATTCTGTCCTACGAATTTGCGGACGAATACGTGAGCTTCAGAATCTTCTCACAGGGTAAATGGGATATCAAGTTGTAACCGTAAAACGACATGATTATGTACGAATACGAAGAAGATAGCGAAATTATAGGTGCGCACTGCACCTTGCTTACCCCCTATAAAGGCTACACAGAGGGAACAGTTGTCGGCGACTTCGGCAATAAAATAGTGGTACGTCTTAGTAGTGGCAAAGAGGTTGTCGAGTATCGTGATGAAGTGATTATTTACGATTAAATACAAGAGCGATGCAGCAGATAGCAATGAAATTCGTCCAATGGGACGTACCCGAATTAGAGAAGCTGAAAGACAGCAGGGTTTACCAGTTACGGGAACAGCTTGATAACGGAGAAAAGTTGAGCCGTGAAGACAAGAACTGGATTACCCGAAACGTGAAAGAGTGCATCCATTTCAAAAGAGGTATCGCATTGATGGGCTACTTCTTTGATTTCTCCGATGTTCTCAAACGATATTTCGTGAAACAGCACGGACATATCGCCGAGTATTACGCCATTGACAAGACAGCGTTGCGCTCTGTCCTGTATGGTCGAATAGAAGACATAGTAGAAGTATGATTAAAATCAAAGAAACATGAAAGCAACGATTGAGCATAGCTTTTGTCCTTATTGTGACGAGGTAACAGAACTCTACTTCCGTATCATCAACACGATTCTTTTCTCAACCGATGAAGCGGAACTGCGTACCGGCATGGAACGCCTACAAGAAAAAACACGCCTTGATGATTATTTCGTCTTCGGCTATGGCAAGCATCACCTATGGGTTTGCCAAAGACGTCCCAGTAATCAAGAAAAGATTTTCGAGCATCGGGTAATCATGGCAGAATTTTGATGATACAGGCAGGAACGGGATAATCTTCCATTCCTGCCATGCCGCATTCCCTTTTTTTACATCTATCTCTCTCTTTTGGCTGCGCCATATCCTTTTGTAAAAAACAGCCATTCGTGAAAAGCTGCCGTCCGCTTTTCCGATAAGCTGGGTTCTTTCCTTTTTCCCTTTTGTCCCTTTTCTTTCTGCCAGACGGGAACATGGCAGCACCCCGATACCCCGTTCCGCCTTTTGTCGCCACTTCGTTGATATTCCCTTCCGCGGTACCGCAACCTGTTGTCAGTTCAGTGTTCTGTTTGTAGCCACCTCAATTCAGTCCGACCGAATTATACGAAAATCCCCGCCGATTCTGCGGACTTACAGCCGAAACGCGCACCATTGTGCCGGTGGACGGATTGCACTTTCACTTCCCCTGCAACTACGGTTTCCCGCTCATTTTCAGAATAGTTCTCCGTCGAAGTCATCATCATTTTCCGATGCAAAGATAGTATGCAGACGGGAACGACTTTGGAAGTCTTGACCAATGGCACAGCCGTACAATCTTCCTTTATCGAGCCTTCCGGTTTTGCCTACGGACAAAAATAAAGAGTATTGATGCGTCCGGCCTTGGTGCATCCCCTTAACTGCACCTACTTTTTGAGGCAGCGTAAAATTGATTTAATAACTTCTAAAAACAATTCATTATGAAAAAGATTGAAAACAATTTCGTAGTAACCGGTTTCGTAGGAAAGGATGCAGAAATCCGTCAGTTCACCAACGCAAGTGTAGCACGTTTCCCTCTGGCAGTAAGCCGACTGGAGAATAATGGCGAGGAATCCAAACGCGTTTCCGCCTTTATGAATTTTGAGGCGTGGCGTAAAAACGAGAACACCGGGTCGTTCGACCAACTGACCAAGGGTACGATGCTGACCGTCGAGGGGTATTTCAAGCCCGAAGAATGGAGCGACCAAAGCGGCGTGAAACACAACCGTATCGTGATGGTCGCCGTCAAGTTCTATCCGCCCGTCGAGAAGGAGGAAACTCCTGAAAAGCCGGCCAAACCAGCGAAAAAAGGCAAGAAATAATCCTTGCCTTATCACGACAAAAGCGGCCTTCGGGTCGCTTTTGTTTTACTCATTACGGTGTTGTTGCACCATCTGTACTTTTATACTCTACTTGTGCTCTTTTACCGCATTCAGAAATGCTTTGGCAGGTTTGAATGCAGGGATGTTGTGAGCGGGAATTTTAATTGTCGTATTCTTCGAAATGTTCCGGGCCGTCTTTTCAGCTCTCCGTTTGATGATAAAGCTACCGAACCCGCGCAAGAACACCTCGTTTCCCGCAACCATCGACTCTTTTACATTTTCCATGAATGATTCCATCACAGTCATCACAACCGTTTTCTCTATTCCGCCCTGCCGCGAGATCTGGGCGACAATTTCCGCTTTTGTCATATTGTTCTTGATTTTAATGAATACGGTGCAAAATTAACAAATATCCGCCTGTTATAACAATCCAAACTTATTTGTCATCCCGAAAGCTGCTTTTACTGAATCCGCCGAAGACGCCCCTCAAGAGCCTGCCTACTACCAAAAACACCAGCAATAAAATTATAATATTTCCCATAGGTCTTATTTTTTATAGTTATATCCAACTTAAAGATACGAAAAAATAATGAATTATGCAAGTAATTTACTGATTTTCAATATCCATATTTGATTTATAAGTTCTATTTCCGGATGCCAGGCACGCGTCCCGGTGTTCGGTTAAGCTGAACCTTGTATTTATTGAGAATGCTGTACACGGTGCTTTTACTCCGGACACCGCTCTCTTTCCAAATATCACGGATTGAATACCCATTGTTATACATATCCACGATTTTTTTGGTCCCGTTCAGTTTTACTCATACTTTTTTGGGTAATCGGAATACTGATACTCTGCTGCAGGCGTATAATCTTATCTGACGACTTCCGCAAAACAGCCACTTCCTCCGGTAATGCCCCGAACATGGCCAATACTTCCGCCGGTGTCGTGTCCGGAAACAATTTATTGTCGGTGTCAATTTTATCGTGAATGGAGATAATACGCACGACCTTGATGCGGCATAGCTCGATCAATGCCGCCAGTTCCCGCAGTCCCCGGACAGCATTACTGAATTTTGACACCACCAATTCGTCGCCCCTTTCAAGATTCGACATCAGTTGTTTCCATCTCGGTCTGAGCGTCTCGTGTCCGACCGATTCTTCAACCACTTGTACACACCCGTACTGGCGCATCCATTCCTTATCCGCATCAAACGCATCGTAGGAATTCGCCTCGAATATATAACCGACTTTTGCCATATCAATATACAATATTCATGATAACAAGTGCAAATATACAAGTTTTATTCGAGTATATGAATCATACTATATTAAAAAATCGAAAATCGTACATTTTTCATGTTTTTATCTTCACTTGTTTTCATTGGTAATCATACTATTAAGTACGATACTAAAAAATTGCACAAAATACGGTTTTCTGGATACGAAGTATCAAAAATAATATATAGTTTTGCACTAAATAGTACGAAACGATATAGTATGAAAACATCAAAATCGAACTTAAAACAGCCGATAATCTTTGCCAAAATAATTGCCGTTTCGATTGCCATATTCCTATGCGCGTCATGCGACAACGGCAATGGCAAACGATTGGCGAAAGCCAAGAATGATCCTGCCGGAACATACAGGGAATACCTGTCCGACATACGCAGGCAGAAAAGACTCTCCATTAAAGAATTGACCGGACACATCAAGCAATGGCAAACATTGAGGGATTCCGTATTCCTATATCTCGAATATGATACGCTTGGCCGGCTTCATTCCACTGTAAGAGAAGAGTGTGAACAGGTACATGATTCCATCCGCATGGAATTTTCACGGATGGTGCTGTCTCAAACACGCACTTATAAGGATATACTGTGGGTAAAAGAACAAATCTCGCCGCATCTTGAAGACAAAGAGTTGCATCGTGCGGCTGAAACAATCCGGCCGTTCTTTGCCTCATTGGATAACCAGCCCGTCAGTCAGAGAAACCGACAACACATTCTTGCCACTTATCGAACTACCCTTGCTGAAACGATTGATTACGGTATTCATTGTATGGCAGACCTGACGACCTTTATCGAAAAGGAGGATGCTGTGTACCGGGCATTCCTTTCACGTCTGCCTGATTTCGACGGCGAGAATCTTTCCGACATCACGCATGACACGGAACGATGCTGCGCACAGGTATTCCTTGCCGCCGAACGGAACGACATCACCTATCGCAATGCCATGATTTATTTGGCCATGCGCACCAACCGCAGGCTGATTCAGAATGTCCGAACCTGTATCGACGACATCTGCAATCAAAAAATCAAGACACCGGCACAGGCACAAGCCTACATCTGGATGCTTCTCCAGCCTTATTCGTCGTTGGACGGTTTCTGCTTGGCGTTGCTTTCAGCCGAAGAAAGAGAGCAACTCGATATGCTTGCCTCGCAGACACCCGACGCTTTCAGAGAGTTGGGCAGGATGCTGCACCCCGGAGACAACCGCTTGGACGAGTTGCCCGGAATGCTGATGGAAGCATTCATACACACGCTGTAAAATATAACAATAGAAAATATATGAATATGTTACGACATTTTTATAATGACTTCATGGTATTCGTCCCCCTGCAACTTCCGCAGTTGCTCGATGTGACGACGATGGAAGAACCGCAGTTCTACGGCGACTATGTGCTGCTTACGTTTCCGTTGCGCACCCCTTACGAACTGGACGAAGTAATGGATATGTTCGAGGACGACATGGAGTTGATCACGCTTTACCACCATATTCCGATGCGGACGGAAAAATTCGGTCATAGCACTTGTGCATACTCGAATCCCGCTTTCGGACAGATGTTCAAGATGAACGCCAAGACGGATGCCGAGGGCAATGTAAACAGCATCCTTGTTACCATCTATGATTCTTTGGAGCAGATGTACGGGGACCTATGCCTCGATTTGGAACTTCACTCCAAAAGCGGGTTCCTGAAATACAAGAAAGACAAGTCCGACGTGCTGATGAATTTCATATGAGAGAAACTTTATACCGACAGATGGTCTATTGCATCAACACCTACCGGACGTGGATAGAGGTTGCCGATGACAATCTCTACAAGGAGCAGATCATCTCAAGAACCGACCGCACCGACTACCTCGTTTCCCGTACATTGGTACTGCGTGCCTTCAAGACGAACGGCATACACGCCGAGGGTATGACATGGACTATTCCCGAACACGAACTGGACAAGGCTTTGGCCATCTACCGAAAGCAAGACCGTACATTCAAGCAGCGCATCAAGAAAGCGGCCATGTACTTTTCGCCCAAGGATGCCGAAACCCTTATCCGGCTGGCGACATACGGTATTGTCCAGTTGGAACTCATTGTGCGCCCCACTCCCATACCCGAAAAGCCCTATTACTTATGTTACTGAATATCCTGCTACTCATTTTCTGCGCGATACCTTTCGGGGTATCAATGTCATTGTACAAGAACAACAAACGGTTCATGACACCCTTTTACATGGCAATGGCACGAAGCGGCAACGCCCGTAAACTGTATGTGCAAGTATGGCTGATATGTCTGCTTCTTTTCCATTATGTATATGCCTGTGGACATATGGGTGAGTTTGGAATCCTACTCTCTACCGGTGTCTGTGCCGCAATGTTCTCGTTCCGACGGACGGACAACTGGTTGCGCAGGTTGCTTGACCGCCCCCGTGCATTTGTCACAATCGCATCGGTCGCACTGGTCATCGGCTTTGTGCCGCATCTGTACACCTTGGCGATAACCATTGCCTATCTTCTTCTGGCAGCCCTGTTCTATCCCTCCGTTCGGGTCATGTCCGAATGCAAGGATACGGGCACACTTTCCGGATGGGCAAAGCATCCCGGAATGTTGTCAGAATCCTATCACGACAATCATCACGCAAATCTGCCGCATGAAGCGGACAGCGGCAACACTGATATATCCGCACAATATGAATCATTAAAACCGAATGAAAATGAAAAATAACCAAAAGATATCTGTTTCCATATTGGCAGACAGGGAGGTATTCGAATATCTCAAGGAGAAACGGGGATGAACGCAAAACACGCACCGAAGCGTACTGTGACCTGTTGGACAAATCACTGGCAGGTTTCGTTTCTCCGTTTTTAAGAAAGAAGGACTACGTGCTACAACCCAACCAGTGCCACCTGACCGTTTCCGACCTCGCATCGGAGTGGCATTGGCACAGGGCTACCGTCCGTTCTTTTTTGAGTGCAATGGAGGCATTCGGCTTGCTGACCCGCATCCAGCTTCCCAAAAGCGTGGTCATTACCATGACCGTACAATCCGGTCAGGCAGCACAGCCCCGCAATGCACAGGAGCAGCCGGACTTTGCCGGACAGCTCCGTGAGGTATTGTCCGATTGGGTAATCGGCAAAACGACCGCTGCCGAAACTGGCGCAATATGTGAACAACTCGTAAGTCTGGCAAAGACTGAAATTGCCGACCGTGACGCTGGACACTGTTCGGACACCCATTCCATCACGACCTCCACACATTCCGGCACTTTGGTCACGGAACATCGTGAAACAGCCTTGTGCTGCATCGCCCACGCCGCCCTGCAAAAAATCCTGCACAAGTCGAGATTCGATGACAGTTCGCCGCTTGTGGATTTCTTCCGGTTTGACCTCGGTGAAGAATGGGCTGCTTTCATCGAGTCCGCCAAAGACCTCGCCGGGCTGATTCTCGACACCGAGGCATCAGTGAGGGACTTCGACATGGACGAAGACCAAGAACGCCTCAAATCGCTTCGCAAACCCTTTTTATCGCTTCTGGCGAAGGCACAGGCGATGGTGGATTGAACCGGGAGTCGAAAACAGATTGTATAACGCGAACAATCCACCTCCATCCCTTAACGGTTATCCTGCCGGTTATAAGAGGCACACGGGCTTGCCCGTCTGCCACGAAACAAAGGGAAGGGGGAGCCTAATACCCCGACAGTCTATCGACCGTCGGGAGGCTGTCCGTTCAAGCAGCAAGCTGGGACAGGGCGGATTGTCCGAAACAACACGAAAAGAGTATGGCAAATCAAAAACAGGTACTTGATATTCGGGTGTCGAAAGGTATTACCACCGCGCAAAGCAACGAACATTTGCGCAATCGCAGTGAAAAGGCGGAAAAGTATGCTATGGATAAGGGGAATTATGACCCCACACGCAAACACCTGAACTTCGAGATTGCGCCCGGAGGCAAGGTGCGCTCCATTGATACAAGCCGCAGCATTCCCGAACGGATGGCGGACATATTGAACAGGCGTGGGATTAAAAGACCCCCAATGAAGGCTTGGTTGAACCAAAGTACCGCACGGTGGTGAACATCATTTTCGGCGGTTCCCGTGAGCGGATGCACGAACTCGCATTCGGCACGCAGAAAGTGGATTTCGAGAAAGATGCGGACAATACCCATATCAAAAGAGAAAGCGATATTGAACGCTGGGCGAAAGATGTCTATTCATTCGTGAGTGGCAAATATGGCGAGCAGAACATCGCCGCATTCATCGTACACATTGACGAATTGAACCCTCATGTGCATTGTACTTTGTTGCCAATCAAAGACGGCCGCTTTGCGTACAAGGAAAATATTCGCCGGAAAGGACAAGTTTGAATACAGCGCAAGGATGAAACAGCTTCATACCGACTTTTTCGCCGAAGTCAATACAAGGTGGGGAATGTCGAGAGGAACAAGCATATCCGAAACAGGCGCACGGCACAGGACTACCGAAGAATACCGCCGTATGTTATCGGAAGAATGTACGACCATCGAGGAAAAATATCAGCCGGCATCAAAAAATTTTGGCTGACCTCCAATCGGACATCCGTCTGGCAGAGCGCAGGGTCAAGGGGCTTACGACAATGGTCGATAACCTTGAGAAGTCGAAAGCCGAAAAAGAGGCCCTGCTATCGGCAGCCGAACAGGATCTGAAAGCGAACAAGGGTGATGCTGAACAATTAGCCGCACAAGTGAAAAGTCTGGAAAAAGAACTGGCCGGAATCAACAGGCAACTGGCAGACAAGCAGGAGAAGTTACAGACGGCTGACCGGCAGCTTGCCGAGCTGAAAGAGAACATGGATGCCATTGAGGAACGTATCGGGGAACTCAAGGAGGAAGCCTACAAATACTCCCATGATGTACATTCCAAAGTGGATACGTTGCTCAAGGATGTCCTGCTGGAAAATGTGGTCGGCGAGTATAGGAACGTATCGGCACAGATGGACGTGGCGGAACGGCAACTGTTCGACGGCTCGCTCGTCCAGTCCATAGCGGAACAAGGTATAGACGTGATGCACTGCGCGACGATGCTGTTTCTTGGTATGGTCGATGATGCCACCACTTTTGCCGAAACTCGTGGCGGCGGAGGTGGCGGCAGCGACCTGAAATGGGGGCGCGACGAGGACGAGGACAACCGTGCATGGGCACTCCGCTGCATGAGGATGGCGAGCCGCATGATGCGTCCGGCCATTGGCAAGAAACCCAAACGGTAAGTGGCATACGCCTTACTACAAATCAAGAAGTATAACGAATAATATCATTGGAATATGACGAAACAAATCCTTTTTTATATTGGCCGTGCTTTGCACGTCTCAGGCGCAGGCAAGTGTACAACCCATACAGGTGGATACTATACAACATACACCGTACTATGATGTCTCGGAGGAACTACAACCGATACAGCCCGTCTATCTTGATGGAGTGGTACTTCCGGCAACTCGGACTGGCAACTGGTTTGTCAGCATTACCGGGGGTACGTCCGCCTTTCTCGGCACACCTCTCGGCTGCGAAGACCTCTTCGGACGCTTGAAACCCTCGTACAGTTTCGCAGTCGGAAAATGGTTCACTCCGTCCGTCGGCGCACGTATCAATTACAGCGGTGTGCAGTTCAAAGATGGCACATTGTCCAATCAGGACTACCATCATATCCATGCGGATCTGCTGTGGAATGTCCTTGGCCGCAGATATGCCCGGCAAGAACAGGTACGCTGGAATCTTGCTCCCTTTGCCGGTGTCGGCCTGTTGCACAATGCCTCTAACGGGAATAATCCCTTTGCTGTTTCGTATGGCGTACAGGGAGAATATCGGATTTCCCAACGAGTAAGTGCCATATTGGAACTCTCCGGTACGACCACCTTTCAGGACTTCGACGGTTATGGACGTCCGAACCGCCTCGGCGACAACATTGTATCGCTGACCGCCGGTTTCACGTTTCATCTCGGAAAGGTCGGTTGGAAACGCGCGGTTGATGCGACATCTTACATTCGTCAGAATGAGTGGCTCGTGGATTATGCCAATGTCTTGTCCGGAGAAAACAAGCGTTATAAAGACTGGTACGACCGCAACCGACGGACGCTCGCAGAATTGAAGAAAATTCTGGAAATAGAAGGCTTGCTTGACAAGTACGGCCATCTGGTTAATGACGATGAGACCGACCGCCGTCAAGGTTATCCCAGAAATAATTACAGCGGATTGAACTCACTTCGGGCAAGATTGAAAAACCGGCATTGGAATGGAATCTCGCCACTTGATTCTGCAAGTATTGTATATGGCAACAACGGAGATGATTCCGAACAACCGGGCATAATCATCTCTGAAAAGACGGAACTCATACAAGCCGGAAATTGCATCGGGTCGCCTGTCTATTTCATTTTTTAACCTCAATACGGCGCACCTGACGGATGCTTCCCAAATGCTTAACCTTGATGAACTGGCTCGCGTGGCCAAGAAATACGGATTATCCGTGAAAGTGACCGGTGCGGCCGACAGTTCGACGGGAACTCCCGTGCTTAATGGTTCATTAAGCACATTGAGAGCGGATCATATCGTTGCAGAATTAGAAAAGCGTGGCATACCGATCGAACGCATCGTCAAGGTAAGCAGGGGCGGCATAGCCGACCATGTGCCGGTCGAAGCCAACAGGCATACGAAAGTGGAGTTATTCTTTTAGTTTTTACATTAACTTTCATCAAGTCCCTCAATCTATAATCCGGATTGCAGGGACATTTTTTGTGAATGGCTATCATAACGTTATCAATGAGAGTAATAAGATTACAGGGTTACTGAATCCTGGTTACGATTCGTATGACTGATAATATTTTCTGTCGAATTATGGAAAAATCCGCTTACGAGTACAAGATATTCCGGTAGAATACCGTTTTTACTCCATAGCAGTTCTATCCCGAAAAGTTCCGAGAGGGTACGTGCTATATCGAATCCGAATGCTTCAAGCGAGGGACGTACTTTGTCCGGATGCAGGCAAGGACGGTTGCATTTGCGGGCGCATTCGGAATCTGGACAGTATAGGCATTTTCCTACATAGGCGAATGCCCGACCTCCGAATCTGAGTTCCAGTTTCAACAGTTCTTTTTCTACCCTGATTCGTTCAGGCCTGATTAACTCTTGTGATTTGTCTATCGGGATGCCTTTTTCGATAGGAACAATTTTGGTAGCCATAAGATAGGCATACTTGTATTGGCGCAGAAATTCTCCGGTATCGAAATCGAACGGCGGACATCCCCAACTGTTCCCGTAGTTGGGGCATTGCTTGCATAGCTCGATGAAGCGTTTTTCATCTCGGAAACGTAAAATGTATTCGTCCACGCTGATATTTGTCGTGAAATTCTCTGTGATGTATCCTTTGCTCATTGCTTCACTTTAATGGAACCTGTTGCGGTATCGAACGTCACGGAATTATTACGGAACAGCCGTTCGATGCAACCGCTCCGGCGCATCTCTTCGGTCGGCAGGCACGACAGGCAGGGCGGGTCGATAAGGGCTATCGCATCGGTGAGCGACAGGGCGATATCCAGCTCGTGAGTGGAAAAAAGGATGCACTTGTTTTCTTCATGCGCCAGCCGTGCCAGTAGCGTACACAATTCGTAGCGGTTGGGCATATCGAGAAACGAGGTGGGTTCGTCAAGTAGGATAATCGGCGTATCCTGCGCCAATGCCCGTGCAATCATGATGCGCTGGCACTCGCCGTCCGACATCCTGTCCATCGTGCGTTCCGCATAGTCCTCCATGCCTACCGAGGCGAGCGACCGCATAACGATCTCCGTGTCGGCCTTCTGCATCCTTCCTATCCAATTGGTATAGGGTGCGCGGCCGATAGCCACGACGTCCTCGCATTTGAGGTTGGCGATGCGTGTGCGCTCGGTCGTGACGAATGCCAGTGTTCTTGCCCTCTCTGCAACCCGCATATCGGCGGCGTTATGCCCGTCGAGCAGGATTCGACCGGCATAACGGCGGTTCAGTCCGGCGATGGCGCGGAGCAGCGTCGATTTGCCCGTGCCGTTGCGCCCGATAAGGGCTGTCAGTTTGCCCTTTTTCTATGGTGGCTTCCACCTCGCAGAGCAAAGTTCGCTCGCCGTAGCCTATGGAAAAATCGTGTAACTCTATCATGCTGTAACGGATTTGTTGCGCAAGACCACCCACACCACAAGTGGGGATTCCCAGCAATGCGGTGATGGCGTTGATCGGCAGGGTGAACAGTTTGGAAACGAGGTCGCAAAGCAGCAGCACGGAAGCACCCGAAAGAACGGTTCCCGGCACGAGCACCCGATGGTCACTGTTGCGGAACAGCATCCGCGTGACGTGGGGCATGGCCAGCCCGATGAAACCTATCGGACCGCAAAAGGCGGTCACAGTGCCGGCTAGCAACGTCGTTGGAGAGGAACAGCAGTCCGCGTGAGCGACGGACGTTCAGCCCCATCGTCACGGCATACTCCTCGCCGAACAGAGCAGGTTGAGCGGCTTGATCGTCACCACCGCCAACAACAGTCCGGTGACAATCGACGGGATAAGCACTGCAAGCTGGTTGAGGGTCACATCGCCGAGCGACCCCATCGTCCAGACGACGAACATTTTCAAGGATTCATCGTTGGCAACATACTGCAATATTTGGACGACCGCACCGATTCCCGACGAGAACATCATGCCGAGAATCAGAATTACCATGATATCCTTGATGCGGTGTCCGACGGCGGCGATGACAACCAACACGATTGCCGCTCCGAGCCATGCCGCCCCAGCGATGCCTATCGACGAGCCGACACCGGCAAGTACGACGAGTGCCACGCCGAGGCTCGCGCCCGAACTGATGCCGAGCACGTAAGGCCCGGCAAGGGGATTGCGGAAGAGGGTCTGCATCTGAAGACCGCTGACCGACAGGGCGGCTCCGGCCAGCAACGCGACCACCGCCTTAATCAGTCGGATATTCAGTATGATTTTCGCCGTCGCTCGCGGACAATCGCCACCCGTCAGGGCCGCCCAAACATCGCCGAGCGGCACGGCGACAGCCCCCACCGCCAAATCCAGCAGAAACAGGAAGAGGGTGAGGGCAACCAGTGCGGTAAATAATAGGACGGAACGGGAGCGCATTTATTTCAATTGCTTGTAATAGACGAAATCTTCTGCGACCAGTTCGGGGTGGAATATCTTTACGAGGTCTCGTAGCACGAGGTCGGGATTCACCACGGCCGACTCGTAGTAGTCGTTGCCGCCGGCGGCATTCGTGCGGGCGTTGTTGTTATAGACGTATCCGTTGCGGAAGCACCGGGTGTCGGTGAACTTCGGGCAGGCGGCTCGCAGTTCGTCGAGCGTGTTCGCCATACCCACATGCAGCCACATATCGACTTGCGAGGCCAGCAGATACGCCTCTTCGAGGTCGATGGGCGCAGAAGCGTTTCCCGTGTTCTTCTTGTAGATGTAATCGCCTCCGGCATCTTTGATCAACCGGGCGACATAGCTTTCGGTCGAGGGCATGAACCAATTGTCGCCGTAAGGCGTGTTGAGCATCACTGAAGGGGCATCGATGGCTGCATCGGTTACTCGCTTTTTCAAAGCGTTATAGCGAACCGGGATATCGGCAAACACTTTCTCTCCCTCTGTCCGTTTCCCTGTAACCTCCGCTAATGCCACCAGCCATTCGGCCTTGCCCAACGGAGACTCTTCCAGGTAATCGCCAACATACATGAACGGGATGTTCAGTTCTTTCAGTTTTCCCTCCATCGAGCTCGCGCCGTTCACGCCGTAAAGCAGCACGAGGTCGGGGTCGAGCGAGAGCAGCAGTTCGTAATTGATGTTCCCTTCGTAGCCCACGTCGCCGACGCTGTCACGACGAGCCTGAATATCGGGATTGGAAATGTAGTCGATACCCGATACGCCAACGACGCAACGGTCTTCGTCAATAGCATCGAGCATGGCGATATGGGTAGAGGACATGCAGATGATGCGCTCGGCATCTTTTCCGAGCACCTGACCTGTGAAATCTTCGGGTACGCTTTCTCCGTCACGGGCGATGAACAGGTATGTGGTAATGCTGTCAGCTCCCTGCCAAGGGTTCGTGACGGTAACCAATACGCTCTTTTTACCGTCTGCACCTTTTATGTCAAACCCCGAAGCGTATTCGGGTGTATAGACCGCTCGGTTGAAATCGGCAAGTTTGGAACTCTTATCATGGCAGCCTGTGAATGTCAGTACAAGCAGCAATATCAGGCTCAGATTTTTCAATGCTTTCATATCGTTACAAATTTGTGTTTACGGACTTTTTCTTGTTTTTCCCGAACTTCGGGGTGATACCGATGAACAGCTCGAAGTTGATGCCGGGCATGGGGCGCGAGAGTACCGAGAGGTAATCTTCATTGAAAAGGTTGTTGACAGCGAATTTCAATTGCACGTCCACCGGTTTGAAAAAGAGGTTTTTCTCCAAGGAGACGTTGCTCATGAAATATTCGGGCAGGTGTCCTGTCAATGTGTAGTCGTTGCTCGACATGGTGAAACGCTCCGAGTAGAACGCCCACTTGTAAAGGAACGCCCACGACCGCCACGACAACCGTCCTGTCAGCGAGGCGGAATGCTCCGGCACGTAGGGTAACTGTTTGCCCACCGACTGGTCAGCAGGTGACATTTTCTCGCCCTCGTTGATAGAGGGTGTCCACGAATAGGAACCGTTCAGGTCAATGAGCCAATCCTTTGCCGGCTGCACGGCCAGGTTCGCCTTGACCTCGATGCCGTAGGCGTGTACCTTCTTCACGTTGCGGGGCGAAAAGAATCCTTTGGTGGTGGGCAGCCAGATAATCCAGTCGTCGATGTAGGAATCGAACCAGTTCACGCCGCCGTTCAACTTATAGACAGTTTTTCTTTGCCGACCTCGAAACTTACACCTGCATCGTAGCTGAAACCATGCTCGTTTCTCAGATTGGGATTGCCACCGGGCAGGAAATAGAGGTCATTCAGCGTCGGGAAACGGTAATTGCGTGAAACAGAAGCTTTGAGCATCACATTCCCTTTCGGAGAAATGATGCCGTCAATAAAAAAAGCCGGTATAAGCGGAGCCCACTCGAAACCGTACATTTCTTCTCGCAACACAACCGACATGCCAAGCCGGTCTATCGGTTGCCACTTGGCAGATACGGAGCCTGAAAGTTCCACGCGTCCTTTGTCATAGCCCACGATGGCTTTGCCTCCGTCCTGCAAGATGATATTCTTGTCCTCACTGCGTACCAAATGCTGGTGAGCCGATACGTTAGCGGTGAAAAACCAACGTTTTGTCGGACTGTATTCACCTTCAGCCTGCCCGTAGAACGTATTTACCTTGCTGCGGGAACGGGTCATCGACGCCCAGTTATCAGGTGCGACCTCACGCTTGTAGTCGTAGGCCATCCATGTGTGTATGTAACCGCCTTTCACGCCGAGTTTCCAGTTGCTTTTGATATGATCCCACGAAAGGACACTGCGGAAAGTCTGTTCCCGCTGGCGGTTCTCGAAGTCGGTTGCATCTCCGTAGTCGGTCGTCAACATCGGAAGTTCCCGGTTGGAATTGATATACCATGCGTTCAGGCCTAATTTGTCGCCTTTGCGGGTGTTGTAATAGACCTCTTGAAGCAGGTGCAGGTCCTTGAACGCCCCGGAGCGGTTGCGCTCTTTAGGATGATACTGCCCGATGATGTTCTTGTCCTCGTCGTAGATGTTTATCTTCTTGTCGTGGTTGGTGTACTTGTAATCGTTAGGCGAGGAAGAATAGACCGCACGAGTGGAGACGTGCCACCTCTCGCTGCCATAGGTGAAGCGGGCGAACTCGTCGAATGTCCGGAACGATCCGATGCCCTGCACGTATTGGGCGTTGAACCCTTCGGCAACGGTGGGGGTGGTACCAAGCTTAACCAGACCGCCCAGTCCGCCGCCCGTTTCGTTCACCGATGAAGTACCGTGCAGCAGCGATGCGTTGTCTATGAAGTAGGACGGAATGGTGGAGAAGTCCGTCATGCCGAGCATGGGGTTGTTGATGCGCATGCCGTTCCATGTCACCTGCGTGTGTGAAGGCGACGTTCCTCGGAATGCGACGGTCGAGAGCGTGGCGCGTCCGTAGCTCTTGACGAATACGGACGAGTTGAACGTCAAGATGTCGGCCATCGAGAGGGCGATGTTCTCTTTCAGTGCGAGCGAATCGAACTTCGTCTTCTGCACGCCGATTTCTTTCATCGGCCGATGGCCGACGACCGTGACTTCCGGTATGGTAAGATGCCAGGTCGACCGCTTTTTGCTTTCCGTCTGCTGCGCAAAGAGTGCCGTGGGGAGACATGCCGCCAAAGCGAATAACAGATATAGTCTTTTTCATATTGCCCTCCTTTCTTATTTCCAACAGAATGCACCGGGAATAATCCCGACATAAAATCATCTATCAATTTCCCTTCGGGCGAGTAGCGGTAAATCATGCCCTGTGCTGGTAGTCGATGGCATCGGCGATGTATACTTCCCCGTTGGCGGGGTTTACCGTCAGTCCGTAATAAATCGTGCCGCTGTATTCGAGGAACGGACGCACCGGCACATGGCTGGCTGTCACGTCCATACTCCAAATGGCCTTGTTGATCCAGTAGAGTTTGTCCCTGTCGCCGTTGAGCTGCACCTCCGAGGGCCAGTCGCCCAACTTGAACTTGAACTGCTTCTCCACCGTGAATGTCCCGGCGTCGATGCGGTAGAGCGACGGGGCTTCGTAACCGTAAGGGCTGCCCTCATAACCGCCGTCAGTCACCGTCCACATCTTGTTGTACTTGTCCATGACCAGCGATGTCGGTTGTATGCCGACCTTCAGTTCATCGACCACTTGGTCGGTTTCGGTGTCGATTTTGATGATGCGGTTTTGGTAGCTCCAGCAGTTGCAATAGACGTATTTGCCGTATTGCACCATCTGTTCGGTGGAGCCACTCTCCATCGTCATGTCCGGCACTTGAATGTAGCCGGTAATTTCATATTTCTTCGGGTTGATGATGAAGATGCGGTTGTGCCCACAGTGGGTTGACGTAGGCATTTTTCGTCGCTCGAGGAAATGGATGTAGCGCGGGGAGGTCAGATTCTCGATGCGTCCTACCTCCTTGAAGGTGTTCAGGTCGATGGCGAAAATCACATGGGAGTTGTTCACCACGACCCAGCCCTTGTTGTCGTAGATGGTCATCGACTGCGCCACGTCGCCGAGCTTCATGCCGTTGGCTCGGAAGAAGACCTCGTTTTGCACTTGTTTGGTTGCCGGGTCGTAATAGGACAAGGTAGCATTGCCGTACTGGAAGTTGCCCTCGTTGGTGATGAACAGTCCGGCTCCCGTGGCATTGAAGTCTTCTACGGCATCGCCGTAGTCCCACTCCATGCAGGATGTCAAGGATAGTGTCACTCCGACAACTACGCTCCATAGCAGATATTTCAATTGGTGATAGGTCATACCGTTATTTTTATAGTTAATCCCCGGTAGTCTTACCTTACGGTAAGCATACCGAGGATTGGCAGAAAATTTATTGTTTGGTTATTTATTGCTTGTACTTCCCGTTTTTCATGTCTTGGTATGTGGGGTTATAAGCACATTCTCTGACAGACCATTGAGATTCTCCTGTTAGAACATTGTTTTCAAACAGGTATTTGAAAGAACTAAAATCGGTAACATCTCCTTGCCCGCTTATACTAATCCCTTTTACTGATTTGAGACCTGAAAAATCAATGGACAAAATACCATTAGAACCAAAAACAGAATACGGGCATGTTATTGAAAGATTTTCGGATATTGATTCTACGTTAGGATAAGATACCTGATCTGCCTCCATATCAAACATAACAGAAAATGTTGTAATATCAAACTTCCCATTTATTGTTTTTAATTTGGGACATAGAATATTAGTAAACTCAATATCAAACTTAATTTGTGCATTTGCTCCATCCGTTCCAATGCTTTCCAGATTGGTAAACTCAATATCATTCTTAAGGTGGGAAGTCGTAACTGAACATGAACCGAGAATTTTTTTCAATGACGGAAAGGTAATATTATTTGCATTACTATTTTCTCCTAATGTTAAGGTTCCTCCAATTTCCAGCAAATTAGGAAATTCGATTTCCGCCTCCGTATTAACACTTCCCGAATTCAATGCAATAGTCATATTTCCTGCCACACGAATAAATGGCATAACAAATTCTTTTACATAAGCATAACCTTTGCATTGGAAGTCTCCCTGTATATTTGAGATTCCCTCAAGAGTCAATTCTGTCAATCGACAATCTTTAGGAAGTAGAAAAAGGCTACCGTTAAATGTTTCCGATCCTACGATTTTATTTAGTTGCTTACATTGTAGGGTAAGTGTATTCCCGTTAAAATTTATCTGGGACAAATCCAGTTCTTCTATGAGCAGATTAGTTAAAGTCATATCACCGAGTACATCTTTCAAAGAAGCTATATTGAGTTTATTGACTTTATTCGCATCCACACTGGTCTCTCCGCAGGAAATAAGACCGGGAAGTTCAACAATGGAAATCTCTTTGCAATTTTTTATAGCCAGTCCTCCAACCGAATGTAATTCGGTCATTGCAAGACTTCCGATGGAGGACATATCGGAGAATGAGGCAGTACCGGCCACACTTTCCAATGCCGGTAGATAAATTCCTTGCAGTTTGGGAAAATATTGGATTGTAAGTTCATTCCCGATCTGTTTTAGTGCTGAGAAAACAATGGCTTCGGTTGTCGCTGATTCTTTTTGTGCTACCGAACCTTTGACAATTAAGGAAGCTCCGACAGATTCAACGGCATTTGCATCCAAATCAAGCAAAGCATCGGAGGTTATATACATATCCTCACCAATGAACTCGACTTTGGGTATGGATAATTTTTTCAATGACAGAACTGTTAACGACAAAATCGCCGGTCACTCCACGCAAAGAGGGCAGATTAACCGTTTTGAGCGTTATGTTTTTACTGGTAGAAGTTGTCGATCCTAATTTGAAACTTCCGAGTTGTTCCAGATTATCCAACCCCGTCAAATCCGCTCCTTTGTAAGACGGATTGATAACAAGAGAGTTACTGATTTGTTTCAGGTTGGCAAGTCCGTCCAGATTGGTGATTTCTTCTCCGTCTGCCGTTCCGATGGTCAGGCTGCCTTCGATTTTGTTTATTCCTGTCTTTGCAAAATTATCAACCTCGGCTTGCGTGGCAAGTACTACGCTGCCGCTCTGTTCGATGTCTGCATATTGATAAGTATAGGAATATACTTTGCTATCCTGCATTTTGGAGGTAACTACGAATTTCCATTCATTCTCCCAATCCTCAATGGTCGATGGATTCGGGTTAATAGAGGCTCCCTCGCAAAGGGCATACTCTACGGTAGCCCCTTTCAGACTGGCATTATAAGGTATCTCAATTGTAATCTTGTCCCCGACTATCATGGCTTGATAGGTAATGCCATCTACAGTTAGAGCAAACTCGGAGATGAAGTGATCCTTGCCGTCTATTCCGCTTACTTCAGGGTCGTCATCACTACATGCAGCAAGGCAGAGCGTAGCGAAACAGAATAGGATGAAATGATATATTTTGTTCATAATGAATTTTATTTGTCGTTATTGTTGTTTTCATCACAGAACTTGAAAACTTCTGTGGAATTTTCTCCCAACCATCCGGCTTTTACATTGACACCGGTCTGCACCTTGATAAAGTCAATATGGGAAAGATTTGCAGACGTGCCGTCGATATTGACTGCATCGGAAATCTTAAAATAGTTTCCAAGTGCTCCCGCGTTAGGATTGTCTTTATTGGGCATATCATCACCGATATTATCGGCATATCCCCATCCAAACGGATTATTGGACCACATACCTGTCGACGGGCTTTGTTCGGTACGTGCTTTCAGGCATGTGCCGTATAGCGTATAGGAATCCTCTTCAATCCACAAAGGATAATAAAACTCTTGCGGGTGATAGTTGCCGAGACGGTCAATCGCCCCTTTATTTCCCTTGTTGTCTTGCCATTGGGTGTCCATGTTGGGACCGGGACGGAAATAAGTTACGGCATAGTCCTGAATGGTTTCGGGTTTTCCATATTCAGAACCCTTCAGTTCATACCATTCATCGTTGGGCAAGCCGTCTCCATTGACATCTTGCATTACCCATACAATGCCCGGTTCATTTGACGAATCAAAGGCATTTCCTTTGATGGAAAAAGTCATAACCGCCTTTGTTTTCGATACTATGGTCGAATCCTACTACAATATAACCGCCCCAACCGCCGAGCGATACATACAATTCGTTGTCGAGACGTTTTTGTGCGTAAGCACAGGCTGCTTCGTGCGTGCTTTCCCCATTGAAACCTGCTGTATTCGTTTCGTTTACAAATTGTCCCGGAGCCGGAACAAATTCATATACTTTATTGCTGTAAATGGAATTTCCGGCAGCAAAGGTCTTTTTCCGGTCGCTTCACAACATTTTCACCGGAATATTTGACACTGACTTCATCGACACCGGAAACAGCAATATTACGAGTGAGGGCTGCTTTTGTTCTTTGATTGTCGTATTTCACAGTAAAGGTAAGCGTGTGTTCTCCGGTTTTAGCGGGTTTGAAACCGTAAACCAAGGAATTGGCTCCCTCAATCGGTTGCCCGTCCAAACTCCATTGATAAGAAGGCTCGGCACTTATTGATACAAAGGGGCGGACAAACAAAGTACGTCCTAATTCTACGTATTTGGTATTATCCTCGGTGAAATATAAAGATGACGGAACTACGATTTCAATCGGAAGTTTATCGACAACCTCAATAGAAACTGTCTTCTCTGATTGTCCGTCTTCATTTGTTACGGTTAAGATCAGTTCATAAGTTCCCAACTCATCTTGCTTGAATGTATAAGTATTTTCCGTTCCGACTTCGTTCCCGTTAAGAGTCCACAAATAAGTAGCTCCTTCTGCATTTTGAATGTCGGGAGTAAGGATATATTCACGTCCTGCGACGACTTTAAGCCCTATAGAGGGGGTTACCAATGAAATGACGGGCGGAGCCAATTCATTGACATCCACGCGGATTTCTTCTTCCGCGCTGGCGTCTCTTGTATCTACCCGCAAAGTAACATAATACGAGCCGCATTCGTTAAAAATGTATTTCAATTGAGGCTCGTCGGAAATAATACGACCGTTGCATTTCCATGAATAAACGGCGTAATCGACATTCTGATAGGTCGGCTCAATAACGACCTCTTTCCCTATCTTTACAACATAGATTCCGTCCTCGCTATCCAACTCAATGACAGGAGGCACGACCACGTCCTGCGATATTTCTTCGTCTTTGTTACAAGCAAATAGAAATATCGTCAAGGAGAATAAAAGCAAATACTTCTTCATTATATTTATAATTTTAACGCTGAAATTCCCTTGAAGAAAGTATTTGATTTCAATCTCCATTGGGATATAATAAAAAGGGGCAAATACTTTGCACTTACCGTTAAAAAGCATTTGCCCCAAATTCATGTTATTCGTTTACGGTTACATCAATATCGTCTATAGCAACGTAAGCAGGAGTGTTCAATCCGTATGCGCTTGAATCGCTTCCTTCGAAATTGATAGCTACAGTACATACGCTGTCACCTAAACCGCTTAAATCCACTTGATTCCATCCGGTGCGGATTTTATTGGTCAAACCTGATTCTGCATCTTTACTGGAATCGAAGTTTGCCAAATAGTATTCTACTTCTTTACCTGTAGGTTTACCCGTTGCATCCAACGCAACAAATACCACCTTAAACCATCCATTTTTGTGCCGACAAAGAGCCTTGTGTAAACGAGTTGCCATCCTGCATGACTAAGTAGGTATAAGTCGTATTGCAAACCCATACGCTGTTGAATTTACCATATTTCGGTGTACCCTTGACAGGAGTGTCTGTGGTAACGACTCTGTAGCCGGTTGCATCGGTCAGGTAAATCTTCGCACATTTGTCATAAGTTGCTTGTGAATCATTGTATGAATCGCTATAACCGAAAGCTACAGCAAAATTTTTACCGCTATGACCGCCGTTGGGCCAGTACACGCTACATTGGTTTTGATAATCCCCCTGTGTCAGATTATGAAAATTAGAGATGGCAAAACCACCATTCCAAAACTCATATTCCCAAGGTTGTCCGCTTACCCATTCCTGTTTCAAATAGTTAATCGGGAACTGAATGTACGTACCGGTTTGCTCGATTTGAGTGATGTAGCCGGTCGTTACCTGATTGCCGTTGGCTGTGGCAGAATAGAGATTGTTTCCATACTGATCGGAAGCCATTACGCTGGATGGTACGTTATCAAAATCGATAATCGCATTGGTAGAACTTATCGCGCGGGTTTGAATCGCACTCTCCTCATACGGAGTAAGGAAGTCATCGTCGGACGAACATCCCGTGAACACTGCGGCGGCCATTGCTACAACAGCCATTGCCAAGAATCTAAAATTCTTTTTCATAACTTAATTATTAATAAACAAAAAGTTTAAACACACATTCGTTTTTATTGCGACAGATTTGCAACGAATGAGAAATCGGTTATCAAAAAGAATATAGGTGTCTTTGGACGAGCCTCTGTTCATTTTAATCTAATGCCAATTATCCCGTGGTCACTAAATCTATCTCATCAAGCAGGTCTTCTGGCTCATCCCGCTTATCGCGCCTTCCCAGCTTTCACCAGTGGCAAAGAGTGCGATAAACTTTAATAGGACTTACAGCTGCGAGTACAGCTCCGGATTTTCACCGGGATTCCCTTTTAATTCCATTCGACGCTTCGATTGGAAACTTGACTAGTGCAAAGTTAATGGTTATTTTTTAATCTCGTTTCTTTTTCCCTGATTTTTATTTCAAGAAAGGATTATTTTATGATGCGAATAGAATTTCCGTGTTAATCAAACATTTATAACAACTACGAATAGTCCTTTCCCCTTATGAATAATAACGTTTCTCAATTATGGCCCTTTTTCTCATCTCACGTCGGCAATTCTCTTCGGAGAGATTTTCTATGCAAAGGTACAGCGTGTGTCCGGCCGTCAAGTACCGCTTTGCTAACGGTTCCCGGATATTCTTCACGGCAGCCTTCCGCAAATCAAAGATGGGCTTTTAGCCCCCGTCTCGTTGCAGTACAAAGCCGGTCGAGCCGGGTTTTGCCCTTACTTTCGGCGGTTGGGTATTCCGTTCCATCCCGTACACTGTTTACTTGCCTTATCCGTCCCTTTTTTCCGCTGTCAGTCCTGCATAAAAATCATCCCCCGACGAGAAGCCGAAGAGCTTCAAGAAAAGGGAAACAAGAAAATGTTTGACAACCTAAAATTTACAATTATGCACAGCAGGATTTTTCAAATTTCAACGGAGCCGATAGACAAAGAAAACTATCTGAATGAGGACACACTTCAGCAAGGAGACGGGAGCTTCTATGACTATTGTTCAGAAATAGACAAGGAAGACCGTAAAGAGGATATTGCCAATTTGGTCAATTATGCCTTACCCAACGGAATGTTCGAGCTTATATCCGATGACACCATGCGCTATAATGGTGGAATAGAGCAATGGAAAGAAGAGTATGTCGCCAATATCAAAAAGAGAGCGGATGCTCTTACGGTAGATAATATGTTGGAATGGGGTTCAACCTATTACCTCAAGCAAGCCATAAAAAATCCATTGGACACGGCCTATCATTTCTATTTGGATGGCGACGGCTGCCAGTCTTTTGCCGAACAGTCCTTTGCGTTTATGGAGTTCGTTTGTACCCTTGAAGTGGGAACGATACTCTACATCGGAGGAGTTGTTGATTACCACTTCTGATGTTTGTCTGAAACATTGGCAACCACCTGCTTTTGAGGCGGGTGGTTACTCTCTCTTTTGCACAAGCTCCCCGGTTACTTTTATAAATATGCTCTGCAGAGCTTCCGCCACCGGTTTCTCTGCCGGTATATTCCTGTTTTAAGGGTATAATCCCTTCACAGCCCCGACATACGCCGCAGGTCTGTTTTCGTGTGCAAAGGTACGGTGGATGAACATGGTTCAAGTACCGCTATCGCTACCTGAAATAAAATTTGACGACAACTTTCCGTAATCGGAGATAACGGTATTTCATAAAATTTCATCGCAGGTTCCTTATCCGTCGTTCTTGTATCCCCCGTTTGGAACGCACATGAAAACAACCCTTTTGGGCGAAGTCAGAAGACTTCAAGAAAAGGGAAATAAAAAATCACTAAATCAAAAGACAATGAGCAAGTACGATTTCATCAAGCAAGGCAATCTCCTTTTTTGGCACACTGCCGATAATGATGTAGAATGTCGAATTATCTCAACTCCCGAAAAAGTGGATAGTGACAGCATCATCTTAATCTCAACAGGCTCTTCTGAGACGGAGGTTTTGGCATCGGAGTTATTACCTATTGGCTCATCAAGAAGCCACAAAGAGGAGTTTATGCGCTGGAAGAAAGAGCGTGAAGCCGAGGGCATGGAGTTTTTCAACCGTCTTTCCGAAGTCATGGAAACAGACAATGATTTGGCTGTAGGCGATATGGTGGCGTTTACAAACGACTACGGGGTGGTATTTGGCCCCAAAGAAGTATTAGCTTTCAGAAAGCCTTGGAATGGCGGTAGATGCGTATATATCGACAGTGATGCCTATTGGTTCCCAGACCGTCCCGAACAGCTTACCTTCCTCAGCAAAGGAGGTACAGAATGACAAACAAAGACAAAATCTTAAAACGACTTTGCGGCAATATTGCCGCAGGTCGTTTCAACTGGCGAAAATACTGCACGCCACAACTTTACTTCGGGTGGGAGATTTGTGTTACCCCTCTGCATTGCTCATACGGACAGATAGGCTATACCGTTAATTTCCCTTATACCAATATGCCGGAAGTGGAATACGATTGGGAAATGGGCAAACTGACCATTGACGGCGAGAAGTGGAAAAGTTATTTGCAAAATGAGCAATAATATAGGAATAAACAGTAGACAACAAAAGATGCGGAGCAAATCAACTCCGCATCTTTTTCTTTCCATACTTACCGGCGCATACCGCCACCGTATTCTGCCTCTTGTAGTTCTGCCCGATACTCTTCCAGTTCGTTCAGCTTCTCGTTCACGGTTTGCAAGTTGGCATCCAACCCGATATTGTGGTCGTAAGGGAAACGATGCTGTGCGACCAGCCCGGCATTGGTGGGCTGCCCGACATCAAGCGTATCGGATTCCTTGTTATATTCGACATACAGCACGTCGCCGTTCGGCATCTCGAAGGCCGGAATCTTTTGATGCGCCAAAGCGGAGAACTGTTCCACCGCCATCTCCCTGGCAACCTCTTTGATTGTCTCTCCGGCAAGATCGACACCGTAACGCCGGATATGGTCACGGACTTCCTGCTCCGTGAATTTCAACATTACTTCGTAGGTTCCCCCGACACTCCCATTGTACACTACGGCAAAATTCTTATCCTCGACAAGAAGGTCGTCACCCTTGTTGTTCGTAGGCGATGAATACGTGTATTTCTCGTTGATGCCGTTGCCGTCGTAATACTCCTTGGCGAGCGTCAGCAATCCCTCATAATCCCCTTTGTCCTTGAGTTCGTCGAGTTGCCTCGTGTCATCGGTGGATTGGAGATAAGCCACCGAAGAATAGTACACCTTTTCTTTCGGAGTAACCTCTTGTTCCTCGCCGATGTGCTGCTCCAACTCCTGCGCTATCTTATCCACCCTTTGCGTAATCAGCAAAGCTGCTTTTTTCACATCGAGCAACGTGGTCTTGATGAATTGCGGCGATTCCTTCAGCTCATCGAGCCACCCTTTGAGATACGCGCAACTGTCCTCCTTGATATGCTTGGTCATGCCGTAACGTTGGGCGACCAGTGCGCTGCCTAACTCTGCCACCAGTTCCTCACGGGCATATTCAGGAGAACCGAAGGTAGTCGGCTTGAACCGATCGAGAACACCCTCCGCACCGGTCGAGTGCGTCATCTCGTGGAACAGTGTCCCGTAGAATGATTCTCCCGATTTGAACTGTTCCTTTTCCGGCACGATGATTTCATTCTTCGTGATGGAATAATAGGCGTCATTCTGATATTTCGGCGTAATCGGACAAATCCACAGGTTATCCCTTATCATCGTATCGACTGGGGCAAAACTGAAATGCTCACCCTCCTCGATTACCGGACGCGAATTTTCCTGCTCCAGTTTTTGCCACAGCTCCGGTCTCGCTTCCTGCAAGTTAGTCTGCGCGACATTGAAGACCCGGAACACCTGCATCTTCGGATAGACATTGTACTGTTCCTTTTCGTCATCGGAGAGTTTCTTGTAATCGTCATACTTGATTTTCTCCTTGGTTTCTTTGTGGATGCACGTGAACGTGGTGAGCATGACCGGAAAGGACTTCTCGCCACGAAGCACGGAGACACGCGGCAGTTCCTCTCCATCCTTGCCGGACTTATTGAGCTTCTGAACACAATCGAACGTGCAGAAACGGGGAATCTTATATCCCTCATTCTCACAGTGTAGCAACAGCATAAAAGCGTTCATACCGTTATACTCGCGCCCTGAAAGATTTTTCGGCCATTGCAATGCGCCCTCGGTGAACCAAGGCTTTTTCCAATCCTTACGGATGCTCTCGATTTTCTCGATCATCATTTCCGCGAACAGGTCAAGAGCCTTATCCTCGCTGTTAGGCCCGTCGGCATTCTTTTTTCTGTACCCAGCCATAAGTGTTACTGATTGTGGTTAGACGAATCCGACACATGCTGCGTAAGCTCTTCTACTTTGCAGGACAGGTTGATTTTACCGTTGTGTGCCGACAGGTTCATTTCCCCCTTGGCGTCCACCTTCACACCGGACTGCAACCACTCCTCACGTTCGTAACCGAAACAGAAGAAGCGCACCCACTGGTACTCGAAGCCGTTCTCGACCTTCTCCGCACTGAATGCCGAGAACACCGTGTAGGGATGCTCTTTCTTATCCTTTTTTTCCTCAATGTTCTGACCCACCTTGCCACGAAATACCAGTTCGCCCTTGATTCCATCGGCATCATCCGCCGAAGTATTGCACACCTCATTGGCGAAAAGATTGAAATAGAGTTTCTCACCCCGGCGTTTGAGATACATCGTACCCTTCACTTCGACATGCGAGCCGTTCCGATAGCCGGCGGTCTCTTCCTGACTGCCATCCTTGCGGACATCCACCTCGATATTCATATTTTGGCCGCCCGTTCCCGGAACCGTGACCTTGAGCGGAAAGGTCAGAAATGCCTTTCCCTCCTTGTTCGTGCGCATCGACGCATCGCGGCCGATAATGCCGCATACCGTAACATTACATTTAATCATCTGTTTTCTGTCTTTAATGATACATGGATCATCCGACAAGTGAGACATGGGGTTTATTGATGTTGAACTATGGAAGCATGGGACTAATCGGGAGCGCGTATCATCGCCCAGACTATCCACCCGGCGATAACCAGTTGCACGCCCACGATAACAAGCGTCGCTATCCATCCGAACAGATGATGGCAGAACAGGACGTGCAGGGCAAGAATGGAAATCCCTGCCAGACATTTGCATAGCTGTATCATCACGCATTTTATCATATCGCCATACCTTTATCTTCTCAGGTTCTCCGTCTGACCCTGTTGTTGGGACATCCCTTGCTCGAAATTCTGTGAGGCCGCCTCCGACAGGATAATCGTGTTCAGCATACCGGCAATACGCATCCGTCTGGTCTCCTCCGGAAGAGCGAGATTGTTCAACGTGGCCGACAACCGGCTCAGTTCGGCGGCAGTCAGCTCACGTGAGACACGCAGTTCTCCATTGTCCACCCGTAGAATGGCTTTGCCGTTTTCGCCGATGGTCAGGTCGCAGTTTTTCATGTTCGGTAACAACGGCTTCAAGTTGATGTTCCGGGAGTCCACAGCCACCGATATTGCCGCTTTCTGCTCTTCCTCGTTCCGATTGTCAATCTGTGTTGCCAGAAGCATCAGGGAGGCGAAAGCGGTCATAGCCATTTCCACAATCGGGTCGTTGCATCCCGACAAGCCCACGCCGCTGTCCTCCGAGGAGAGCAGTTTCTTCATCCATCCGTCGGGTGAAAGATTCTTGTCGGCCGACAATTCTTCAGTTCCCTTATATTTAGCAAGCAGGTCATTGCCGTTGTGTAGCATTTGTTGTTTGAGCTGTCCCTTTTGGGCGATTTCCGCCAGATACGCTGCTGGGTCTATGTCACGGCGTGTCCCGTCAGCATAAATGTTCGCCACACCGAAGTGCAGATGCTCACCCGTTGTCCGTGTCCCCGTGTTGCCAGATATGCCGAGCCGCTCACCGGCTTGAACCAAATCGCCGACTTTTACGGAAACCTCGCGTAGGTGCATATAGGTACATTGTACCTTGCTGCCATCGGCACGGGCATATTCCACCGTCAGCGACTTACCGCCGGGCGTGTTCTTATTGTGATTGACGGCTATAACTTTGCCGCCATTCTCCGTTGCCAGTACTGTATCGCCGTTACACCGTATATCGACACCCTTGTGCATCTGCTGCTTTGCACCGTCCATCGGGTCTTGACGCATACCGAAAGATGAGGTCACGAAAAGGAACTCTTTGCGTTCGACAGGGAACGAGTAGCTGTTTACATTCGTCACTTCCCCGGATGCACGGAGCGGATTGTTCTCTACACCGAACTTCCTGCCTTGAGCTGCCATCTCCTGCATGACCAACCGGTCATACTGCTGCAAGCCGTTCTGTTCGATGATTTTTTTGCAGATTCTCGGCGTACCTGCCACCAGTGGCGTAACCGGCCTTCTCGATGCTTTGTGTCCAGCCCTTGTAATCGTCCGGGGACAGCTTGAAGCAATCGGCATAGCGGCTGTTCTCCTTCAAAAAAGCGGGCAGTGGTGTTCGTATGAATCGCCCACGCTGTCATAGCTGCAAAATTTTTCGTCGGGTTTGTCGTCCGAATACAGACCGTATCTGCCGCCTTCGGCAATCCATGAAGGCGTGGCCTTAATACCGAAGTGGTTGTTCTCGTTCTGTGCCAGCCGACTCCTTCCGTTGCTGCTCTCCAAAATTCCTTGCGCTAATGTCACCGAGGCGGGTATTCCGTACCTGCGCATCTGTTCCATTGCAAATGTTGAGTATAAAGTTATGTAATCTTTATTATTCATATTATTGATATTATTATGCTTAATGAGATTCTACACAACATAAATTTTTTGTACGTTCGTTTTCAGACAGAAGATATGTTTCACTATAAACTATTAATGTATGATAACGCAATTATTTAAATCCAAGCCAACGCAAAGGAAACATCTTGATGCTCCTTTACTCCAGATGCGTATTCGCTTTCTTTCTATGAAAAGCGAACAAGGTCTATGCCAAGAACATCTGAAAGATTGGGCACGTATTCTTCTGGCGTTTGTTTCTTGTTACAATCTTCAAGATGGAAGCACTACACGAATCTCATTAAACGAAGTCGTAAGCAAAGCGGAGTTATGGGCAAAATCAATTTCCAAAAAATCCCGTGAAAAAAGAATACTCATCAGATGGTGTTAGATGAAGAAAAATTTGTAGTTGTTTCCATTACCAGTGAAGAACTGGAAACCTATTTCTTGAATCTGACAGGAGGGAATCAAAATGCTTAATATGATAAAAATGGATCTGTACCGGATGGTCCGGACAAAAAGTATGTATGTGGTATGGA
>ENA-OQES01000140-OQES01000140.1-human-gut-metagenome-genome-assembly--contig:-NODE-140-length-30107-cov-6.743662_pt1 | contig 30107 bp, 29 predicted proteins | sample MGYA00242798_ERZ504641 | MGnify/ENA primary metagenome ERZ504641 (study PRJEB26092, sample SAMD00036327) | human gut metagenome | host: Homo sapiens | study: EMG produced TPA metagenomics assembly of...
CTGCTCCTATGCACGATATGCAGAACTTCATTGTGCTGATTTCGCACGAAACGCGGAGCTTGATATTTGGAAATGATGGTTCAAGGGTAACAAAAAGGGCTCTGCACCGAAATGCAGAGCCCTTTGGAAGCTATTACGCTACGACGCTATGCGCGCCGCTGAACGCAGCGTTCTGATTTCTCTGAAATCAGAACTTGCGATTTGCGCGGTAGAACTGGATCAGGGACTGGGTGGAAGCGTCCTGAGCGGCCAGAGCCTCGTCATCCTGGGAGATGGCCGGGTGATCTGCTTGGCGAGCTGCTTGCCCAGTTCGACGCCCCACTGATCGTAGGAGTCCAGACCCACACGGTGCCCTCGACGAAGGTGATGTGCTCGTACAGGGCGATGAGCTCGCCGAGCGCGAACGGGGTCAGAGCCACGCCGAAGATGGAGGTGGTCGGGCGGTTGCCGGTGAACACGCGGGCCGGAACGATCTCTTCCGGAGTGCCCTCTGCACGCACTTCGTCAGCGGTCTTGCCGAAGGCGAGAGCCTTGGTCTGTGCGAAGTAGTTGCCGAGGAACAGCTCGTGCACGTCCTGGTCGCCGTCCTTGGTCGGGTTCGGGGTGTTCACGAACGCGATGAAGTCGGCCGGGATCAGCTGGGTGCCCTGATGGATCAGCTGGTAGAAGGCGTGCTGGCCGTTGGTGCCCGGCTCGCCCCAGAAGATTTCGCCGGTTTCGGAGGTGACCGGGGTGCCGTCCCAACGCACGGACTTGCCGTTGGATTCCATGGTCAGCTGCTGCAGGTAGGCCGGGAAGCGGTGCAGGTACTGGTCGTACGGCAGCACGGCGTGGGATGCGACCTTGAAGAAGTTGCGGTACCACACGTTCAGCATGCCGAGCAGCACGACCACGTTCTTCTCGAACGGGGTGTTGGCGAAGTATTCGTCGATCTCATGGAAGCCGTGCAGGAACTCTTCGAAACGTTCCGGTCCGAACACCACGGCGAGGGAAGTGCCGACGGCTGCGTCCACGGAGTAGCGGCCGCCAACCCAGTTCCAGAAGCCGAAGGCGTTGGCCGGGTCGATGCCGAACTCAGCGACCTTCTCCAGGTTGGTGGAGACGGCGACGAAGTGCTTCTTGATGGCTTCGGCGTTCTTCTCGTCGGAGCCGTCGACTGCGCCGGCGGCCTTGAGGGCGTCGAGCAGCCAGGTGCGGGCTTCGCGAGCGTTGGTCAGGGTTTCCAGGGTGGTGAAGGTCTTGGAAACGACGATGAACAGGGTGGTCTCCGGGTCGAGGCCCTTGGTCTTTTCGGCCAGATCGTTCGGGTCGATGTTGGAGATGTAGCGTGCGGAGATGCCTGCGTCAGCGTACGGCTTCAGCGCTTCGTACACCATGACGGGACCCAGGTCGGAACCGCCGATGCCGATGTTGACGACGGTTTCGATCTTCTTGCCGGAAACGCCGGTCCATTCGCCGGAGCGAACCTTGTCGGCGAATGCGTAGATGCGGCCGAGCACTTCGCGCACGTCCTTGACGGTGTCCTGTCCGTCAACGATGTACTTGCCTTCGTCTTCGGCCGGGCGGCGCAGTGCGGTGTGCAGCACGGCGCGGTCTTCGGTGTTGTTGATGTGCACGCCGGTGTACATGGCCTTGGTGCGCTCGTCGAGCTTGACGGCCTTGGCGAGGTCTGCGAACAGCTGCAGGGTTTCCGGCTTGATCAGGTTCTTGGACAGGTCGAAGTGCAGATCGCCCGCATCGAAGCTCAGCTTCTCGACGCGCTCAGCGTCATCGGCGAACCACTGCTTGAGGCTGATGCCTTCGGACTGCAGCTCATCGTAGTGCTTCTGCAGTGCGGCCCACTCCGGGGTCTTGGTGGCGTCAACAGGAGGATTGATGGCCATGGTGTATAGGTCCTTTCATCATCACTATGAAGCGGAACGAGCTGAGGATCTCTGCAGATTCCCGCATGCCGCATTCCGTATCTCTTCATCTCACAAGATACCCACAAAATAAGACAGAACAACACAAAAATGTTTCTTGAGTTAACATATTCACTAAGATTCGCAATATAGCGCGGTTCCGACCACCTTCATCTTCGACATGCATACTTTTGACGATTACTGAAATCGTATGCATAGTTCCGCCGCAAGTCTTCGTCACACTTCCAAACATGTAATAAACGAAACGATCGCATTATGCAGTGAACGACAAGAAAACGGTACTGCAACTACCAGCAAGCAAGCATTCAACAACTTCGTTTTCTGCAGGAGTCACAAATAATCTCTCACACCCGGTAACGATCCCCTTGCCGCTCTTATGCAAGCGCAACGAACACGAAGTGAGCGCCGGTCATCAGCAGCAAACTGATGATCGCAGTAATCGACAGCGTAAAACCAGCAAGCTTCGCATTGCCAAGCACCTTGTCGGTAAACAGCGTGGAAAACACGGCAATCGGCGCTAGACAGCACATGGCGACCGCCTCACGAATCTCAGCATCGAACGGCAACAGCAGCCAAGCAGCAGCGGCAAACGCAATGCCGAACGGCAATCGCCAACCAATCACCTCAAGAAGCTTCAGAACATCCTGCCTACCAGACGGCAAATCCATAAGCATACCCACCATCAGCATTGCGCAGAACGAATTCGCATTCGAAAGCGGCTGCACGAGCGTGGCGATGAGGTCAGGAATCTTCACGTTAGCGAGCATGAGAATAATCATCATCAAGTACGTGTCGAACGGAACCGAACCAAAGAAACCCTTGAACACATTGCGGGCCAAAGCCTTGTGGACAAGACGCTTGGCATCCTTGTCTTTCGGCTTCACATACGGGAGCGTGGGCGCATTGCCCTGATACTGTTCGGCAAGCGGCGTGCCAGGCTTGATATGCAGCAGCGTTTGCGTCATCACATTCGTACCGGCGGCAACCATTACGCAATTGCCAATGTCGAACATGGCGGCGGGCACGATCGCGCCCGTGCCAAGAAACGCCTGCACCACCGGGAAACAGAAGCAGCCAACGTTGAAGCCGGAACCATTCAACATCATGAACGCACGGTTCTGCACCGGTCGGTGGCGGGACGTCAAGAAAACCACGACCGGCGGAATGAACGCAACAATCAGGCCGAACAGCGAAATCAACAGCATGCTGGAATCATGCGGATTCGTAGCAAACGAATAGACGATCGCGCCTGGCAGCACCAGATTGAAAATAATGGTCTGCATAATGCGGTAATCGCGATCTTCGAACAGGCCGGCACGTTTGAACAAGTATCCGGCGAGAATAATCAGCAGTAGCGCAACAGGCTGAATCAGCGCAGACACGACACTCCCCTAATCCCTAATCATCTCTTTCTCTTCCTACCCGAAGCCATCTTAGGAGCATCCCCTGCCACCAAGCCACCCATCACCGTCCTGTTTCTTCCACCCACTGGAAGAAACAGGACGCTCACGCGCCCCTCAGCGTCCCAATTCCTCCACCCGCTGGAAGAATCCACCCGCAAATAAGCCTGCCACCGTCCCAAATTATCCAGTCAGTGGAAGAATCCACCCGCAAACGAGCTCCTCAGCGTCCCGATTCCTCCACCCGCTGGAACAATCCACCCGCAAACAAGCTCCCCAACGTCCCAAATCATCCAGTCAGTGGAAGAATTGGGACGCAAACGAGCAAAATGTTCTCAACATGTTCTCAAAAAGGCTTATTGAGTGGACTACAATGACCAAGAACTGGCGGAATTCCGCCGTTTTCTGAAAGTGCGCGAGATGGGACTTGAACCCACACGTCAAAGACACAGGAACCTAAATCCTGCGCGTCTACCAATTCCGCCACTCGCGCAAGTAGCCATACCGGAGCGAAACGCTCCTGATATGCAAAACCCTAGATGCTTTCACACCTAGGGCACTGGAGCCACTTGACAGAATCGAACTGTCGACCTGCTCATTACGAGTGAGCCGCTCTACCGACTGAGCTAAAGTGGCAATGCCCGGTAAGCATACGCCATCCGCGCACAAGACAGAAAGCGTATCAGAAAAACTCACCCCGCGCAAATCCGCGTCGCGTCCGCCTTTCCACTTTCAGTGTGGTGCAGGCCCGACCCCTAGGACTATCGGCGCAGGAGTTTGTGAGCCAGATCGCTCACACCGCAACGCAGCTTGTTCACCGGAAGCGTGAACTCGCCCGGCAACTCCTCCACATAGCCGTCGAAGCCCTGCTTGAACTCCAACACGCCACGTCCATCGTCTTCCGGATCGTCGAACACACCCGAAATGCCATAGAAGTTGTACCGCGTCACCCCGCGTTCCAAGCAACGCGACATCATCTCATGCTGCAAGGCGGTGGGCGCGTAGAACTTGGCGTAACGATCGTCGGATCCGCTGGAGAAATACACCAGCTCGCGCTCATGCCACATGAACAGACCTACGGCGACCGGCACCACTTCACCATCACGAGCGATGCGCTCATGCGCGTTCTCGATACGGCGACGTGCGGACTCCACATTCTTCTGAGCCGTATCGAGCTTCTTGCGCACATCATCCGGGTACTTCGTGTGCTCAAGCGAACGCTCCAAGCGTTCCGCGTCTTTCGAGAACTTCGCCAGCTTTTCTTCCCAGGACTGCAAATAGCGGTCAAGATGCACTTCCGCCACCATGAACTCAGCCTTGTCTCCGAACGCATCATATACGCGTTCGAAATAATCAAGGCTACGGTTGACGAAATGCTGGCGTTCGCTACTCAGCTCGCAAATATCGTGGAACACGTTCAGCTCGCTGCGATTCAGGCGTCGAACCTCCACGCCGCTGTTCCGCGCAATCTTGACGTTACGACGCGTGTTCTTCGCATACGAAGCGAGCAGTTCGCCGGCGTTCGAGAACTCTCTCAAGTCCTTGACGTAATTCCAACGGTTCATCAGGGCATCGTACCCTCGGGTGAAGCCAGCATGCTTCCAGCCTAGCCGCTCGTACTCCCGCACCATCTCATCATTGGGTTCGGCCATAGCCTTGCCTTGTGAATCACGAACGCAATACACCTGGTTGGGCCAGCACGTCAGGCTGATGGCGTGAACCCGTTCGGCGACCTCTCGCAAACCGTCGGTCAACGCGGTCATCTGCTCGCCGTCATTCCCATTGCACAACGGACCAAGCCACAACGAACCTTCCACGCCGAAACGCCCTTGCGAAAAAGCCACCAACGCGCCAGCCACCGGAACATCGTGCGAATCCACCAATCCAACGTATTGCGTCTGCATGCCTTCAGATTGTGCCAAAGCCGCCATTTCGGAAGTCTGCTGGAATCCGCCGTACTCGCTCGCAGCGGAAAGGGCGTCAAATTCACCGGCGCTCAGCTCACGCACATTCCATTCAGACGATTCTCGCTCTTGCTCCTCACTCGCATTCATTTCTCGCGCCACAATCCGCACTGCCTTTCGTTATTCAAGCCGACTAAAAGTCCCTTTTCCCAAGGGCGATAACCTAGTCTGACCTGCAGCCGCTGTCAACAGCGTTCACATAACCCTCGCGCGCCTATAAGTCCGCGCCCAGAAATCTCCAAGCAAAGGACGAGCTAGCGGCGCAGGAGTTTGCGTACGGAAGTCTTGAGCTTGAATGCCAACGGGCGCACGGGAAGCACGAACGAACCCATGAGTTCCTCAACATACCCGTTGAAACCTTGCTTGAATTCGAGCACGCCACGGCCTTCGCTGTTCGGATCGTCGAACACGCCGTCGATGCCGTAGAAGTTGTAACGGGCCACGCCACGCTCCACGCACAGATGCAGCATGGCATCATGCTGAATAAGCGCGGAAGCGTAGAACGGCTTGTACTTCTCCACGCTACCCGAGAACAGATACACCGTTTCACGCGCATGTTCCACGAACAGGGAGGCCGCCGCCGGAAGCACGTCACCATCTTTGGCATACTCGGCCGCTTCAGCCAAACGCTTTTCCGCCGCCGCAAGGTTGCGGGACTCTTCCCCATAACTGGCGTCCCGTTTTGGTGGTCGGATGCTCATCGTATTTGGCCTGCAGCGTATCGACCTTCTTCCGCAAGACATCGCGCTTGGATTCCATATCGGCAATGTATTCGCCGATATGAATCTGCGCCACCATGAAGTGGGCTTTGCTGCCATAGGCTTGCTTGAACTTGCGGAAGTAGGCTTCACCGCGATACTCGAAATTACGGCGTTCGGCGGTGGCCTGCTCGATGTCGGCAAACACCTGCAGCTCGTCTTCGCCTAGCTCGCACACATGCACGCCCATGGATGCGGCACGTTTCACACTCCACTGCGTGCGCTTGTCATACGACTTGAGCAGTGACTTTTCGTCGGTAATGCCAGTCAGGTCTTTCAAGTAACGCCAGCGCGGCACCGCAGTGTAGCCGATTGTGAAGCCGTCATGTATGAAGCCGAGGTTTTTCAACGTTTCCACGGCATCATCAGCAGGAGCACCACCTTGGTCAGCTGGCAGTTCGCCGCCGCGCGAATCATGCAGACGGTATGGCATTTCCGGCACGATTTCCATCTGTGCGGAACCTTTCGCCTTCGCGTGCTGCTTAAGTTGGGCCATGAAATATTCGGTCAATTCGCGATCGTGATAGTCGCACAAGGGGCCGTCGTGCACCACACTGAAAGTGGAAAGACGGCTGCGATGCGTTTCGAGCAGCGCTCCCGCAACGATTTTGCCGTTTTCTTGAACGCCAAGGTATTCCACTTCGATTCCCTGGCCGGCACGCAGACGGCCTGCGGCAGAGGTCTGCTGGAAGTTGCCGTCCGCGTGATGCGCGGAAAAATCGTCAAACGCCTCCGGACTCAACGTAACCAGAGAAAATGCTCGCATATGATCATGCCCTTCGTTGTTCGACTGTCAAAATCAATTGCCGTGCGCAACCGGAGCGATGATAGCACGCAAAGAATCCATCAGAAGCATTTGCCAACGCAATCCAACAGCCTCTTCACGCTTGATCATTTCCTTAATGCGGTAGGTTTTTCTCCCTGCAATATGTTTTGCCATGTTTTCAGTTACAAGAAAAGCCCGCGGTGGTTGCACTGCGGGCTTTTAATGGTGCTGACGGTCCACTACTCTAAAGATGAGCTTGTAGAAATACATAGGCGAGATAGCACTCATCGGGCGCCAGGAGGGGACGCGTCAGAGGACTATGTCCGTCAGAAGACTGAAGCCGTCAGAGGACGGTGATTTCGGTAGGGATCACCGGATCGCCCTTCATGAGGCTTTGCGCGCCGATCGGCAGTTCGGCCAGTGCTTGGGCGCGGTAGTTATGCGCGTTGACGATGGCTTCGTGCCCCTGATAGTCGGAGTTGATTTCGCCGTTGGACACGTAGTCGACCAGCAGATCCCTCCAGCCTTCTTCCGGCCGGTATGCGGCAAGCTGCTTTTCGGAACCGGAAATCACATGTTCGCAGTCGGCCAGCGAATACTCGTACGAGCGGAACGCGAGCTTACGGCCTGGAACCGTGGCCTTGTCTTTCGACTTCTTGGCCACCGGCTGCATGTCGCCGGCAGAATTCTCGCGTTCGGTCAGCTTGTACACCATCGCGCAGGTCGGAGCGCCCGATCCGGTGACGAGCATGGTGCCCACACCATACGAATCAACCGGCGCGGTCTGCAGCGAAGCGAGCGCATACTCGTCCAAATCGTTGGTAACGGTGATCTTCGTGTTGGTGGCACCCAACGCGTCCAGCTGGTTGCGTACACGCTGCGCCAGCGACGCCAAGTCGCCGGAATCGATGCGTACGCCGCCCAATTCAGGACCAGCCACCTCAACAGCCGTCTTCACAGCCTCTTCAATGTTGTACGTGTCGACCAGCAGCGTGGTGTTCTTGCCAAGCGCGGCGATCTGCGATTCGAACGCGCTACGCTCGTCGTCATGTACCAGCGTGAAGCAGTGCGCGGCCGTGCCAATGGCCTTCAAACCATACATTTGCGCGGCCAGCAGATTGGCCGTGCCTTTGAAGCCACCCACTACGGCAGCGCGAGCTGCGGCAACGGCGGCCCACTCGTTCGTTCGGCGGCCGCCCATATCCATGCACGGGCGATCCTTTGCTGCGCTGACCATGCGGGACGCGGCCGACGCAACCGCGGAATCGTAATTCAGAATGCTCAGCAGCAGCGTTTCCAGCAGCGTGCACTCGCCGAACGTGCCTTCGACTTGCAGAATCGGCGAATTCGGGAAGAACATCTCTCCTTCGCGATAGCCTTTGATTGAACCGGAGAAATGGAAATTCTCAAGCCATTTGATGGTTTCAGGGCCTACCACCTTGCGATCTGCAAGAAATTTCAGATCATTATCGTCAAGATGGAAGTTTTCAAGCGCGTCAAGAATGCGTCCTTGCCCGGCGGCCACTCCGTAGTGGCGGCCAAGCGGCAGGTGGCGGGTGAAAATTTCGAATACGCACTTGCGATTGGCAGTGCCATCCCTCAGGCACGCGTCAAGCATGGTGTATTCGTACATGTCGGTCATGAGTGCAGGTGAATAATCCAGCATTTCCAAAGCCTTTCTGACTTTTGGTGAAACTGACCATAAGCGTAGACCTCGCCGCGGCCACACACAAGTTTTCGTTCCATCATACGTGCTTGCATGCCTGTATTACGTAAGATAAACGCGGAAAATGACGCAAAATGGTCGCAAACGATTGCAAACAATTCACGCACCTCAAGACGGGTTTTCGGCTGGTGATACTGTTTTTTCGGAAAATACAAGCGATTGTTGATCGTGTAATCAATCGAAAGCAGAGAAATCAGCGATGGTAGCGATTAAAGACATGTTAGACGGGCAGACGGTAATTCGCGCGGACGGACGTAAGGTGGATGAGCTGCGTCCGGTGCGTATCACCCGTCATTTCACGGATGTTCCGGAAGGGTCCGTGCTTGTGGAATGCGGCAATACGCGCGTGATGTGCACGGCCACGTTCACCGCAGGCGTACCTCGTTGGCGCAAGGACTCCGGTCTGGGCTGGGTCACCGCAGAATATGCGATGCTGCCGCGAGCCACCGCGGACCGCACTGATCGCGAATCCGTGCGCGGCAAGATCGGCGGACGCACGCACGAAATCAGCCGACTGATCGGACGCTGCCTGCGCGGCGTGGTCGACATGAAGGCGCTCGGCGAAAACCAGGTGCAGATCGACTGCGACGTGCTGCAGGCTGACGGCGGCACCCGAACCGCATCGATTACCGGCGCGTACGTGGCGCTCGTGGACGCCATGCGTTGGGCCGAGAAGCACAAGCACATCAGGTCTGCCGACCGCGTGATCAAAGACAGTGTTTCCGCCGTGTCCGTGGGCGTGATTGACGGCAAGCCGATGCTTGATCTGCCATATATCGAAGACAGCAAGGCCATGACCGACATGAACGTGGCCATGACCGGATCCGGCGAATTCATTGAGATTCAGGGCACCGCGGAGCATCGCCCGTTCAACCGCGCCGAGCTGAACACGCTGCTCGATCTGGCGGAAAAGGGCAACAAGGAACTGCAGGCCGCACAGCAGGCTGCGCTCGCACAGGACTGAAACGGACGCAATCCGGACGCAAGCCGACCGTAGGCTGGCCTCACAAACCGAGCGTAGGCCAGGCAAGCCAGGGCACGTCAGGCAAGCCGACATCAACGAAGCAACGAAAGGAATCAGAACGTGAGAATCATCGTCGCAACCCATAACGAAGGCAAACTCGTTGAAATCAATCGCATTCTGGAAGATTGCCTGAGTGCGGACGCGGCTCAAGTGGAGTTGGTTTCCGCCGGTTCGCTGAATCTGCCGGATCCGGTGGAAGACGGCGTGACCTTCCAAGAGAATGCGCTACTCAAGGCCCGCGACGTGGCAGCGCGCACAGGCTGCCCGGCGATCGCCGACGATTCCGGCCTGATCGTCGACGTGATGGGCAATGCCCCCGGCATTCTTTCGGCACGTTGGTCGGGCAAGCATGGCGACGACAAAGCCAATAATGCGCTGCTGCTCGCGCAGATCGCCGACATTCCGGACGCCAAGCGTACCGCGCGTTTCCGTTGCGCAGCCGCACTGGTGGTGCCGGAAACCGAAGCTGGCGCCGGTGCCGACGGCCGTTATGCGATTGCCAGCGAGACCGTGGAAATCGGCGAAATGCCGGGTGTGCTGCTGCATGAACCTCATGGCGAGCACGGCTTCGGATATGATCCACTGTTCATGCCCGACGATCAGCCCGCCCGTGCCACGGAAGCGGGCGAAAAACTCACTTCCGCGCAGATGGAACCGGCCGAAAAGAACGCTATTTCCCACCGCGGCAAGGCTTTGCGTGCTCTGCTGCCGTCCGTAGCCACCCTGCTGAAGTAAGAGAAGCAAGACCGACGCGGGGTCGAACAAGCCGTTGCAAAGACAAGACGCAACATTGCTATCAGGTGTGGAACTGTAGTTTACGGTTCCACACCTTTTGTTTGCTGATTTTCACCGGACGTCATCGAACCTCACCGTTTCCGATCTTCGCCAACCGGACGCCACCGGGCGACACCGATCTCCATCAATCGTCACTAATCTTCACCGATCGTCGGCGCGAAAATCCTTGCCATCGTAGTTCGCCCAATCCGGGTACGGCTCGCCGGTTTCGATGCTACGCTGAATATCGCGGTACAAGTGCAGCTTGCGTAACACATGCATGTACGCTTCTTCCAGCGCGTCCCGCTGCTCCAGAATCGCATGATGCCGCGATTCCAACAATTCCAACATGTCCGCGATATGTGCGCGCTCGTCCTTTTCGTAGGCGAAGAAGCGCTTAAGCTCGTCGATGCTCATGCCCGCATGTTTGAAGCAGGCGATCGCCTTGAGCCGCCCAATATGCGCGTCGGTGTATACGCGCCGCCCCGCATCATCGCGTTCCACATTGCACAGCAGCCCCTGATCCTCGTAATAGCGCAAGGTTGACGTCTGCACATGGAATCGTTGCGCAACCTCACGAATCGTATATGTCGCCATCTTCCCGTCTCATTTCTACTTTTTCTGCGATTTTGCGATTTCTTGCGATTGGCAATCATCGGAAAACACACTATCGACGATATTTGCATTCAAGTTTACTTGAAGTGCGACGATAGAATCGTTGATAAACTCACGACATGCGCCAACTCAAGCAACACAGCGCACAGCGGAATATGCAAAAGTCTTCAAGGAGGAACAATGCTCGAACCGACCACCGTCTACACGCCGTCACCTACCCGATACGACTCCATGACCTACAACCATGTGGGTGCGAGCGGTCTGAAACTTCCAGCGGTTTCGCTCGGTTTTTGGCATAATTTCGGCGATATTACGCCATACGCCACCATGCGCGACATTGTGTTCACCGCATTCGACAATGGCATCACGCATTTCGACCTCGCCAACAATTACGGTCCCGAACCGGGCAGCGCGGAAAAGAATTGCGGCCGTCTGTTGCACGAATATTTCCATCATCATCGCGACGAGCTGATCATCAGCACAAAAGCCGGCTACGAAATGTGGCTCGGCCCCTACGGCGATCTCGGCAGCCGCAAATATCTGCTCGCCTCCCTCGATCAGAGCCTCGAACGCCTCGGCCTTGACTACGTCGACATTTTCTACCACCATCACATGGATTCCTCCACACCGCTCGAAGAAACCATGGGAGCGCTGGCAGCCGCCGTGCAAAGCGGCAAAGCACTGTACGTAGGCTTGAGCAACTACGACGGCCCGACGCTTGAAAAGGCCACCGCAATCCTCGATGAGCTGCATGTGCCGTTCATCATCAACCAGAACCGCTACAACATTTTCGACCGTACTGTGGAACGCAACGGACTGAAGGAAACCGCCAAAAAGCTCGGCAAGGGACTCATCACGTTCTCGCCGCTCGAACAGGGTCTGCTCACGAATCGCTATCTCAACGGCGTGCCCGCAGACAGCCGCATCGCACATGACGGCCGCTTCCTCAAGGAAAGCGCGTTGACGCCGGAACGCCTGCAGCAGATCCGCGACCTGAACGACATTGCCGCCGAACGTGGTCAGACGCTTGCCGAAATGGCGCTCGCCTGGCTGCTGCACGACGGTTACGTGACCTCCGTACTTGTCGGCGCATCCCGCCCGCAGCAGCTGCTCGACAACATCGGCGCGTTGAAGAACACCACGTTCAGCGACGAGGAACTGCGTCGCATCGACGAGATTTCGTTGCGCTAAACGCGGATATTTCAAAAAAGCAAGCCGACAATAAAACGCGACAGCAATAAAAATCTGCCGAGACAATCTGAATTATCGAAAACAATTTCGATACAGAGACCATTTCGGCAGATTTTTTATATGTAATAGCGTTCGGCAATCTTCAGAAATTTCAGCGAAATTCCAAAATCACCATACGACGAGAAATACGACGAAAAAACCGATCAGAAGTTGGAGTTCATCATTTCGTCATAAATGCGTTTGCAATCCGGGCATACCGGGAACTGCGAAGGATCACGCTTCGGCACCCACACCTTGCCGCACAAAGCCACCACCGGTCGACCGGTGCGACGGGACTCGGCAATGCGATCACGCGAAACATAGTGCGCGAAACGATCCGCATCGCCATTGCCGCCATCATCCAGCTTCGTCTCCTCTTCGGGGCGTTCCAGCACCGCAGTGCCGGCACCCGCGTCGGGATTGGAAAGCGGCGAGACCGGATCAGCCTCGTCAATGAAGCCGTCGCGATCATCGAACATCGAAAATGCCATAATCAACTCCTCAAATACGCCGCAACCGCGGCACCACTGCCTCCATCATAGCCACGAAAACCCACATATTCGCCGACACTTCGCGTAATTTCACGCAATCGCGGTACGCTTGAAGCTATGACAATTGCAGTTTGCCCCGGGTCGTACGACCCAGTGACGCCGGACATTTGGACGTCATCGAACGTTGCGCGCGCTTTTTTCGATGAAGTGCATGTTGTGGTGGCAGTGAACGCGGCGAAAACACCGATGTTTTCCGAAGAGACCCGCGTTGAGATTATCCGTAAGGCGCTTGAAGAGCGGAATTACCGCAATATCAAGGTTGCTTCAACAACCGGACTGATTACTGACTATTGCAAGAAAGTCGGCGCGACGGTCATTGTGAAGGGGCTTCGCCAGAATGGCGATTATGAGGCTGAGTTGGGTATGGCGTTGGTCAATCGCAAGCTCGCCGATGTGGAAACGCTGTTTTTGCCGGCGGCGCCCGATTTGGAACATATTTCCAGTTCGATTGTGAAAGATGTGGCACGTCACGGCGGCGATGTGACCGGCATGGTGCCCGATTGCGTGATTCCGCTGCTCGGAGAAGCGCTTAACGATGAAAAGAGGGCATGATGGGTGAAGAAACAAATGCGTACGATCCGGCCGGCAGCCAGTTTGACGACGACGTGACCGCTGAACGCCCAACCGATCGAGCGGCCCAGTCCGGTCAGAAGGCGCAAGCCACGAAACGCGCCACCGAGCCAGTCGAACCGTTGATTTCCATGTCTGATCTGCCGGATTTGCGCAACACGTTCAATCCCAACGCGCCGTTAACCGATTCCGACGATCTGAGCCGCGACGAATTCACCACCGTGTACGACATTATCGACAAACTCGAATCGGCATTGGACGAAGCGAAACCAATACTGTTCTTCCCTGGCAACGTGCGCGTCGACCGCGACGAATTCACCGAACAGCTCGACCAGTTGAAGAAAATGATGCCGGTGCAGCTGGAACGCGCCTCGGCGTTGATGCGCGAGTCGGAACGACGTTTGGAAAGCGCGCAGACGCAAGCCAACGCCATCGTCGCTTCGGCGCAATCGCGTGCGGCAGACACGATACGCGAGGCCAACGAGCAAGCGCAATTCCTCGCCGGTCAGGAAAACGTGACCGAACTGGCGCGGCAGAAGGCGCGTGCTATTCTCGACCAAGCGCAAGCCAAGGCCGACCATCTCACGCAGGGAGCCGACAAATACTGCACCACGGTGATGGAAACGCTGCAACAGCAGCTCGGCAAGCTTGGCAACGACGTGCAGGCGGGATTGAACGTACTGTATGATCGCCAGCGCGAAGCGAGCACGCATGTGCCGCATCTTGACGCAAACGACTATCCGGAAAGCTGAATGGAAGGCTGAACATGGCACGTATCGAAGATTCCCCGTGGGCGATTTCCGTGGCGCAAGTCGCCTCGCGAGCCGGGCAAAGCAAGGAAATCGACGCAACGTTCCCCGCACCGAGCGGCATCGGCGATGTGATCGTCGGCGTTGAGGAGGGTGCGGATGTGACCGTTGTCGGCTCGTTCGACTCCATTGTCGACGGCCTGATTTTCAACGCCCGCATCAGTGCCCCCGTGCACGCCGAATGCACCCGCTGTCTGAAACCGATCAAGCGCGATTGGACGGTGAACGTCACTTCGTTCTTCCCATATGAAGACAAGTCCGCAAGCGTTGCGTCCGGCAAGGGCGGCAAAAACGGCAAGGGCGGCGTCAAGGAAGAGGAAGTCGACATTATCGCCGGCGAAGACGAGTCGGAGGATTCGTATCCGCTGCTTGAAGGCGGATCCTGGGCCGATATTGAGACGCTTCTGCGCGACACGTTGGTCGAGGAACTGCCGTTGCAGCCGCTGTGCAAGCCTGATTGCTTGGGATTGTGCTCTCAGTGCGGCGCCGATCTGAACGAGGATCCGGACCATCATCATGATGTGACCGATATTCGTTTCGCCGCTTTGGAAGGCTTGAAGGCCCGGCTGGAAGGCAACGAGTAAGGTCCATCCGGGTGCTGGCAGGGCTGATTTTGCTCGGTTTTTGCAATTTGTACGGAGCACAAGTTAAGATACTGAACGCTTAAGCTCAATCGTTCGAACGAAACAGAGGAAACACAATGGCACTGCCTAAGTACAAGACCTCGCGCGCGAATACTCATTCTCGCCGCGCAAACTGGAAGGCCAAGGCCGCCCAGACCGTTACCTGCCCGAACTGTGGCGCTCCGGCGCTGCCGCACATGGCCTGCCCGAGCTGCGGTGCCTACCGCGGCCGCGTGTACCGCGAGGCTGTCCGCTCCATCCACACCAAGTGAGTGGCTGTCGAGTAACGGCATAAAGCATTAAAACCCTGCCATCGACGGGTGGCAGGGTTTTTGTATATTTCAGGCTCGCACTTGGCCATATGCCATTTGCACTCACCTGACCATCCCACCTCGCATCCGCCAAGTATCGTATCCACCGAATATCCGCGCATTTCCCTGCATTTCCGCCTCGACATGGGCGGAGAGTAGACTGAATGAGATCGTTGTTTGCATAGCAATCGGCCAGATTTGCTGGCTTGTTGCCACGTACGCAACGTCCCGAACAGCGCGGCGAGCTTCGCCGCCGCATACCCACTACGAAACCAAGGACGATTATGACCCAGAACAACACCGCCGCAGCCGCCGTTTCCGAAGGTGAAATGACCGCCAACGCATTGCTTGAAGCACTTGGCACCACGCTCGAACCCGACCTGCTGGTCGAAGCGCTCACCCATCGATCCTTCTCGCACGAGAATCCGGGCGCAAAAACTACGAACGTTTGGAATTCCTTGGAGATGCCGTACTTGAGCTCGTCTCCACGGAAACCCTGTACAAGGCGCACCCCGACATGAACGAGGGGCAGCTTGCGAAAATGCGCGCGAAAGCCGTTTCCGAGGAATCCTTGAGCAAAATCGCTCGCGAAAAGCTCAATGCAGGCCCGTACATTCTGCTCGGTCATGGCGAAAGCGATCAGGGCGGCGCTGATAAAAGCTCGATTCTGTGCGATATCGTCGAATCGTTGATCGGTGCGACGTTCATTCAGCATGGCATTGACGAGGCACGTCGCGTTGTGCATCATCTTGTTGACGAAACGCTTGCGGAAGTCGCGACGGAAGGCCCAGCCCTCGATTGGAAAACCTCGCTTACCGTCAAAGCGCATGGCATGGGCTTCGGCGAACCGCGCTACCAGATGTCGGTTTCCGGTCCGGAATATGCGCAAGTGTTCACTGCGAACGTCATGCTGGGCGAAAGCGACGAAATCATCAGCACCGGCACAGGCACCAGCAAGCGCAAGGCGCAACTCGCCGCAGCCGAAGAAGGTTGGAAGGCACTGGACAATCGCAAGCCTGAAGCACAAAACGTCCGTAAGCATCGCAAACATCATCACAAGCACAGCGGCAACGAAAGTAACGGCAGCAACGGCGAAAACACCAGTAAGTAGTCGCAGGTAGATAACAAGCAGCTACGAATCCGCCCTCTCATACCGCCGCGGAACGCAATACGCCAGAATATGGCACGAATCCGGCATATTCTCCTGTCAGCCGATAGCATAGACTGATTACTAGCGAAGGATTGCGATTCGCAAGTCGCCACAAGCGATTGCGCCGCTTTCCGATGATGGGGTTCGGCTGATTGCGTGCACCGAAACGCGGCAGCATACCCCTGTAAGAAAGTTCCACGAGCGAATATGAGAGGGAACATGGTGTTACCTACGCCCCTGCAGGCATTCAGCGGCATGCCCAAGGCAGCCGCAACCACTGAAAAGCAGACCATTGTTGACGGCGAGAAGATGACCGGCGCCGAAGCGCTGGTACGTTCGCTGGAAGATCTGGGCGTCAAGGATGTTTTCGGCGTTCCAGGCGGCGCGATTCTGCCGGTATACGATGCAATCAATGATGAAACCAGCTTCCGTTTTGTGCTGATGCGCCACGAACAGGCCGCAGGTCATGCGGCTGAAGGCTATGCCGTATCGACCGGTCAGGTCGGCGTGTGCATCGTCACGTCCGGCCCGGGCGCCACGAACATGATCACCCCGATCGCCGACGCGAACATGGATTCCGTGCCGATGGTGGTCATCACCGGCCAGGTCGGCGTGAACGCCATTGGCACCGACGCCTTCCAGGAAGCCGATATCGTCGGCGCAACCTACCCGGTGGTCAAGCACTCCTATCTGGTCACACGTGCGCAGGACATTCCGCGTGTGCTGGCTGAAGCGCACTATGTGGCACGTTCCGGCCGCCCTGGTCCGGTGGTGGTCGACGTCACCAAAACCGCACAGACCGGCGATATGTACTATTCGTGGCCGCAGCGCATGATTCTGCCCGGCTACAATCCCACCACGAAGGCGCACGGCCGTGTGCTTTCCGACGCTGCGAAGCTGTTCGAGCAGTCGTACCGTCCGGTGCTGTATGTGGGCGGCGGCGCGGCACGTTCCGATGCCGGCAAGCTCGTGCAGGAGCTGGCGGAAGTCACGAACGCTCCGATCGTCACCACGCTGCCCGCACGCGGTGTTGTGCCTGATTCCGATCCGAAGGTGCTTGGCATGCTTGGCATGCATGGCACGATTGCCGCTACCGGTGCCGTGCAGCGTTGCGATCTGCTTGTTGCGATCGGCGCTCGTTTCGACGATCGTGTAACCGGCAAGCTTGACGCTTTCGCTCCGGGTGCACGTGTGATTCACATTGATATCGATCCGGCGGAAATCGGCAAGAACCGTCAGCCGGATGTGCCGATCGTTGGCGATGTGGCAACCGTGCTGAAGGATCTCATTCCGGAAATCAAGCGCGAGCAGGCCGTGCATGGCAAGCCTGACACTTCGCATTGGTGGGAGATCATCAACGATTGGCGTGAAAAGTACCCGATCAAGTGGGACGAGCCGACCGATGGTTCGCTCGCTCCGCAGTGGGTCATCAAGCAGCTTTCCGACCTGGCTGATTCTGACACGATTTGGGTTACCGGTGTGGGCCAGCATCAGATGTGGGCCACGCAGCTCATCGATTTCGAGAAGCCGCATTCTTGGCTGAGCTCCGGCGGCCTTGGCACCATGGGTTACGGACTGCCGGCCGCCATCGGCGCTCGTGTCGGTTCCGAACGTTTCCATGAGGGCGAGAAGCCGGTGTGGCTGATTGACGGCGACGGTTCCTTCCAGATGACGTCTGAAGAGCTGGCGACCGCGTTCCACGATCACACGCCAGTCAAGATCGCGCTGCTGAACAATTCCGTGTATGGCATGGTTCGTCAGTGGCAGACCCTGTTCTACGGCGAGCATTATTCCGCCACCAATCTGATGGATGGAGAGAATACGCCGGAAATCGTGGATGTTCCTGATTTCGTGAAGCTTGCCGAAGCGTACGGTTGCGTCGGCATGCGTGCGTTCACGGAAGAAGAAGCCATTGAGGCGATCAAGAAGGCCAACGAAATCAACGATCGCCCGGTGCTTATCGACTTCCGCGTGTGGAAGGACGCTATGGTGTGGCCGATGGTCGCAGCTGGCGATTCCAACGACAATGTCACCTATATGCCCGGAATCAAGCCGCTGCAGCGTCCGAAGGCCGCTGCCGACAACGAGTAAACGAGCAAACGAGTAAGTAGTAAGGAAGGGTCTACCAATGTATCCTGCATCTCAGCCGGGTTCCAAGCGCCATACGCTTTCTGTGCTCGTCGAGAACCGTCCGGGCGTGCTGGCGCGTATTGCCGGCCTGTTCGCCCGTCGTGCGTTCAACATCAACTCGCTGTCCGTCTCCCCCACCGAGCGCCCTGACATTTCCCGCGTCACCGTCACCGCCGAAGTGGATGAGGTGCCGCTCGAGCAGATCATCAAGCAGCTCAACAAGCTACTGCACGTGCTGAAGATCGTGGACCTCGATCCGGAAACCACCGTGGAGCGCGAGCTGGTGCTCATCAAGGTTGCCGCCGACGAATCCAACCGTTCCGACGTGCTGGAGATCGTGCGTCTGTTCCGCGTGCGCGTGGTCGATGTGAATCCGGAATCGCTGACCATCGAAGCCACCGGTGCCGAAGGCAAGATCGACGCGCTGCTGGGGCTTTTGGAGCATTACGGCATCATCGAGCTGGTTCGTTCCGGTGCGGTCGCCGTGACGCGCGGCCCGAAGGCCTTGAGCGAAAAGGTACTCGGCTCCGAAATCACCGGTCGCTGATCCAATCAGCCTAATCACAAACCTACAGGGCTTTCCCGTTTCAACGCGGGAAAGCCCTTTTTGTTGGAAAACGCAAGAATCTATACCCTCTACTGGTTGTAAAACGCAAGAATCCATACCCCCAATCGGTTGTAAAAGTGTAATCGGGGTATCGTTTTCGGTTGTAAAAGTGTATAATGGAAATCCGAAGCCACTCACAAATCATTGAAATATAAACGATTGAAGGAGTCAATCATGCTACAGAGAAAAGCACTGAAGCAATTCCAAGCCTGGCATGACGCCCCATCTCACACCGCGCTTCTCGTAACAGGCGCAAGGCAGGTTGGCAAAACCTATCTCATTCGAGAATTCGCCGACCAACATTATGAGAGTTTCGCGGAATTTAATTTCATTCAAAATCCGGATGCGGCACGTATCTTCAACCCTCCCAGCGATGCAGCAACCATGCTCATGCGCATGGAACTGGCATCCGGCCAACGTTTTATTCCAGGGAAAACGCTGATTTTTCTTGATGAAATCCAAGCATGCAAGGAAGCCGCAACAGCCGTCAAATTCCTTGTGGATGACGGCAGATATGATTTCGCCATGTCAGGATCTTTACTCGGAGTCGAACTTGAAGATGTTCGCTCCGTCCCAGTTGGATATCAAAGCGAAGTAATGATGTTCCCTCTGGATTTTGAGGAATTCTGCTGGTCACAGAATGTCGATGGAAAAAATTTTCGACATGTTGAAGGAATGCTATGAGAAAAAAACAGCCAGTGGATGATTTTATTCATGAACATCTCATGTCTTTATTCAGAAAATATCTGATTATTGGAGGCATGCCGGCTGCAGTAGCATCGTTTGCACAAAACAACAGTCTCATAGACGTTCGTCAGGCACAAGAAGATATCAAACAAGGTTATCGTCGCGATATCAGTCAGTACGCACGCAAAGAGGACCGTCTGCATATTCGCTCTATTTACGACCTTGTTCCAAGTGAGCTCAACAATCCCAACAAGCGTTTCACGTTCGCAAAAATCGGAAAAAAACACGCGATTCCAAGCCGTGGCCAACGATTTTGACTGGCTTGCCGCTGCGAACGTCGCCATTCCCGCATACAACGTGGACGAGCCTCGCAAACCGTTGGAAATGTCTAAAGAACGTAATTTGTTCAAACTGTTTTATTCCGATGTTGGTCTGCTCACGGGCGCATATCTCAACTCGACCGCACTTGATATTCTTGCCGGCGATGACGAAGTTAATTATGGAGCAATCTACGAAAATGTGGTAGCCCAGGAACTTACCGCCCACGGTTTTTCTCATCTGTATTATTACAACAGCAAGCGCTTAGGAGAACTTGATTTTCTCGTCCAAGATCGCAATGACAATATCATTCCCATTGAGGTGAAATCAGGAAAGAATTACAAGGTTCATCGGGCTCTTAATAATGTGCTCGCAGAGGAAAGTTATCACCTTCGCCAAGGATTAGTCTTCGGCCCCGGCAATATCGAAACCGATCACAATATTACCTACTACCCCATCTACCTACTGAGCCAGTTTTGCAACAACTAGCCCAGTAGCATTCATCGTGATGCCACAAACTATGATGATGGCAGGACGACAGGGAGCATTATGACTGAAATTATTCATTATGGTGTTCTTTTACTTCATATACGGAAACAACAAGATCCGTATTGCCGATGTTGATAATGGACAATGAGGTGGCATCTGGGAAATTCTTCGCCGGAAGAGAGACCGTTTCCACTCCATTAGACGTACAGGATTCCCTAGTGGTTAAAGTGTGCGGCTGCCCATTTTTGTAGAGGACAAACGAATAAGGAGCCTGTTCCTTCTGTTTGCACATGGAAACGACATAATACATATTGTTTTCGTCGACTTTTTGGGCAAATGGAATGGCACCATCGCCGTGCACGGATTTCGCCCCCAGCTTGTTTACTAGAACCAGTTTGTCCGAGTTATTGAGATCATCGACGGCGACACGGTCCAGAGCGTCCACAGTAAATGCTTTATATGCCTGTTCTGCGGCATCATCATTCTCGCTACCGCTCTGTACGGAGCTATCACCGGAACTTTCATGTACGGCTTTCGTGCAGCCAACGCATGACCACAACAACAAGGTGGACAACAAGCAACAGACGCTTCTTCGCATCACTTGATTCATAAGGCACCTCCATTGGTCTCTCCGACAAGAACAGCTAAGGTTTCCTGCAATAACAAGAATATGACATTGGCACATGGAATGCCACGCATCGCTGTCGCACGAATGGCCAACATTCACCGGAAACGCTGGAGGAGCTGCGCCGCCGCCACAACATGCATACCCTGTCCGGTAATTGACGCGGGCGATACGAATGCTACTCGAGCTGTTCGGAGAGTTCCATCCATTCGAGTTCAAGTTCTTCGGACTCGTCGGTGACGGCTTGAAGCTGGTCGTTGAGCTTGCCTAGGCCCTCGTAGTCGCTGGGGTCGTGCGCGGCCATTTGCTGCTCAAGATCGGCTTTCTGCTCTTCGAGTTTGGCGAGTTTGCGCTCGATTGCCGATACGCGCTTGGAGGCTTCGTGAAAGGCCTTGCCGGAAAGTTTCGGCGTAGAAGGCGCGGAAGATGCGGTTTCAGCAGTCGCAGACCCACTTGCGGAGTTGCCTGCGGTGCCTTCGGTCGTGGAACCGGCAGTCCCAGCGGAACCGCCCTTCTTGCCTTTGCCGGCACCTGCCTTTTCGTCCGCAAACGGATTCTTGCCGTTCTTGATGGCCTCAGTCATGTCCAGATAATCCTGCACGCCACCGGGCAGGTGGCGCACCTTGCCGCCGATCAGCGCGAACTGCTGATCGGTGACACGTTCGAGCAGATACCGGTCATGGGAGACGACGATCAGAGTTCCCGGCCAAGTGTCGAGCAGATCCTCCATCACGGCGAGCATGTCGGTGTCGAGATCATTGCCGGGCTCATCCATGATGAGCACGTTCGGCTCGTCCAGTAGGATCAGCAGCAACTGCATACGACGCTTCTGACCACCCGATAGGTCCTTGATCGGCGTCATCAGCTGCGCCGACTCGAATCCGAGACGCTCCATCATCTGCCCCGGCGTGGTTTCCTTGCCGTCCACGATATAGCTCGGCTTGTAACGGCTCAGCACTTCCTTGATCTTGTATTTACCGAGCTTCTCCAATTCGTCGAGACGCTGTGAAAGCACCGCGAATTTCACGGTTTTGCCGATATTCACATGACCTACAGTGGGGGTGATCGTGCCGTCAAGAATCTTCAATAACGTCGATTTTCCGGCACCGTTCGCGCCGACGATGCCGAAACGATCGCCCGGCCCGATCAGCCATGTCACGTCGTCAAGAATCTTACGACCGGTAACAGTAATTTTTTGCGCTGCAGAAGTAATTTCTTCTGCAGGATCATCAGTATTATTTTCTTGCGATTCCTGAATTTCTTGCGATTCTTTCGCAGCTGCAGCAACTTGCGCCGCTGCAACACCGGCATCCACCAATCGCGGATCAGTCAGATCGTCGACGGCAACTTCCACGGAACCATGCACTTGCGGCTCGGCATACATGGCCGGCACCACATCGACGCGCGATGCCGACGCTTCCATGTCGGCAACGTCAGGATCGATATCGGCCTCGCCTTGCACATGTTCGAAAATCTGCGTCACGTCGATCAGGTCAACCACCTGCTTGCCCAAGCGGGATGTGGCCATTTGCTTCAATTCCAGCGTATTGCGCACCGGAGGCACGTCGGCGATGAGCTCACGCGCGGCCTTCACATGGAATTTCTGCTTGGTGGAACGGGCGCGGGCACCGCGGGTAAGCCAGGCAAGTTCCTTACGAGCCAGATTGCGACGTTTCGTTTCACGCACGTCGGCTTGGCGATCGCGTTCCACGCGCTGCAGCATGTATGCGGAATAGCCGCCTTCAAACGGCTCGATTTCGCCGTCATGCACCTCCCACATGGATTCGCACACTTCGTCGAGGAACCAACGGTCATGGGTGACGAGCAGCAGCGCGCCGGATCCGGCCGGCCAACGGTTCTTCAAATGTTCCGCCAGCCAGTGAATGGTCACCACATCCAAATGGTTTGTAGGCTCGTCGAGTGCGAGAATATCCCAATCCTTGAGCAACAGGCGTGCCAAATCGGCGCGGCGACGCTGACCGCCGGAAAGCGAACCGATTTTCGCTTCCAAGCTGATGCCGCCAAGCAATGCTTCGACGATTTCGCGCGACTTGGTTTCCGCAGCCCATTCGTAGTCTTCACGGCCTTCGAGCGCAGCTTCGCGCACGGTGGCGTTGTCGTCGAGCGGGTCACGCTGGTCGAGCATGCCGAACGTGAGCCCGCCGCGAATGGTCACGCGACCGGAATCCGGCTCCTGCGTGCCTTTGAACAAATGCAGCAACGTGGACTTGCCGTCGCCGTTCTTACCGACGATGCCGATGCGGTCGCCTTCAAAAACACCCTGCGTTACATCGTTGAAAATATTCTTGGTCGCAAAAGCAAGCGAAACGTGTTCAAGTCCCAAATCATAAGTCGGCATAAGTCACCAATGTAGCGGGAACATCTCCCAAACCTGCAGGCAATGCCGCAACTTGCGAATCGCCACCAGCGCTACGCAGCAATCGGAGCCGCACGCAACTCGGCGATCAGCCCTGCTGCGCCTGAGCCAAATTCTGCCCATACGAATTACAACGAGCGGCAAAGCTTGAAAACACCTGATCCGCAAGCGGCTGCAATTGCGGATTATATTCGGCGAACGCCTCGCGCAACTGCGATTTCGACCCGCCGGCAGCCTTGAGATCCTTGACCATGCTTGACTCGTCAAGCCACTCCTCCAACAGAGTAGGGGTAACCTCCAAGTGGAACTGCATGCCCAGAGCGGAACCAAAACGGAACGCCTGCACCTTGGTCTTCGCGGATCGCGCCAATGGCTGCGCGCCCTCCGGCAACGACACCACGTCGTTATGCCAGTGCAGCACATCCACGGTTTTGTTCCACATCGAGAAATAATCATGCTTGTCGATGCATTTAATCGGCGCAAAACCGATTTCCGGAGCCTCTCCCGACTTCAGCTTCGCCCCCAGCGCGGTGGCGATGATCTGATGCCCCAGGCACACGCCCAACACCGGCTTGCCAACGCTGACCGCAGCCCGCGCGAGCTTGGCCTCGGCCTTTAATCCCGGATACTTGTCGTAGTCGAGCGCACCCATCGGGCCGCCCATGATCACCACGCCGGAAACCTCGCCAAAATCAGGCAAATCCGGTTTCTTCTGCTTGGCGACATTGATGATTTGATACTGCAGTCCCAAATCATCCAGACTGTCTAAAATGCGTCCCGGTCTCTCCCACGGAACGTGTTGCAAAATCAGCACCTGCGATTGCGTCATACGTTCTATTGTTGCATCACCTACGTAAACGATGTTCACAAATCCAACAAAAACCGTTTTGCCGTTCATTTTCATCTCGCATGCATGTCCGATTCTGGCAATACTCTCGTGGTTATGACGAACACGCAAGAACCGCAGAATATCAACATTTCTAGCGTCGCAACCGCAGTTGACGCAGTGGCGAGCGCCGCTGCCGATCTGAAGCTGTACGACACCGCATCGCACGCCGTGTCGAATTTCACGCCGATCAAGCCTGGTCAGGTCGGCATGTACGTGTGTGGCGCCACCGTGCAGAGCTCGCCGCATATCGGCCATATTCGTGCGGCTGTCGCGTTTGACGTGGTGCGTCGCTGGTTCGAGCGTTTGGGCTACAAAGTCACGTTCGTGCGCAATGTCACCGATATCGACGACAAGATTCTCGATAAGGCTGCGGCCGCCGGTCAGCAGTGGTGGGAGCGCGCGTACATTTACGAGCGTGAATTCACTGAGGCTTACAACACGTTGGGTGTTGAGCCGCCTACGTATGAGCCGCGTGCGACCGGCCACATGATCGACATGATCGATCTGATCAAGCAGATCATCGACAACGGCCACGGCTACGTGGTGACTGACGAGAACGGCAATCCGACCGGCAATGTGTATTTCGACGTTGCCAGCTGGCCGCACTATGGCGAGTTGACGCATCAGAAGCAGACCGCTGTGGCCGATGCCGCTTCCGAGGTGGCCGATGCCATGGGTCCGTCTGTCGACAATACGGGCAACGACAAGTACAATCCGGTGGATCCTGCGGACATGTCGGAAGACAAGCATGATCCGCGTGATTTCGCATTGTGGAAGGCTCCGAAGGATTCCGATCCGCTTGACGCGCGTTGGAATACTCCGTTCGGCACGGGTCGCCCGGGTTGGCATATTGAATGCTCGGCGATGAGCCACCGCTATTTGAAGGATATGTTCGACATTCATGGCGGCGGGCTGGACTTGCGTTTCCCGCACCATGAGAACGAAATGGCGCAGACTCGTGCCGCCGGTTACGATTCGGCGGCTCGTTGGATGCATTCCGCATGGGTTACCGCCAAGGGTGAGAAGATGTCGAAGTCGCTGGGCAACGGCTTGTCCGTGCCGGCGGTTTTGGCGGAAAATTCCGCTTGGGTGGTGCGTTACGCGCTTGGTTCCGTGCAGTATCGTTCCATGTTGGAATGGTCGGATCAGACGTTGACCGAGGCTCAGTCCGCGTACGATCGTGTGTCGAATTTCATCGAACGTGCCGGTGCCGCCGTTGGCGGGCAGCCGTCCCGTGAGGAGATCGTTTCGGTTTCCGCCGATGAGCTGCCGGCTGATTTCGTCGCCGCAATGAATGACGATATTAATGTTTCCGGCGCCTCCGCTGCGATTTTCACGGCGATTCGTTCTGGCAACACGTTGCTTTCGAAGCTTGCCGATCGTGTTGATTCGGATGTTGCGAAGGATGAAGTTCGCGCTGTTTTGGTGAATGTGCGTGCGATGCTCGATACGCTTGGCTTGGATCCGCTGGCGGAGCCGTGGGTAAGCGAAGGTGCGGCCGGCGGCGCCGGAGCCGGTGCCGATTCCGCTGAGCACACTGCGCTTGACCGTTTGGTTTCCGAACAGTTGGAGGAACGTGCCGAAGCCCGCAAGGCCAAGGATTTCGCCCGCGCCGATGCCATCCGTGACGCCTTGGGCGCAGCCGGAATCACTATCGAAGACACCCCCCAGGGCCCCACCTGGACCCTCAAATAATCCCCCATCTCTTCTGAAAAAACGTTGGCCGGTCTACCCCAGACCGGCCAATTTCATATCAGAAACATAAAAGTCATTCCTAAATCTATCTTTACTTCCGAATCTCATCGGCACGATCTTCGATATCTTCAAAAAAAGAGTTCCTGAGCACCCGCAGATTCCACGCCGTAGTATTGATGAACAATCTCATCAATACCCATCCAATTTTTCAGCCGCAAAGCATTAAACAGCACTGCCGCATCATCAAGGTCTTTCTGCGATCTACGATCAGACATCGCTTTCATCGCCAAAAGATATTTCTTCGAAGCAAACGTAACTTTCAAACCATTAGCATCGCTATACACTTCCGGATTGTCATCCCCTATGGGCGGCATAACATCATGGATTTGCATATTAAGCCAGTTATTTGGCACATTATTACGATTCCCGACAACTTCCGCCGCGCTTTGAATTTCAGAAAAAGGACGGAACATGGAATCGACATCTTGTGTAGTTCGCAATTCCGGAACGTAGTAGACCATCGCGGTCCCGCCATAAATGGCGATAGTTCCTTCGATTCCGCGAGTATGACACTCTTCAATCAGCTCATCAAGAAGCTGCATCAGTTTTTGTCTGGTCATTTCCATAGCAGCTCACCTCGCGGAATGATTACGTTGTACCACGCAAAGAACTCATCCGGAGGCGTGGCGGACCGATAAATCTTTCGCAACGGGGTCCACTCGGCATCAAGTTTCAGCGATTGAGGGGATACGTCCCCTTTACTCCAGTGCTGATAGTCATAGAGCCCAGCCATAAAGGCCTGCCAACGCACGTCCATCCCCTTAGTGACTTTCTTAAAATCAGCAGGCTCATCATCAGGAAATTCCATCAGATTGCGCATTCCGGCTGAAACACGGGTCCATTGCTCTTCCGTTCCCGAATACTGCTGAATCGACTGCATGAGATCACTCATTGCAGGGCCGATTACGCGAACAGTCACACGCTCCAAAGGGGAAAGCGTCAGCTCATATCCCAAAGTACGCGCCGCAGCATCAACCTTATTGAAAGTGGGAACGGTTTTGCCACTCAACGTTCTCGAAACAACGGATTCAGCCATGTTCGAAGCACGCGAAAAATCCGCCGCGTTCAGACCGGCGTTCTTCATAAGCTCTCGTAACAGTTCATCGGCTTGCATATATGCAAGTCTACACTATTGGCAACCCGAACGCCAATGCGAAATTTCCCGCGGGACGGCTAGACTGAGGAACATTATGGCAGCATTTAGTTCTTTGACAGATAGGCTCTCGAATGCGTTCAAGCATCTGAAGAGCAAAGGCAAGCTTTCCGAGGCTGATATCGATGGTACGATCCGCGAAATCCGCCGCGCGCTGCTCGACGCCGATGTGGCGCTCGACGTGGTGCGTTCCTTCACCGGTCGAATTCGCGAGCGTGCGCTCGGCACCGAGGTTTCCCAGGCTCTGAATCCGGCCCAGCAGGTCGTGAAGATCGTCAACGAAGAGTTGACGGCCGTGCTTGGCGCTGGCGTTGATCGCCCGCTGAATTTTGCGAAGAATCCGCCGACCATCATCATGCTCGCCGGTCTTCAGGGTGCTGGTAAAACCACCCTCGCAGGCAAACTCGGCTACTGGCTGAAGGATTCCGGCCACACTCCGCTGTTGGTTGCGGCCGATTTGCAGCGTCCGAACGCAGTGACGCAGCTACAGGTGGTTGGCGAACGTGCAGGCGTGCCCGTGTACGCTCCGGAAAAGGGTGTGCAGTCCGATGGTGGCGAAGCCGTTGCTTCACCGGGCCTGACCACCGGCGATCCGGTGAAGGTGGCGCGTGACGCTGTTGCGCTGGCCAAGCAGAAGCTGTACGACACGGTCATCATCGATACCGCAGGCCGTCTCGGCGTTGACGAAGAGCTGATGAAGCAGGCTCGCGATATTCGCGACGCCGTGCAGCCGAACGAAATCCTGTTCGTAATCGACGCGATGATCGGTCAGGATGCCGTGCAGACGGCGAAGGCGTTCGATGAGGGCGTGGACTTCACCGGCGTGGTGCTTTCGAAGCTTGATGGCGACGCCCGTGGCGGTGCCGCGCTTTCGGTCGCCTCCGTTACCGGCAAGCCGATTCTGTTCGCTTCCACTGGCGAAGGTCTGAAGGATTTCGAGGTTTTCCACCCGGATCGTATGGCTTCCCGCATTCTCGATATGGGCGATATTCTTACCCTGATCGAGCAGGCGCAGAAGCAGTTCGACGAGGAAGAGGCTCGTAAGGCCGCCATCAAGATTTCCGATGGCTCCTTTGGTTTGGATGATTTCCTCGATCAGCTGCAGCAGGTGCGCAAGCTTGGTCCGATGAAAAATCTGCTTGGCATGATTCCGGGTATGGCCGCGCATCGTAAGGAACTTGAGCAGTTCGATGAGAGGGAAATCGATCGTACTGAAGCCATTATTCGTTCGATGACTCCTGCGGAACGTCGTGACCCTTCAATTATTGACGGTTCTCGTCGAGCTCGTATCGCTTACGGTTCCGGCGTGACCGTTTCGCAGGTGAACGCGCTGTTGCAGCGTTTCGAGCAGGCTGCGAAGATGATGAAGCGTATGAGCAACAAGGCTGGCGCTGGCATGCCTGGCTTTGGCGGCCCTGCCATGGGCGGCGGCAAAGGCAAGAAGGGCAAGAAGGGCAAGAAGAAGAGCAAGTCCGGAAATCCAATGAAGCGCGAGGCTGAAGAGAAGGCATTGCGCGACAAGCTTGCTGGCAAGAGCTCCGACGGTAAGTCTTCCGGCGGTTCCGCTTTTGCCAAGAAGCCGCAGAATCCTGCACTTCCTGCCGGATTGCAAGACCTGATGGGCGATGCCGGTGAACTGCCGCCGAACTTTGGTGGCGGACTGTCAGGCTTGCTGCACTAAAGCAAGCAACACGAAAACAGAAACGTAAAAAAGGGGATGTGATTCAATCGAATCACATCCCCTTTTGCGTATCCAATCAGTTGTTTTCAACTGAATCGACTACCGCATAATCGTCATCAACTACTTCAACGTCAGCGTGGCAACAAGTGCAAGATGATCGCTGCCTTCAACGCAGAACGAACTCACGTCGGAAGCGTCCAATCCCTTGGTGAAAAGCACATGGTCGAGAATGATGCGCGGCCATGGCAGCCATGATGGGAACGTGGCATGACGGCCCTTCGCCTCGCACAAGGCAGCATCCTTGAATCCCGCATTCAGCAGCTTGCGGAAGCTTGGATGATCGGTACCGGAGTTCAAATCACCCAACACAACGGTGATGTCGCCCTGCTTCTGAGTGGTCGCCAATTCCCCCAAACCGATGATGCCGGCGGACCATTCCTTGCATCCGCGCATCGGAGACTTCGGATGTGCCGAAACAAACGTGATGCCGCGCATCGAATCGATCGGAAAGCATACGCCCGGCACGTCGGCCGCGGGAATCACCGCAGTGACCGGAGACATGTCGCTTGGTTCAATACGAATCCACACACCGTTGAATCCGCCATTATCCGTTCCCTTGTTCTCCCCCAATTGACGGTACGGAAGCAAATCAGACAACCCCGAAGCGTCCAATTGCGCAACCAGATCGTCTGTCAATTCCTGCAATGCAAGTACTGCAATATCATGTTTTTTTGACCGCACTGACGATTGCCGCAGCGTTGGCGCGACCGAATCTGCAGTTGAGTGTCATCACACGGAAACGGCCATGTTTCGCGGATTCCGCAACAGCTTCATCGCCTGTTTCACGAGATGTTTCACGCTTTTTTGCAAGTTTTTCGGCGACCCTCTGCGCAGTATTGGGAGAATTGAGATTTTCCATCCAATATGCGATTTTGCGCAGCAGCGACGCAAGACAGACCACCACAGCAACTCCCCCGAGAGCCGGCTCATGCAACGCGAAACCGGCGATGGCAATCACAAGCGTCGGAATCCACAGCAACGGAATCAACGCAATCAAATACGGCAGCGGCAAACGACCATCCCAACCAGCCGGCATCTCGCCAAGCGCAATCCATACAACGCAAATAATCAACGCAATCCAAAGCGCGATAATCATTCAGGCAACTCCCCCTATGCAAACCGTTCACTCCGAACGGACATACG
>ENA-OQES01000141-OQES01000141.1-human-gut-metagenome-genome-assembly--contig:-NODE-141-length-30025-cov-4.867215_pt1 | contig 30025 bp, 34 predicted proteins | sample MGYA00242798_ERZ504641 | MGnify/ENA primary metagenome ERZ504641 (study PRJEB26092, sample SAMD00036327) | human gut metagenome | host: Homo sapiens | study: EMG produced TPA metagenomics assembly of...
TGGTCTGCCATCAGGCCAACAGCCGCATCATCGACCACTGCATTAAGGCCCTGCAGGCCGACCCGGCGAAAAATTTTATAAGAACATGGATCGCCACGGCAACACCAGCGCCGCCAGCATTCCGGTCGCCCTCAACGAGCTGGCCGAGAGCGGGCAGCTGACCCCGGGCAGACCGCTGGCCTGCATCGGCTTTGGCGGCGGCCTGACCTGGGGCGGCGCGATTCTGCAATACAAAGAGTGAAAATCATGTTCGGCAAACGGGCTCGCCCTCTCAGTCTCGCTCTGCTCGACAGCTCTCCCAAGGGGAGAGCCCTTGGCAGTACGGTAAACTTTTCGGCTTTTGCCAAAGGCTCCCACTTTGGGGGAGCTGTCACCGAAGGTGACTGAGAGGCGAGGACGCTTACCAATAGGATAAAACTATGAAACTTTTAAATGAAATTTTAGGCACAAAATACCCCATCATCCAGGGCGGCATGGCAAACATTGCCACCGGTGAGTTTGCCGCCGCCTGCTCCAATGCAGGTGCACTGGGCATCATCGGTGCGGGCGGCATGAATGCCGACACCCTGCGCGAAAATATCCGCCGGTGCAAACAGCTCACAGACAAGCCCTTTGGCGTGAACATCATGCTGATGCACCCGCAGGCAGATGAGTTTGCCCAGATCGTTGTGGAAGAAGGCGTGCAGGTGGTCACCACCGGCGCAGGCAACCCGGGCAAATATGTTCCCATGTGGAAAGCGGCAGGCATCAAGGTGATCCCTGTGGTGGCTGCCGCCGTGCTGGCAAAGCATCTGGAAAAGCTGGGTATTGATGCCGTGATCGCCGAAGGGACCGAGAGCGGCGGCCATGTGGGCGAGATGGCCACCATGGCGCTGGTGCCGCAGGTGGTGGACGCAGTGGATCTGCCCGTCATTGCGGCGGGCGGCATTGCCGATGGCCGTCAGCTGGCAGCAGCTCTGGCACTGGGTGCCTGCGGCGTGCAGGTGGGCACCTGCCTTCTGGTGAGCCAGGAGTGCCCCATCCACGAAAACTACAAGGCTGCCCTGCTCAATGCAAAGGACAGCGACACCATCGTGACCGGACGCATCGGTGGTTCCCCGGTCCGGGTGCTGAAAAACCGGATGAGCCGTGAATATGTCCGGCAGGAAAAGGCTGGTGCCGATAAGATGGAGCTGGAAAAGTACACCCTGGGCAGTCTGCGCCGGGCCGTGTTTGAAGGCGACACCTCCACCGGCAGTCTGATGGCCGGTCAGGTGGCCGGAATGCTCCACGAGGTACGCCCTGTGGCGGACATTCTGGATGACCTGTGGAACGGCGGGAGGCAGCGTATCCACGCGCTGAGCGAGGAATGCTGACGCTCGGAAAGAAAACCCTGTCTGTGCCCATCCTGCAGGGCGGCATGGGCGTGGGCGTTTCCCTGGGCGGGCTGGCCGGTGCCGTAGCGGCCTGCGGCGGCATGGGGTGCATCTCCACCGCCGATGCAGGCTACCGGGAGCCGGACTTTGCCCGCGACCCGGCCAACGCCAACCACCGCGCCCTGACGGCTGAGATCCGGAAGGCAAAGCAGATCGCAAACGGTGCCGGTATGGTGGCCATCAATGCAATGGTGGCCACGCAGGACTATGCCGCCGCCATCCGCACCGCTGTGGAAGCGGGCGTGGACGCTGTGGTGTCCGGCGCGGGTCTGCCGCTGGAGCTGCCCGGCCTTGTGAACACGATGGAGGTCGCCATCGCGCCCATCGTTTCCAGCGGGCGGGCGGCAAAGCTCATCCTGCGCCGCTGGGCCAAGGAGTTCGGCCGCACCGCTGATTTTGTGGTCATTGAGGGCTGCAAGGCAGGCGGTCATCTCGGCTTTGCGGAGCAGGACCTGTTCTCCGGAAGCTGCCAGACGCTGGATGAGATCCTGCCGGAGGTGCTGGCCGAGGTAAAGCCCTATGAGGCGCAGTTCGGCCACAGCATCCCCGTGTTTGTGGCGGGCGGCGTGTACACCGGGGCCGATCTGGCTCACTTTACCAGACTGGGTGCCGCAGGCGTTCAGCTTGCCACCCGCTTTATCACCACCTACGAGTGCGATGCATCCCAGGGATACAAGGACGTTCTGCTGAACGCCGGTTCGGAGGATGTGCGCATCATTCACAGCCCGGTCGGGATGCCGGGCCGGGCGCTGAACACGCCGCTGGTGCAGGCCATGGCGGAGGGCAGACGCTTCCCGCCCCGGCACTGTGCCCGCTGCCTGAAGACCTGCGACCCCGCCAAGGTGCCCTACTGCATCACCCATGCACTGATCGAAGCGGTCAAGGGCAATGTGGAAGAAGGACTTTTCTTCTGCGGGGCCAATGTGGGCAGGCTGGACCGGATGTACACCGTCCGTGAGCTGATGGATGAACTTGTGACCGAATGGAGGCAAAACCGATGAAGCTTGCCGTTTTATATGCCGGTCAGGGTGCCCAGCACCCCGGCATGGGCAAAGAATTTTACGAAGCATCTTCCGCTTTCCGTGCCGCGTTCGACGCTGCAGACCTTCCGTTTGATCTGCGCCGCGTCTGCTTCGACGACCCGGACGGCGTTCTGAATCAGACCGAATACACCCAGCCCTGCATGGTGGCCTTTGCCTGCGGCGTATCCGCCGTTCTGGCCGAGCAGGGGGTTCAAGCCCGCTTATGTGGCCGGTCTCTCTCTGGGCGAATATTCCGCGCTGGAAGCCGCCGGTGTATTCACCGCCAAGCAGGCCATTGAGCTGGCAGCCTACCGCGGCAAAGCCATGGCCGACGCGGCCAGCGGCATCGACTGCGGCATGACCGCAGTGCTGAACCTCGACCGGGTCCCCTTGCAGAATGCTGTGAGCAGGCATCCACGCTGGGCTGTGTGCAGATCTGCAACTACAATTGCCCGGGCCAGCTGGTCATTGGCGGCGAAAAGGCCGCAGTGGACAAGGCTGCAGAGCTTGCAAAGCAGGCCGGTGCCCGCCGGTGCATCCCGCTCAAGGTGAGCGGACCGTTCCACACCCGTCTGATGGCTCCCGCCGGGGATGCCTTGGCAAAGCGCTTTGCCGCCGAACCCTTTGGCGAAATGAGCGTTCCGGTGCTGTTCAACTGCCTGGGCCGCGAAAAAAGCCGAGAGCGACAGCATCCCGGCCCTGCTGGTCCGGCAGGTGCAGAGCAGTGTCTACATGGAGGACACCCTGCACCGTCTGGGTGAGCTGGGTGTGGATCACATTCTGGAGGTCGGCCCTGGCAATGCGCTCTCCGGCTTTGTGAAAAAGACTCTGCCCGGTGTGACTTGTGTGTCGGTGGAGACCCCGGCGCAGCTGGACACCGTTCTGAACGCATGGAAGGAAGAACAATGAACGAAGAAACCATCATCCGTACCGCCGTTGTGACCGGTGGAAGCCGGGGAATCGGCCGGGCAGTGTGCGTACAGCTTGCCCGGCAGGGCTGCCATGTGGTGGTCAACTACTGCCACGGCGAAGCGGCCGCTGCTGAGACCGTGTCTCTCTGCAGGGCTCTGGGCGCGCAGGCTGTGGCCGTGCAGGCCGATGTTTCCACCGCCGAGGGCTGCCAAAAAGCTCTTTGAGGAAGCGGTAAACGCCTTTGGCCGGGTGGATATCCTTGTGAACAATGCAGGCATCACCCGGGACAACCTGATCCTGCGCATGTCCGAAGCAGACTTTGATGCCGTGCTGGACGCAAACCTCAAGGGTGCGTTCCTCTGCTGCAAGGAAGCTGCCCGCCGGATGGTGCGCCAGCGCTGGGGCCGGATCGTCAATCTGAGCAGCGTCGTTGCCCTGCGGGGCAATGCGGGCCAGACGAATTACGCCGCCAGCAAGGCCGGGCTCATCGGCCTGACCAAAAGCCTAGCCCGGGAGCTGGCCAGCCGCAATGTGACAGTAAACGCTGTTGCGCCCGGCTTTATTGAAACTGATATGACCGCCGCCCTGCCGGAGGCTGTCCGCACCGAAATGGCAAAGGATATCCCGGCGGGCCGCGCGGGCCAGCCGGAAGACGTGGCAAACGCGGTGGCGCTTTTTTGCCGCAGAACAAAGCAGCTATCTCACCGGGCAGGTGCTCTGTGTGGACGGCGGCATGGCAATGTAAAAGGAGAAATTCTCTATGGAAAAACGCAGAGTCGTGATCACCGGTCTGGGCACCGTGAACCCGCTGGGCAACACTGCTGCCGACAGCTGGGCTGCCGCAAAGGCAGGCCGGTGCGGCATTGGCCCCATCACCCAGTTTGACACCACCGATTTCAAGTGCAAGCTGGCCGGTGAAGTGAAAAACTTTGACCCCGAGACCGTTGTGGACAAAAAGGAAGCCCGCAAGATGGCCCGCTTCACCCTGCTGGCACTGGCTGCTGCAGCCGAGGCCATTGCCGACAGCGGCCTGAACACGGAAGCAGAGGCCAAAAACATCGGCGTGGTCCTTTCCAGCGGCATTGGCGGCCTGCCCACCATCGAGGAGCAGCACACCCGCGGGGAAGAGAAAGGCATGGAGAAGGTCAGCCCCTACTTTGTGCCTATGTCCATTGCCAACATGGCGGCGGCACAGGTGGCCATCCGCTTTGGCCTGAAGGGCATGTGCACCTGCCCGGTCACCGCCTGCGCCGGCGGCACCAATGCCGTGGGTGATGCCTTCCACCGCATCCGGGACGGTTACGAGACTGCCATGGTCTGCGGCGGTGCCGAAAGCTGCATCAGCCCGCTGGGCATCGGCGGTTTTACCAGCATGAAGGCGCTTTCCACCGCCACCGACCCGGATGCTGCCAGCCTGCCCTTTGATGCCCGCCGCGGCGGCTTCGTGATGGGCGAGGGCAGCGGTGTGCTGGTTCTGGAAGAGCTGGAGCACGCCCGGGCACGCGGTGCGCATATCTACGCCGAGGTGGTAGGCTATGGTGCCAACTGCGATGCTTACCACTTTACCGCACCGGCTCCCGGCGGCACAGGTGCCATCGACTGCATGAAGCTGACGCTGGCCGATGCAGGTATTGCCCCGGAGCAGGTGGATCACATCAACGCCCACGGCACCGGCACCCACATGAACGATGCCTGCGAGACGGCTGCCATCCATGCCGTGTTCGGTGAACACGCAAAGCAGCTGACCGTGGTCAGCACCAAGAGCATGACCGGCCACCTGCTGGGTGGTGCGGGCGGCATCGAGGCCGTATTCACGGCGCTGGCCCTGCGAGACCAGTTTGCTCCGCCCACCATCCACTACGAGCAGCCTGACCCGGAATGCGATCTGGACTATGTGCCCAATGCAGGCCGTGCACAGGCCATGACCTACGCACTGAGCAACAGCCTGGGCTTTGGCGGGCACAACGCCTGCATCGCCCTGCGCAGATGGGAGGGCTGAGCCATGGCAGAACCGCGCACCGTGCGGGAGAACGCAAACGCTCTGAACAGTGAGCAGATCGCAGCCCTTCTGCCCCACCGCTACCCCTTTGCCCTCGTGGACCGTATCCTGGACTACGAGCCGGGTCAGTGGGCCATTGGCCGCAAGTGCGTTTCCCGCAATGAAGAATTCTTCTGCGGTCACTTCCCGGGCCAGCCGGTCATGCCGGGAGTGCTGATCCTGGAAGCACTGGCCCAGACCGGAGCCGTGGCGGCGCTGAGCGTTCCCGAAAACAAAGGCAAGCTGGCCCTCTTCGGCGGCATCAAAAATGCCCGCTTCCGCAAACAGGTCACCCCAGGGGGATGTTCTTACGCTCCATTGTGAGCTGGTGGAACAGCACGGCCCGGTGGGCATCGGGAAAGCGTCTGCTTATGTGGATGGCAAGTGCGCCGCCACAGCGGAGCTGACCTTTGTGCTGACCGAAGCAAACACAGGGGCTTAAGGCGCTTTGTGCGCAGCAATCGCCCCCAGAATATCCTTGTAACACAAAAGGCAGGGTGTCACCGTGATGGTGGTATCCTGCCTTTGTTCGTTCCTGTTTACCGTTCTGCATACTCTCGGCATAGAGAACATCTTGTGAAACAAAAAGTACCCGAACCCTTTCTCGTAAAGAATCGGGTTCGAGTACGAACTGTTTGGTGGACGGTACAGGACTCGAACCTGTGACCTCCTGCACGTCAAGCAGATGCTCTACCAGCTGAGCTAACCGTCCAGATGTCGTATCGACTTGAGTATGATACCACATTTTTCGCGCAATTGCAAGGGCTTTTTTGAAAAAAAGTCTGCCTTTTCCGTTTTTTGCCCCGGAGGATTGGCACAAAGGCCCCTTTGCGGGGGCTGGCAGGGGAGAGGTGCTCAGAGCGCCCGGCGGATGATGTCGTAGAGGATGGGCTTCATGTTGTCGATGTTGTCGGGCTTGCCCTCCAACACGGAGGTATAGCACACCGATATGCACATGCTGCCCAGGGCGGTGATGCGCTGGTAGATCTCCCGCTCGGGTGCGGCCCGCCATCTCGGGGGCCTGCACAGTCACGGTCTGGAGGACCTTGCGCATCAGCGGCTCGGCCTCGCCGCTGGCTTCGATCTGATCCAGCCCGGGCCAGACAAAGCTGCGCTCCAGGAAGCGGAGCATCAGGGTGTCCGCGCGCAGGGCTTCGATGATATGGTCAATGACAAAGATCATCTGGTCGGGGAAGCTGGTAAGCTCGGCGGCGTGCTGCTCGGCGGCGGCACAGGCGTTGTCCAGCAGCTGGTAGCTCACCCGGGCCAGCAGGGCCTGCGTGACCGAACCCTTATCGGCAAAATAGAGGTAGAATGTGCCCTTGCCCACCTTGGCGCGGGAGGTGATATCCTCCACGCTGGTCTTGGAGGTGCCCCGCTCCAGAAACAGCTCGTAAGCTGCGTCCAGAAGCGCACGGCGCTTTTCCTGTTTCTTTCCTTCCACGGTGCTCATAGCTTGCTGCATCCTCTTTTCTGACGTTGTTTTGTCGTGTAAACAATATTTTAGCAGGGAGAAGGGAAGAGCGCAAGAGCAAAAGCCCCCGGACAAGCTATACAATTTTTGGCTTTGTGATAAGAAAACTGACTTTTGGGCATTTTCTAATCTTGACACCTTGCGTCGATTGGTTATAATAGTGCTTGCTCAGAAATGACCACGGGTCATTTTGGGGCAGATCCAATGCAACTTTCGTATGGAGGGTTCCCATGAAAAAGATCGCACAGAGCATCGTGCGTCTGCGCAAGCTGATCTTAACAGTAGCGGTTCTGCTGTTGATCCCTTCCGCAATCGGCGCGGTTGCTACCCGCATCAATTATGATGTCCTGACCTATCTGCCGCAGGAGCTTGACTCCATGATCGGCGAGGTAGCGCTTGAGGACGACTTCCATCTGGCCTCCACCGGTATGATCACGGTGGAAGGCCTGCCTACCAATGAACTGATCGCCATGAAGAAGGACATTGATGCGGTGCCCGGTGTCACACAGACCTTCTGGCTCAGCGATGTCATCGACCCCAGCATCCCCACCGAGATGCTGCCCGCGGATGTCCAGCAGTTCATGTTCGGCAAAAACGATTCCACCATGCTCATCGTCCGGTTTGATGCGCCCAGCGCCAGCGACGAGACGATGAACGCCGTCAAGCAGATCAAACAGGTGCTGCGGCACGACTGCTACTTTGGCGGCATGAGCGTTATTCTGCAGGATACCAAAGCGCTGATCAATGAAGAGATGCCGCTGTACATCCTGTGCGCTGTGGGTGCCAGTATGCTGGTGCTGTTCCTCTCGCTGGAGAGCACCATCACGCCCGTGCTGTTCATGCTGGGCCTGCTGTTCCCCATTGCGTACAACTTTGGCACCAACATCTTCCTGGGTCAGATCAGCTACATCACCCAGGCGCTTTCCACGGTGCTGCAGTTGGGCGTGACGATGGACTTCTCCATCTTCCTGCTCCACCGTTATCAGGAGGAAAAGGAACTCCGCTCCTCCAACGAGGAAGCCATGGTGACCGCCATCTGCAAGACCATGACCTCCATCACCGCTTCCTCCCTGACCACCATTGCAGGCTTCCTGGCACTGTGCGCCATGCGCCTGACGCTGGGCCGCGATATCGGTGTTGTTATGGCAAAGGGTGTGGCGCTGGGTGTCATCTGCACCATCGTCATTCTGCCTGCTTTGATCCTGACCTTTGATCAGCAGGTCGAAAAGTACAAGCACCGCACCATCGTGCCCAAGCTGACCAAGCTCAGCTACTTTGTTTCCAAGCACGCAATGCCCATCGTGGTCGTCTTTCTTGTGCTGCTGGTGCCCTTTGTGGTGGCCCAGCAAAAGACTGAGGTCTACTACACCCTGTTCGACTCGCTGCCCCAGGATCTGACCGGTATCGTTGGCACCAACAAGCTGGGCGAGGACTTTGGCATGACCACCTCCCACTTTATTCTGGTGGATGAGGACCTGACCGCGACGCAGGTGTCTGACCTCTGCGATGAGCTCAAGGATGTGGATGGCATCACCCAGGTGGTGAGCCTGGATTCCATCACCGGCCCGGGCTTCCAGACCGAACTGCTGCCCGACAGCGTGACCGAGATCCTGCAGTCCGGCGGCTACAAGCTCATTCTGGCCAACAGCTCTTATAAGACCGGCACCGATGCCATCAACAACCAGCTGACCGAGATGAACGACCTTATCAAGGCGGTTGACCCCAACGGTGTCATCACCGGCGAGGGTGCCATGACCAAGGATCTGATCGAGGTTGCGGACGTGGACTTCAAGAATGTCAACGTCTGGTCGATCATGGCAGTCGCTGCCATCATCCTGATCTCCTTCCGGAGCCTGTCCATCCCTGTGCTGCTGGTTGCCAGCATCGAGGCCGCCATCTCCATCAATATGGGCATCCCGTACTTCACCGGTACTCAGCTGCCCTTCATCGCCAGCATCGTCATCGGTACCATCCAGCTGGGCGCGACTGTGGACTACTCCATCCTGATGACCACCCGTTATCACGAGGAGCGCAGCTATGGCCGCACCCCGCAGGAAGCTGCCCAGCAGTCGCTGGAGCACTGCAGCCAGTCCATCCTGACCAGCGGCCTGACCTTCTTTGCTGCTACCGTCGGCGTGGCCGCCATCAGTAAGATGGAGCTGCTGCAGAGCATCTGCCGGCTCATCTCCCGCGGCGCACTGATCAGTATGGCTGTCATTCTGGTCGTTCTGCCCGCTGCCCTGATGCTGCTGGACTGGGTCATCCGCCACACCACCATGCACTGGCTGGTCCCTGAATCTTCCAACGCCAAGAAGTCTGATAAGGAGTAACTACCATGGAAAAAAATCGCTTCGTTTCGCCAGTGCGGCGCTGGCGCTGACTCTCGCCGCAGGCATGACCCTGCCCGCCTTTGCAGCCGCCAAGGCCGATTATTCCAAGGAAGAGACCGTCTACGCCGTGATGAACGCCGACGGCTCCATCAAGTCCACCACCGTCAGCGAGCACCTGTACAGCGCTTCCGGCCTGTCCAATGTCACCGATGAGAGCACCCTGACCGATATCCAGAACACCGAGAGCGATGCCGCGTTCACCCAGGACGGCGAAAAGCTGGTCTGGAACACCGACGACACCGACGTGTACTATAAGGGCAATACCGACAAGGCCCTGCCCATCACCGCAAATGTCACCTATACGCTGGACGGCGTGACCGACAGCCTTGAGAACCTGATCGGCAAGAGCGGCCACCTGACCGTGACTGTCGACCTGACCAACAACGAGACCGGCACCGTGACCGTCAACGGCAAGGAGCGCACCGTTGTCACCCCGCTCATCACTGCTGTGGGCGTGATCTTTGGTCAGGATGCCACCAACCTGAGCGCCGAGCACGGAATGCTGGAATCTGCCGCCAAGAGCAGCGTGGCCGCTTTTGTCTGCCTGCCCGGCGTGAAGGAATCTCTGGACGGCCTGCTGCCCGATGACCTGTCCACTGTGGAGGATTATCTGCAGGACAGCGTCACCGTGGAAGCCGATGTCGAGAACCTGACCGCACCGCAGGTCATGCTGGCCTGTGCCACCAACGCCGATGCGCTGGGCACCAATGCCTTTGACCTGAGCAGCATCAACGAGCTGACCGATGGCATTAGCCAGCTGAACGATGCCATGAATCAGCTGATGGATGGTGCCGCCCAACTGGTGGACGGTGCTTCTCAGCTGGCCAACGGTACCCTGGCCCTGCTGGACGGCGCTTCTCAGCTGAACAGCGGCGCTTCCACCCTGAACGATGGTCTGGGCCAGCTGACCAACGGTCTGGATACCCTGAGCTCCAATAACGCTGCCCTGCAGGCCGGTGCCCAGCAGGTGGCCGATGGCGTTCTGGCCTCTGCCAACAGCACCCTGATGGAGGGCGGCCTGATCGACACCCCCATGACCTGGGACAACTACGCTTCCGTCATTGACGAAGTGCTGACCATGAACGAAAAGACACTGGCCGCTGCCCGCAAGAAGATGGTGCGCACCGTCTGGGAGCAAGAGCCCAGCTTCAAGGCCAGCCAGCTGGACATTGCCCTGTATCTCTCCGCAACCAAGACCAACCACGACCTGGAAGCTGCTCTGCGGCTGATGCAGAGCTACGACCCCTCCATGTTCAGCGCCATGCTTGACCTGAGCACTGCCAGCGCCAAGCAGACCGTGCATGACGAGTTGAAGTATCAGGCTGAGAACAGCCAGGATATCGCCGATGTCCGTGCCCTGAAGAACAGCCTGGCGCAGATCCAGTATTTCGTGTCCAGTGTCAACCAGTACACCAACGGTGTTGCCACCGCTGCTGACGGTGCCCACTCCGCAAAGGACGGTGCCGCCCAGCTGGCCGATGGCACCAAGACCCTGTATGACGGCGTGACCACCCTGAATGATGGCGCAGGCCAGCTCAGCGATGGTACGGTCCGGCTGAACGATGGCCTGAACCAGTTCAATGAGGAGGGCATCTCCAAGCTGACCGGCGCTCTGGACGAGGAGCAGATCCATGGCTTGAAGACCGTGCTGGACGAGATGACCAGCCGTCTGGAGGACTACACCAGCTTTGCCGGTAAGTCCGAGGATGCTTCCGGCAGCGTGAAGTTCATCTATAAGACCGGTGAGACGGTCGCCGCTGCGGATGTTACCGCCCAGACCACCGCCGATGTGCAGGAAGGCAACTTCTTCACCCGCCTGTGGCAGCGGATCGTGAACCTGTTCAAGTTCTGAAAAAACGGCGTGCCTGCTTGACAAGCCGCCGGAGATTGACTATACTACAAATAGATTCGTCAAGAAAAATGACCGCTCAGGCATTGAAACGTTGAGGCGGTCAATTTTTTATGCCAATTTTAAGGAGACCACAGCATGGCAGAGAGGGAATTGTACCCGGACGGGGAACAGCGCCGCCGCATCATGGATTTTATCATGGCGGCTGGGCAGACCCTTTTGGAGAACGGGGCAGAGGTGTTCCGGGTGGAGCAGACCATGGAGATCATGGCGGCCAGCTTCCACCTGCGGGAGTTCCATGTCTATGTGCTGACCAACGGCATTTTTTGCCAGCGCAGGCACGGCGGAGATGAGCGAGGTGCGCAACGTGCCCACCCGTACCACCCACCTTGGGGCGGGTGGCGGCAGTAAACCAGCTTTCGCGGCAGATCGCGTCCCGGGGAAGTGGAGACCGTCGCCGAGGCCGAGGCCCGTCTGGCTCAGGCCAGGTGCATCCCTTTTCCAAAGGACTGGGTGCAGCTTGCGGCGGGCATGGGCGGCGCGTTCTGCTTTGCGCTGATCTTTGGCGGCGATCTGAAAGCAGGGCTTGCCGCTGCTGCGGCCGGTGTTGCGGCCAACGCCTATCTGCTGTTCTGCGGGCGGCGCGGCGTGGGGGGCGGGTTTCGCACCATCTCCACCGCCGCCCTCATCACCCTGTGCTGCATTCTGGGCTGCGGCCTGCTGGGCACTGAGTCCAGCCACGCCATCATCGGCACCCTGATGATCCTGACCCCCGGCATCGCCTTTACCATGGGCATCCGGGATTTTGTGCAGGGCGATTACCTGTCCGGCACCATCCGGATGATCGACGCACTGCTCATTGCGGCCAGCATCGCCATCGGCACCGGCCTTGTGCTGAGCCTCTATGCCTTTTTGAAGGGGGTGGCCGTGGTATGACAGAGCTTCTTTTCACCGGGGAGCAGCTGGGCCGTCTGGCCCTGCAGTTCCTGCTGGCCGGGGCGGGCACCCTGAGTTTTGCCATCCTCTTTGCCTGCCCCAGGCGCACCCTGCCCTACTGCGGGCTGGTGGGCGCAGTGGGATGGCTGGTATACGAGATCGCGGAGCTGTTCGGGATGGAAGCCTTTGCAGCCTCGCTGCTGGCGGTCATTCCGCTGACGCTGCTGGCCCGCATCCTTGCGATGACCCTCAGAGCACCGGTGACGGTGTTCCTGCTCACCGGCATCTTTCCGCTGGTGCCCGGTGCGGGTATCTATTACAGCGCCTACTACTTCATTCAGGGCGACAACGCGCTGGCGCTGGCAAACGGCATCTCCACCTTCAAGATCGCCGTGGCGCTGGCCGTGGGCATTGCGCTTGTGCTGGGCATCCCCCTGCCGCAGAAACGCCGATAAAACGAAAAACGAGACCGCCCGGTGGGCGGTCTCGTTGGTTATGCGGGGAACATTTTCCGGCAGAATGCAGCGGAAAGGCGGAAACACCAGGGCGGAATGCATATATACACACAGAATGTGGTGCTGCATGTATAAATGTTTTCAAAAGGGTTCATTTGTTCCGAATTTTTTGCACAACACTTGACATTTTTTATTTGTACAACATATACTAATTCTGTTCCTGGATGACACGGTGAAGCGCATCGTGCCGGGAAAGTGAAAAAATATACAATCAACAGAGGAGTGTTTGAATATGAAAAAGATCAATCGCCGCAGCTTTCTGGCTGCCGCTGGTCTGACCGCTGCCGCTCTGGCTCTGACTGCCTGCGGCGGTTCCGCCTCCAGCACCGCTTCTTCCACTGCAAGCAGTGCAGCTTCTTCCGAGGCTGCTTCCACCAGCGCTGCCGCTGAGCTGACCACCGTTGAGGCTGGCAAGCTGACCATGGCCACCAACGCCACCTTCCCTCCGTATGAGATGACCACCGACTCCGGTGAGATCGAGGGCATCGATGTGGACACCGCCAAGGCAATCGCTGAGAAGCTGGGCCTGGAGCTGCAGATCGATGATATGGACTTCGACGCAGCACTGCTGAGCGTGCAGCAGGGCAAGGCCGATATCGTCATGGCTGGCGTTACTGTGACCGACGAGCGCAAGGCTGTGATGGACTTCTCCGACAGCTACGCCACCGGCATCCAGTCCATCATTGTGCCGAACGGCTCTGACATTGCTTCTCCCGATGATCTGGCAGGCAAGAAGATCGGCACCCAGCGCGGCACCACCGGCTACATCTACTGCTCTGATGACTTCGGTGATGACGCTGTGGTCGCATACGACGACGGCCTGACCGCTGTGCAGGCTCTGAAGAATGGCCAGGTCGATGCGGTTGTCATCGACAATGCCCCTGCAAAGGAGTACGTTGCCGCCAACCCCGGTCTGGTCATTCTGGACACCAGCTACGCCGAGGAGGACTACGCCATTGGCATGGCAAAGGGTTCCGCTCTGGAGGATGCTGTCAATGCCGCTCTGGAAGAGCTGAAGGCTGACGGCACCCTGCAGTCCATCGTGGACAAGTACATCACCGCTGAATAATTCAGCTGTACCTTGTATCACGGGGAGGCGGCCCCATCTGGGGCACCTCCCCATTTTTTGGAAAGAACAGGTTACAAAATTCTAACAATTTTAGAAAGCGAGGATGCGAATGGCCGCACAATACGAACTGCTGAAAGAGCTGCTGAATAGCGGCACGAAGCTGGGCTTCGGGCAGGAAATGTTTTTCAAATTTTATCAGGCGTTCATCCTGAATGACCGCTGGGTGCAGTACATCCAGGGCGTGGGCACCACGCTGCTGGTCACCGCCATTGCGTTGGCAATGGGCGTGGTGCTGGGCAGCGTGGTGGCACTGGTGCGTGTTGCGCACGACCAGCAGCGTCCCGGCCGCAGGAACCCGGTGCTGGGCTTTTTCAATGCCGTCTGTCAGGTGTACACCACCATCATCCGCGGCACCCCCATGATGGTGCAGCTGCTCATTATGAGCATGGTCATCTTTGCCAACAGCCGCAACTTTACCATGGTCGGCGCGCTGGCACTGGGCATCAACTCGGGCGCTTACGTTTCGGAGATCATCCGCGGCGGCCTGATGGCGGTGGACCCCGGCCAGATGGAAGCCGGCCGCAGCCTGGGCCTGAACTACATGACCACCATGGTGGTCATCGTCATTCCGCAGGCCATCCGCGCGGTGCTGCCTGCACTGGGCAACGAGTTCATTATCCTGCTCAAGGATACCTCGCTCATCACCGTTATCGGCGGCAAGGAGCTGCTGTATGCGGCGCAGGGCATTATGAACCGTACCTACGAGGCCATGTTCCCCCTGTTGGGCGTTGCAGTGGTCTATCTGATTTTAGTCATGATCTTTACATGGCTGCTGTCGAAGTTTGAGAGGAGGATGGCGCAAGGTGACCGCTAATCATGCTGAAAAGATCCTGGAAGTCCGTGGTCTGACCAAGACCTACGGCGGTGAGGTCAAAAAGGGCGCAAAGCAGCCCACCCCTACCCTGGATGTCCTGAAGGGCATCGATATCGACATCTACCGCGGCGATGTGGTCTGCCTGATCGGCCCCTCCGGCTGCGGCAAGTCCACCTTCCTGCGCTGCCTGAACCGGCTGGAGATCCCCACCGGCGGCTCCATCAAGTTTGAGGGCATCGAGGTGGATGATGCCCACATCGATGCCGTGCGCCAGAAGATGGGCATGGTGTTCCAGCACTTCAACCTCTTCCCCCACCTGACCGTCAAGCAGAACCTCTGCCTGGCCCCGGAGCTGCTCAAGCTCAAGAGCAAGGAGGAGGCTTCCAAGCGTGCCGAGGAGCTGCTGGCCCGTGTCGGCCTGTCCGATAAAGCCAATGTGTTCCCCAAGAGCCTTTCCGGCGGCCAGCAGCAGCGCATTGCCATTGCCCGCGCTCTGGCCATGGACCCGGATGTCATCCTGTTCGACGAACCCACCTCCGCCCTCGACCCTGAGATGGTCGGCGAGGTGCTGGAGCTGATGAAGGAGCTGGCCCACACCGGCATCACCATGCTGGTGGTCACCCACGAGATGGGCTTCGCCCGCGAGGTGTCCAACCGCGTCATCTTCATCGATGAGGGCAGGATCCAGGAAGATGAGCCCCCGCAGGAGCTCTTCTCGAACCCCAAGCATCCTCGTCTGAAGGCTTTCCTTTCCAAGATGCTGTAATTGAAGCTGAAAATGCCGTCGCACAAATTCGTGCGGCGGCATTTTTTGAATGGTTTAAAACTTCCAGAGACTTTGTGCCTGTTTATAAAGCCAGAGGGCACGGGTCTGAATCTCACTCTCGTTCCAGTCCGTTTTTGTCAGGGCATTCTGAAGCGTGGAAAGGCCCGATGCGCAGAGCGTAAGACCGGGCTTTGCTTGGCCCTTTCCGGCTTTCTTTGTGCTCCAGTCACTGTCCCGGATGGAGGCGTTCAAAGATTGCGGGATGATTGCAAGATTTCCCAGAGTCAGAAGGATAGAATCTCTCTTTTCTGCGGCCAGCGGGGTAGAGCAGGCGGGCCAGTTGTTGCGCCATTTTTTGGGCATCAGATGCTCAAGACTGTAATTGTTGAAACCATGCAGCACAACAGCACTCTGAGCAGGGCGGATGTGGCTTTCAATCAGATAAAGAACACCTTTAGAATAAAGGTTCATCAGTTTAGAGTGTTCAAAACCATCCCGAAGTTCAGTGTCATCAGGAATCGAGGAGTTGGTGCCGCCAAGCACTTGCAAACGGTCTCGTAAATCCTGTGGAGTAAGTATTTCGTTGGCGATAAAGGAGAGAAATAACTTTGTATAATTTGTTGTGGAAGCACGAGTGACAATACGACGCATAACGTAGCTTTCCAGAATGCCATACATCTCGTTTAGAATGGCTAAATTAGAAATGTTTTTTGCAAGGTAGAGAACGTAAGGAATCAACGTTGTGGTTTTTAGACCAAAAAATAACGATGTTCAAACGTTCGATGCCAAAATCTGATGGAATTGTGGTGCTGCAAAAATCGGACTTGAAGGTTTGCTGGAATAAAGTGGCATAATCCTTTAGAGTATCCAGAATAGTATTTTTATTACCGCCACAATATGTGTTTACAAAACTCTGATAGGAATTGGCAAGCTGATCTGTGCGAGCATATATTAATTTGTCGTCAACACTAATATTATACTTTTTCTTTTGGATAAACTGCTGAAAATAGGCATCGAAGAAGATATCAATAAGTGGGCGTTTTACGCGGCCGGCCTCAATTTCGGTATCCCAATAGGCTTTTGCGCTTTCGTTGGCTTCAAAAACAGATTCCCAAATATTTTGATACGCAGTGATGTTATTCCTGCTAAAAAAGTAATTCTTTAAAAGCTCGGAGGTGGTTAAGCGAACACCAAGGGAATTTAGAGAATCAAAAATCTGCTGTTCATCATCGGTGGGGCCCAAATCAATCCGGACAAATTGAACGTTGGAAATGACTGTCATATAGTCGTTCAAAGTACTCATTTGCAAATGTGAAGCAAAATAGTTGAATGCCTGAACAATTGGAGACGAGGAGCGGTTGTCTATGATGGGCACTGCATTTGTTTGATCCATAACGCATTTGAATGCTTCGGAATCATTTTTTCCATGCTGTAAAGAAAGCTCCCGCGTTGTTATTAGGCGAAAATTTGTATCAAAGATACCCGGCTGATTCATTTTTAAACAGAGCACCTTTAAGAAAATCAAAAATGTCGTAAGACGTTGTTGACCATCAACAAGAACAAGTTTTGATGTATAAGAGGTGTTTTGCTGAGGAACAGAAGCGTCTTTCAGGATGAGAGTTCCAAGAAAGTGGGGCGGTTATATTGAACAACGAACGCCATGTCGTCAAGAAAACGTTCCCATAAATCCTCTTTCCAAACATAGGCTCGCTGAAAAAATGGAACTTCAATGAGAGTGGAGTTGTTTACAATGTCAGGTATTTTCGCTTTATGTGCGTCCATGGAAAATCCTCCCGCTGCTTTTCAGATTTATTAGTAGAATAGCACGAATCCACTGTGAATTCAATGAATCACAAACAAAAGCTCCCGTTTCTCAGGAAAAGCTGAAAAACGGGAGCTTTACAATTCTACAAAACAGAAGCTATGCGCCTATCCCATGGTCACAACAACTTCCACACCTTCACCGGCCTTTGCCAGCGGCAGGAGGGTGCCCGCAATAGGAGCGCCGTTCATGGTGACGCTCTGCACGCCCTTCTGCACGGCGTGGGGGTTCTCCACCCGGATGTGGTACACGGCACCCCGGTAACGGCGGGTGACGGTGTAGCCTGCCAGCGTGTGGGGGATGCAGGGTCAACGCGCAGGCCGTCCAAAGTGGGCTGGATGCCCAGAATGTACTGGCTTACGTTCACGAAGGTCCATGCCGCCGTGCCGGTCAGCCAGCTGTTCTTGGCCTCGCCGAAGGTGGGGGCATCGCGGCCTGCCACCATCTGGCTGTAAACGTAGGGTTCGGTGCGGTGGATCTCGCTGATGTCCTCGATATAGGCCGGGCAGGTCTTTTTGTAGACAGAAAAGGCCCGGTCACCGTGGCCCAGCACGGTCTCAGCGCAGCTGATCCATGGGTTGTTGTGGCAGAAGATACCAGCGTTCTCCTTGTAGCCCGGGGGATAGCTGGAGATCTCGCCCAGATTGAGCCGGTAGGTGGTGTAGGCGGGCTGGAGCAGCACCACGCCGTACGGGGTGTCCAGCCGCTCCTCCACGCTCTTCAGTGCGGCTTCGGCCTGACCGGTCTCTCGGCCGATCCCGGCCATCACGCACATGCCCTGGGGTTCGATGAAGATCTGCCCCTCGTCGCATTCCCTGCTGCCTACGGGGGCACCAAAGGCATCGTAGGCACGGCGGAACCATGCGCCGTCCCAGCCGGCGGTCAGGGTGGCCTGTTCTACTGCGTCAATGGCGGTGCGGGCACTGGCGGCCTCCTCGGTGAGGTGCAGGTGGTCACAGAGTTCGGCGTACTCGCGGCCGTATTTCACGAACATGCCCGCAATGAACACGCTCTCAGCCACAGGACCCTCGCTGGGGCCGGTGATCTGGAAGCTCTCGCCCGGGTGCTCCGAGAAGCAGTTCAGGTTCAGGCAGTCGTTCCAGTCGGCCCGGCCGATCAGCGGCAGGCCGTAGGGGGCCCAGATGGGTATGGGTGTAGCGGAAGCTCCGGCGCAGATGCTCCATCAGGGGCTGTGCTCTGGTCACGTCGTTGTCAAAGGCAACCGGCTCGTCTAGGATCGACCAGTCACCGGTCTCCCGCAGATAGGCGGCGGTGCACGCAATGAGCCAGAGCGGGTCATCGTTGAAGCCGCTGCCCACGTCGCTGTTGACCCCTTTTTGGTCAGGGGCTGGTACTGGTGGTAGGCACTGCCGTCCTCAAACTGGGTGGCAGCAATGTCCAGAATGCGTTCCCGTGCGCGGGAGGGGATCATATGAACGAAGCCCAGCAGATCCTGACAGGAATCCCGGAACCCCATGCCGCGGCCGATGCCGCTCTCGTAATAGCTGGCACTGCGGCTCATGTTGAAGGTGACCATGCACTGATACTGGTTCCAAAGGCTCACCATCCGGTCCAGCTTTTCCTCGCCGGAGGTCAGCTGCCAGCCCGAGAGCAGCTCCTGCCAGTAGTCGGCCAGTGCCCTGCGGGCGGCATCCACCTGTGCGTCGGTGGCATAGCGGGCCATCATGGCCTCGGCCCGGGCTTTGTTGATGATGCCGGGAGCACTGAACTTTTTCCCCGACCGGGTTTTCAATGTAGCCCAACCCGAAGATGATGCTCTTTCTCTCACCCGGTGCCAGTGTGAGATGGAAATGGTGGGCACCCACCGGAGCCCAGCCGTGGGCAATGCTGTTCGAGCAGTGACCGGCTTTGACCGCTTCCGGTGCGGCGGGGCCGCCGTATACGCCGCAGAAGGCATCCCGGCTGGTGTCGAAGCTGGTAACAGGGGCGTTGGCCCAGAACACGGCGTAGTGATCCCGGCGCTCCCGGTACTCTGTCTTATGATAGATGGCACTTTCCACCACTTCCACCTCGCCGGTGGAAAAGTTGCGCTGGAAATTGGAGCTGTCGTCCATGGCATCCCACAGGCAGAACTCCACATAGCTGAACACGTCCAGCGTGCGGGGGGCAGCGGTCTTGTTTTCCAGCGTCAGCCGGTCGATCTCACAGGCATCGCCCCGGGGTCACAAAAAGTTCCTGAGCGGCCGCAATGCCGTCTTTTTCGCCCTGCAGGATCGTGTAGCCCAGACCGTGGCGGCAGGTGTAACTGTCCAGTTCCGTCTTGGCGGGCTGCCAGCCCGGGTTCCAGATGGTGCCGCCATCGTTGATGTAGATGCGGTGGCCGTCCATGTCCAGCGGGGAATTGTTGTAGCGGTAGCGGGTCAGCCGCCGCAGCCGGGCATCCCGGTAAAAGCTGTAACCGCCGCCGGTGTTGGACACCAGACTGAAAAAGTCCTCGCTGCCCAGATAGTTGATCCAGGGCAGGGGAGTGCGGGGCGTGTCGATCACATATTCCCGGCGCGCATCATCAAAATGTCCGAATCTCATAGCCTTGTTCCTCCTTATAGGGTAAACCGGAAATGCTGAAATCATTTGATGGCGAAAACGATTTAGGATTTGCGGCCCAAGGGTGGGAAAGGCACTTGTCACCCTAAGAATAGTCTATCCTGCGGGAAAAATCAAGAGCGGATCTGAAATATACAACAAGGGTGCAGCGGGCTGGTTCAGGGGTGGAAACCGGTATGGGAACGAAAAAATTATCGAACGGTAACGAAATGTAACGAAAACGATACAGACTGCATAATTCTGAGGAAATGAAATCTCGCAACCTGCTGAAATGTAGTCTTTTGAGATAAAACTTTTCTTCTTATGCTTGATTTTTGGTGCAAAGTGCGCTATATTGAAATTGCGAAAACGATTTAGGATTCGTTCGGGAGCCCTGAGCGGGTCCCTGTGAGGGAGGGCGGCGAAATGTCATCCTTAAAAGATCTGGCGCGTGAATGCGGTGTCTCGGTGGCAACGGTGAGCAAAGCGCTCAATGGCCAGTCGGACATCTCTGCTGCGACCCGCGACCGTGTCCGCGAGGCGGCCCGCCGGATGGGCTATGTGCCCAATATGGCGGCCCGCGCGATGAAGACCAACCGTACCTACAACCTTGGCGTTCTGTTTGTGGACGAGCGGCAGAGCGGCCTGGCCCACGAGTACTTTTCGGCGGTGCTGGACAGCTTCAAGGTGCAGGTAGAAAAGCTGGGCTATGATATCACCTTTGTCAACCGGAACCTCGGCGGCAGAACAATGACCTATCTGGAGCACTGCCACTACCGGGGCGTGGACGGAGCGGTGATCGCCTGCGTGGATTTCAACGATCCGCAGGTGGTGGAGCTGGTCAACAGTGATGTGCCGGTGGTGACCATCGACCATGTGTTCAACAACCGGATGGCGGTCCTTTCCGATAATGTCAACGGGCTTTCGGCGCTGGTGCGGTACGCCTACGCCAACGGCCACCGCCGCATCGCCTTTATCCATGGCGAGCGCACGGCGGTGACGGAGAACCGGCTGGCGGGCTTCTACAAGAGCTGTGCGGAGCTGGGGCTGCAGGTCCCCGAAGAATATGTGCGCTGCGGTGTGTATCACGATCCCGACCGCTGTGCCGAGGAGACCCGGGCCCTGCTGGCACTGCCCCAGCGGCCCACCTGCATCCTCTTCCCCGATGATTTCTCGGCCATGGGCGGCTGCATCGCTCTGCAGGAAGCGGGCCTGAGCATTCCAGAGGATATTTCCGTGATGGGATATGACGGCATTTACCTCTCCCGCGTGATGAAACCCCAGCTGGTGACCTGGCAGCAGAACACCAAAATGCTGGGCCGGATGGCAGCGGATAAACTGGTGCAGATGATCGAGCACCCCCGTGTGACGCTGGCCGAGCAGATCCCGGTGACAGGAAAACTGCTGGAGGGCGGCTCGGTGCGCAGCATCGAATGAATGGGTTGGATTTGGTTCCGGGCGAACCGGAGCCTTGAATTTGAAACGCTTTTTCACGAAAACCATTGAAGGAGGTTTTTCATTATGAGAAAGATTTCGCGTCGTAATTTCCTGCTGGCTTCCGGTGCAGTTACCATCAGTGCGGCACTGAGCGCATGCGGCGGCTCCTCTTCTTCTACCGGCGCGGCATCCTCTGCCGCAGCTTCTTCCGCCGCTTCCGATGCTCCGGCAGCTCAGGGCAAGGTGCTGAATATCTGGTGCTGGAACGACGAGTTCCAGGGCCGCTTCAATAACTATTACCCCGAGGTCGCCTCCATCGCTGAGGACAAATCCACCACCACCCTGAAAGATGGCACCGTTGTCAAGTGGACCATCAACGCCAACGAGAACAACAACTACCAGAATAAGCTGGATGAGGCCCTGCTGAATCAGGACTCTGCCGCCGATGATGACAAGGTAGATATCTTCCTGATCGAGGCTGACTACGCACTGAAGTATGTGGATTCCGATTACGCGCTGGATGTCAAGGCAGACATCGGCCTGACCGATGCCGATCTGGCTGGTCAGTACCAGTACACCAAGGACATTGTCAGCGTGGACGGCAGCCAGCGCGGCACCACCTGGCAGGCGACCCCCGGTCTGTTCGCATACCGCCGCAGCATCGCCAAGGAAGTGCTGGGCACCGATGATCCCACCGAGGTGCAGAGCCATCTGTCCGATTGGGATAAGTTCAACGAGGTGGCTGCACAGGCCTATGCAAAGGGCTACAAGATGTTGTCCGGCTTCGATGATGCTTACCGCACCTTCTCCAACAACGTGGACGCTCCCTGGGTGGACGGCACGACCGTCAAGGTAGACCCCAACATTATGAAGTGGGTCGATCAGACCAAGGAGTACACCGATAAGGGCTACAACAATAAGTCCAGCCTGTGGGACAGCCAGTGGGCAGCCGATCAGGGCCCGAGCGGCAAGGTGTTTGGCTTCTTCTATTCCACCTGGGGCATCAATTTCACCCTGCTGGGCAACTCTCTGGAGACCCCTGTGGCCGAGGGCGGCAAGGAAGAAGTGGGCAACGGAATCTACGGCGATTACGCAGTCTGCGAAGGTCCTCAGCCCTATTACTGGGGCGGCACCTGGATCTGCGCGGCAGCCGGTACCGATAATACCGATATCATCCGCGACGTGATGCAGAAACTGACCTGCGATGAAGCCATTATGAAGCAGATCACCCTGGATACGCAGGATTATACCAACAACGAGAAGGCCATGGAAGAGATCGCAAACAGCGATTATGCCTCCGACTTCCTGGGCGGCCAGAACCATATCGCCCTGTTTGCAGAAGCTGCAAAGAAGATCGATATGTCCAACGCAGGCCCGTACGATCAGGGCCTGAACGAGAGCTTCCAGAATGCCTTCAAGGATTACTTTACCGGCACGGTGGACGAGGATACCGCAAAGGCAAACTTCGAGACCGCCATCAAGGAAAAGTACCCCGAGCTGACCGATGTGGTCTGGCCCGCATAAGCGCAGCCGGAACCTGAAAACCTTTTGAACCGAATCTGAATGGGGCGGGCCGGACGCTGATCCCGCCCGCCCCGTTTTGCTTTGGGCAGTGTACGTCAGGAGGGCAGTTACTATGGGAGCAAAACCAAAGAAGAACGGCTCGATCAGCTATGCAAAGTGGGGCTATATCTTCATTGCACCGTTCTTCCTCATCTTTGCGGTGTTCCAGCTCATCCCACTGGGGTCTACGATCTATTACAGCATTTTTTGAATATTACCGCAGCGGCCTGAAGATCATCGGCCCTACCTTTGTGGGCCTGAAGAACTACATCACCCTGTTTGCAACCGACCTGCCCAAATACTTTGGCAACACGCTGCTGCTCTGGATCATCGGCTTCATCCCGCAGATCGCCATCTCGCTGCTGCTGGCGGCCTGGTTCACCGACCTGCGCCTGAAGCTGAAGGGCCAGACCTTCTTCAAGACAGTCATCTACATGCCCAACCTCATCATGGCTTCGGCATTTGCCATGCTGTTCTTTGCCCTGTTCTCGGATAACGGCCCCGTGAACGCTGCACTGGTGGGCATGGGCATCCTCAAGGGGCCCTTCAGCTTCTTGAACAGTGTCTGGGGCAACCGCGGCCTTATCGGCCTGATGAACTTCCTGATGTGGTTCGGCAATACGACCATCATGCTGATGGCGGCCATCATGGGCGTGGACCCTACCCTGTATGAGGCAGCGGAGCTGGACGGCTGCACCCCGAACCAGATGTTCTGGAAGATCACCATCCCGCTCATCCGGCCGATTTTGGTCTATGTGATGATCACTTCGATGATCGGCGGCCTGCAGATGTTCGATGTGCCGCAGATCCTGACCAACGGCAAGGGCGGCCCCGACCGCACCTCCACCACCATGATCATGTACCTGAACAACCACCTGTTCAGCAAGAACTACGGCATGGCCGGCGCGGTCTCGGTGGTGCTGTTCCTGGTGTGCGCAGTGCTCTGCGTGATCGTTTACATGGCCCTGACCAAGGAGGACGATGGCCTGAGCAGGGCCGAGCGCAAGGCCCGCAGGCAGGCGGCCAAACAGGTGAAGGGAGGAAAAGCATAATGTCACACGCAGTCAAGACAAGATCCGAAAAAGCGACCCTTGCGGCCCGCCGCACGGTGTGCTATGCGGCGCTGGTGCTGCTGAGCTTTTTATGCCTGTTCTTCTTCTATGTGCTGGTCATCAATTCCACCCGCACCCATTTTGAGATCCAGAAGGGCTTTTCCTTTCTGCCGGGCAGATCCTTGATGACCAACCTGAAAAATGTGCTGTCAGATGCCAACATCCCGGTGCTGACCGGTGTGCGGAACAGCCTGATCGTGTCCGGCTGCTCGGCTGCTCTCAGTGTCTATTTTTCGGCCCTGACAGCCTACGGCATCTACGCCTATAACTTCCGGTTCAAAAAGGCGGCGTTTGCCATCATCCTGCTCATTATGACCATGCCGACCCAGGTCTCGGCGCTGGGCTTCCTGCAGCTCATCACGAAGATGGGCCTGAAGAACAGCTTCATTCCCCTCATCATCCCCAGCATTGCGGCCCCGGCGGTGTTCTTCTTTATGAAGCAGTATCTGGATGCCAGCCTGCCCATGGAGATCGTGGAAGCCGCCCGCATCGATGGCGCAGGGGAGTTCTACACCTTCAACCATATCGTGCTTCCCATTATGAAGCCCGCTCTGGCGGTGCAGGCCATCTTCTCCTTTGTGTCCAGCTGGAATAACTATTTCATCCCCGCACTGGTGCTGGATACGGCAGACAAAAAAGACCCTGCCCATCCTCATTGCACAGCTCCGCAGTGCCGACTTCCTCAAGTTCGATATGGGCAAGGTCTATATGCTGGTGGCCATTGCCATCCTGCCTGTGATCATTGTTTATCTGCTGCTGTCCAAGTTCATCGTCCGTGGTGTTGCACTGGGCGGTGTCAAGGGCTGAGCATTCCGTTCTCTCCTTCGGAAAAAGCACCCGCAGCCAGCAGGCCGCGGGTGCTTTTCTATCCTCTCGTGCTCAGTCGGCTTTGGCAATGCGCTGCATCGCGGTGGAAGCGACATGCTTCTCCTTGATGGCGCGGAGCTGGGCCATGTGGTCGGTGTTTACGTGGGCCTGCTGCTGGGCTTCGGAGTCCCACTCCTCAACGATGAGCAGCTCGTCCGGATCGGCGGCGCTCAGGTAGTAATCGTAGCGCTCAAAACCGTCCTCCTGCTGGACCTTTGCCAGAATGCCGGCAGCGGCGACCTCCTGCAGAAAAGCGTCCCGCTGGCCGGGGAGCATACGGTAGGTGACCAGAAGCATCATGTGTTCCATGGTGAAATCTCCCTTATAATGTTCCAATGTGTGTTCTTTTAGACAAAAGCCGCCGGAAATCGCTTCCCGGCGGCTTTTGCTTATTAGGAGGATCAAAAGATGATCCCTGGAGAACTTAGTTCAGGATGGTCTGCTCGGTCTCAACATCAAAGACGTGGACCTTGTGCGGATCGAATGCAACGCGGACGGTGTCTCCGTTGCGTGCCTTGGAGGTGGGAGCGACACGGGCGGTCATCTTGTTGCCCTTGTACTCCAGGTACAGGTAGATCTCAGCGCCCATCATTTCGGACACATCGACCTGAGCCTCCAGGTGGCAGTCGGGGTGCTTTGCCATAAACTCGGGCTCGTCGTCGATATCCTCAGGACGGATGCCCATCTTGACCTTCTTGCCAACGTAGGAATCCAGCTTGCCGTCAGCGGTCTTTTCCTTGGGCAGGGGGATGGTGTCGCCGCCCAGGTCAATGGCGTACTGATCGCCGTTCTTGGTCACGGTGCCGTCCAGGAAGTTCATCTGGGGGCTGCCGATGAAGCCGGCAACGAACATGTTGCAGGGCATGTCGTACAGGTTCTGCGGGGTATCGACCTGCTGGATGATGCCGTCCTTCATAACAACGATGCGGTCGCCCATGGTCATAGCCTCGGTCTGGTCATGGGTAACGTAGATGAAGGTGGTAGCCAGCTTCTTGTGCAGCTTGATGATCTCGGTGCGCATGCTGGTACGCAGCTTTGCATCCAGGTTGGACAGGGGCTCGTCCAGCAGGAAGACTGCCGGGTTACGAACCATTGCACGGCCCAGAGCAACACGCTGACGCTGGCCGCCGGACAGAGCCTTGGGCTTGCGGTCCAGCAGGTGCTCGATCTCCAGGATCTTGGCAGCCTCGTGAACGCGGCGGTCGATCTCGTCCTTCGGGGTCTTGCGCAGCTCCAGACCGAAAGCGATGTTCTTGTAAACGGTCATGTGGGGGTACAGAGCGTAGCTCTGGAACACCATGGCGATATCACGATCCTTGGGGGGCAACGTCGTTGATCAGGCGGCCGCCGATGTACATCTCGCCCTTGGAGATCTCCTCCAGACCGGCGATCATGCGCAGGGTGGTGGACTTGCCGCAGCCAGAGGGGCCGACGAAGATGATGAATTCCTTATCCTGGATCTCCAGGTTGAAGTCGGTAACAGAAGGAGCAGTAGCGCCCGGATAGATCTTGTAGATGTGCTGGCAGCTAATCGAAGCCATAGGTCATTGCCTCCATTGAAAAATTTTTTCTATGTTACGGCACCTTGACGGTGCACGCTCTCGTTGGTATTATAATAGCAGATAACTTTGTGATATAAAATAGCATTTTATTGATTTGAGGTGTCAGATATTGCTTTATGATTGGACAAGCACCGCAGCCCTTGGCGTGGTGCGGGATATCCAGCCCAAAGAACCCCTGACCCTGACCGGCGAGGGGCTGTGGGTCTGCCTGATCTCCAGCGGCAGATGCACCGCCAGCCTGACCGATGCCTCGCCCTCCCTGGCGGGCAGCGCACTGATCCTGCCGCCCCAGAGTGCGGCGGCGGGCCATCTGGTGCTGAGCCGCGCCCCGTTGACCCTGACCCCGGAAGGGGAGAGCCACCTGCTCTGCATCCAGCTGACCGGGCAGGCGGCGGTGCAGTTCCTTGCCGGGCTGACGGAGCTGCCGTTCCTGGCCCGGGGCGAGACCTGCCCCGCCGCCGCAGAGCTGCTGGGCCGCCTTGCCGCCGAGGCCGATACATCCCACAGCCGGGCTGCCAGCCAGCTGGCCTTTGCCCTGCTCTGTGAGCTTGCGGGGGCCGACAGCGCCGCCCCGCCCCTGCCGCCGCTGGTGGAGGCCGCCATTGAGGATATCCGCCAGAACTACGCTGGCCTGTACGGCGTGGAGGAGCTCAGTGAGCGGCTGGGGGTCTCCAAGAGCCATCTTGTCCGCACCTTTACTGCCGCCGTGGGGGTGCCCCCGGGGCGATACCTGACCACCGTGCGGGTGGAAGCCGCCATGCGGCTGCTCCTGCACCGGGAATACACGCTGGATGTCATTGCCAGCCTGTGCGGCTTCTCAGGGGCCAACTACCTGTGCCGGGTGTTCAAAAAAGAGACCGGCCAATCCCCCGCACAGTGGCGGGCCTTGGCCGGTCAGACAGCGCGGCCCCTCAGCCCGGCGGAAAGCCAGCGGGAGCAGGCACTGTATATTTAAAATGTTCAGGAGCCGGGGCAGCACCCGGCTCTTTTCCGTGGAGGCGTTCAGCCGCACACAGACTGCGGGCGCTTGAGCAGGAACACCGTCAGGGCCAGCGTGATGGCCTCGGCGGCGGGGAAGGCCGACCACACGCCGTTCATGCCGAACAGGGCGCTCAGGATCAGTGAGCAGGTGACGATGGCGGCCACGCCCCGGCTGACCGAGGTGATGGTGGCCTCGGTGGGGCGGTTGACCGCACCCAGATAGCCTGCCGCAACAATATTGCAGCCTGCAAAGAAGTAGCCCAGGAAGTAGATGCGCATACCGCTGTGGGCATATTCGGCCATCAGAGCAGAGTTCTCGCTGTTGAAGAGGGCGACAAAGGTATCGGTAAAGCCAAACACGGCACCGTACAACACCGCCGCCAGCGCCAGCGCGGTGCCGCAGCCCAGCAGAAGCAGCATTTTTTGCCCCGGCTATCTCGATTTTTGCCGTAGCACTGGCTGATCAGCGGCTGGGCACCCTGGGCCACGCCGTTGAAGATGGCTGTTGCCACCAGCGCAAAGTTTGCCACCACGCCGTAAGCGGCCACGCCCACGTTGCCCGCCAGCCGGAGCAGCAGGAAGTTGAACACGGTGGTGGTCACGGCAGAGGAGAGCTCCCCGACAAAACCGGAGATGCCCAGCTGGCAGCTCTGCACCAGCAGCCGGGCCGAGGGAGCCTGCCGGACAAAGGTGAGCGTGTTGCTCTTTTGAAAGAAGTGGCGGCTGCAGATGGCGATGCTGAGCACCGGCGAGATGGCCGTTGCCAGCGCCGCGCCGGGCAGGCCCAGCCCCATGGGGAAGATGAAGATGTAATCGAACACCACATTGAACAGGCTGCCGCTCAGGGTGGCCACCATGGCAAGGGACGGGTCGCCGTCGTTGCGGACGAAGGCCGAGAAGATGTAGTTGCACATGAAGAAGGGCGTGAACAGCAGGAAGATGCGGGTGTAGTTCAGGCCCAGCGCCACGATGTCCCCATCACCGCCCATGAGCTGCAGAAGCGTGCCCGGGCAGAACGCGCCCGCCAGCATGAACGGGACGGCGATCAGGCAGGCGCAGAGGATGGCGTTGGAAAAATACCGCTGCGCCCGCGCCTCGCCCTGCGCCTGCAGGATGGCGTACCGGGTGGCCGCACCAAGGCCGATCATCGAGCCGAAGGCAAAGATCAGGTTGTACATGGGCAGGCAGAGGTTCAGCAGGGTCACGCCGTCGGTGCCCGCCGCCTGGGCGATGAAATAGGTGTCGGCCAGAATATAGCACGATGTGCCGATCAGACCGAAAATATTCTGCGACACATACTTGAAGAACTGCTTTGTCAGGTTCATGGGAGCTTCCTTTCCGCAGGGAGAGTAGGGGAGTAAAACGTAAAAACCGACTACTATTATATCATAAAAGCCTGGCATATTTCAACGAAAAAAACCGAGGAAACACGCCGCCGTTCCCCAAGCGGAACGTTTTTCCCCGGGGAGATGCCGCTATCCGAAAATACCATACAGATACTTCCTCTTTTGTGCAACTCGCCAAAGATGGTTTTGGGTTATTGACAAAAAAAAAAATGTTTTATGATTTTTATGTAAGATGCCACATAAAAACAGAAGAATCGGCAAACCAGCCGGAAGGCTGCGGCGCAAAGCTACAGGGCCTGTAATATGGCAGCCAGCTGCACTTTCTCAACCATACTGCACATGGGCATCACCTCAAGGGCGGTAGATTCCCAAAGTACAAAACGCAGAGCGTTGTACCAGCCATTTGGCCGGTGCGGCGCTCATTTTTGCTTTGTGCGGGCATGGTTATAATTTTGGGAGTAATTCATAAAAGGAGACTAACTATTAAAAGTCAAGCCCAAAAATGGAAAAAATCCGTCAACGATTCGCTGCCCCTGACAAACAGCATTCAAATGCTGAAATCAGAGCAGCGAGGGCGACGGAGAGAATAGCAAAGCAAGCCCGGCCAACCCTCGCAGAAACAGAATAGCATTTGAATGCTTCGGTTTGTCAAGGGTTCGCTGCGCCAGCTAAGTTGTTCTTGGATTTGGCTCAGGCTCTGGAGAAAATTAGGCAGCTGTAAGATATGCTTTTCCAGACTTCTGCAAAGCGTAGATCAGCCGCACGAGTTTCTTTGTGGCATGAGACAGGGCAACATTATAGTGCTTACCTTCAGCACGTTTTTTGGCAAGGTATTTGGCAAAGACAGGATTCCAATGACAAACGTACTTGGTTGCGTTGTAAAGGGCATATCGCAAATAACGTGAACCACGTTTTTCCATATGAGCGTAACAGTTTGTAAGTTTTCCTGACTGGTATGTAGATGGAGAGCAACCAGCGTAAGCAAGGATTTTGTCAGGAGATTCAAAGTTGGAAAAATCACCGATTTCAGCAAGGATCATGGCTGCTGACTGGATACCAACACCGGGAATAGAAAGAATCGGTGGATGCAATTCATCCATGATTTGCTGAATCGAATCTTCAATTTCGTCGATCTCGGAGGTGAGTTCCTTAATGAGTTTAATAGTGTGCTTCAATTCCAAAGATTTGGCAGGCATGACAGATCCAATAGACGATTTGGCTGCCTCTCGAATCTGGATGGCCTTTTCTTTTCCGTAGTGCCCCTTGGACGCTATTGAAAGAAGGTTTGTCAGCTTGGTAAGATGGGCTTCTGAAATTTGCTTTGCACCGGGATATTCGCTGAAAAGAGCATAGACCGAAACACCGTGGAGAGAGGGAACGAGCTTTTCCAATTCCGGGAACAGGATCGTGACCAGTCTGGACACTGACTGCTTCAGCTTGGCTCTTTCACGAACCTTATCGAATCGGTATCTTGTTAGTGACTTTAACTCTTCGTTGTGGTATGCTGTATCCGTGTAGGACTTGAGGTCTA
>ENA-OQES01000142-OQES01000142.1-human-gut-metagenome-genome-assembly--contig:-NODE-142-length-29978-cov-2.766272_pt1 | contig 29978 bp, 50 predicted proteins | sample MGYA00242798_ERZ504641 | MGnify/ENA primary metagenome ERZ504641 (study PRJEB26092, sample SAMD00036327) | human gut metagenome | host: Homo sapiens | study: EMG produced TPA metagenomics assembly of...
GCCAAGCCCGGACGGGATAAACGCTGAAGGCATCTAAGCGTGAAGCCCCCCTCAAGATGAGATATCTCATACGCAAGTAGTAAGACCCCTTGAAGACGACGAGGTAGATAGGTCAGAGGTGGAAGTGCGGTAACGCATGGAGCTGACTGATACTAATCGGTCGAGGGCTTGACCAATAAGGTTTAGGGAAAACAAAGGTTGTAAGTATTCGGAAGATCAACAGTTCAATATGTGGTTTTGAAGGTATGTACCTTCTACCGTCAATATTCCTCGATAGCTCAGTCGGTAGAGCAAACGGCTGTTAACCGTTGGGTCGTAGGTTCGAGTCCTACTCGGGGAGTTTTACAAAGTTTATATTTTTAGCAAGGCCCCATGGTCAAGCGGTTAAGACATCGCCCTTTCACGGCGGTAACAGGGGTCCGAATCCCCTTGGGGTCATTTAACTAAATATGGCGACATAGCCAAGTGGTAAGGCAAAGGTCTGCAACACCTCTATCACCGGTTCGATTCCGGTTGTCGCCTCTCTCAAGAATCACAGAAATGTGGTTCTTTTTTTCGTCTGAAATATGCCCTTTTCATATTGAGGTCAATATGGTACTATGTATAAGGAAAAAATTTGACAGGATAAAGACATGAATTATATTGTATTTGATCTGGAGTGGAACCAGAGCGCGGAGGGGAAAGAATGCTCTGTGGAGCATATGCCTTTTGAGATTATTGAAATTGGAGCTGTGAAGCTGAACAGTCAGATGAAGCAGGTAAGCGAATTCCATCGTCTGGTCCAGCCGAAAGCATATAAAGAAATGCATTTTAAAATATCAGAAGTGACCCATATGGATATGGAGGAGCTTTGTAAAAAAGGGACAGCCATTTCCGGTTGTGATGGAGGATTTCCTGAACTGGTGCGGGGAAGATGAATATGTTTTCTGTACCTGGGGATCGATGGATCTGACAGAGCTTCAGAGGAATATGACCTATCATGGTATGGAAATACCGTTTCCAAGGCCCTTATTGTATTATGATGTACAGAAGCTGTATTCTCTGGAGTATTCTGATGGAAAGAGCCGTATTTCCCTGGACCATGCAGTGGAACAGCTTGAATTGAACCAGGAGCGTCCGTTTCACCGGGCCTTGGATGATGCGGTGTATACAGGCCGGACCCTTCGTATGATCCATATGGAAACATATGGGATATACAGATCCATTGATTATTACCGGCTTCCTGAGCGGGGAAGCAGCTATAAGTTGAAATTTCCGGAGTATTCCAAATATATTTCAGGGGAATTTGACTGTAAGGAAGAGATCCTTAAGGATAAGGAAATATCGGATATCATCTGTGTAAAGTGTTCAAGGATGCTGCGGAAAAAGATCCGCTGGTTTTCTTATGGGCAGCGGTTTTATTTTGCACTGGGTATTTGTCCGGAACATGGTTATATGAAGGGCAAGATCCGGGTGAAGAAATCGGAACAGGATCTGTATTATGCAGTAAAGACGATCAAGGCAGTTGGAGAAGAGGCGCTGCCTATGTTAGTACAGAAAAGAGAAGATAATAAAAAGAAAAAGAAGAATTCGTCCAAACAGTAGGCTGGGCGAATTCTTCTTTTTAATTTACTATTCTTCACGCATGCGGTAGCCAACACCGATCTCTGTAAAAATGTACTGTGGTTCTGCCGGATTTTCTTCCAGTTTCCGGCGGATGTGGGCCATGTTTACACGCAGGATCTGGTTGTCATTGTCTGCATAGGGTCCCCAGATCTTTGTGATAATGGACTCATAGGTCATGACCCGTCCTGCATTCTGGGCAAGAAGACATACCAGTTTGTATTCGATCTGGGTTAAATGGATCTCCTGATCTTTTACTTTTACCAGACGGCGTTCAAAATCCACCAACAGATCGCCTACCTGGTATTTGGAGCTTCCAATATGCTGGTTGCGCTGGGAATGGCGCAGAGCGGTACGGATACGTGCCAGAAGCTCTCCTGTACCAAATGGCTTGGTGAGATAGTCATCTGCGCCCAGATCCAAAGCAGCGATCTTGCTCTTTTCAAGGGTTCTGGCAGAGATAACGATAATCGGAGTGATGCTCCAGGAACGGACCTGTTCAATGAGCTTTAAGCCGTCCATATCCGGCAGACCTAAATCTAACAGGATCACATCCGGATGCTCGGAAGTGATGTACTGTAAGCCTTCCTTTCCTGTATTGGCGCTGATCACCCGGTAGCCCTGAGGCTCTAAAATATGTTCAATAAAACTGCAGATAATTTTTTTCGTCTTCAATAATGATGATATTTGCTTTCGTAGTCATAATTAATACTCCTTCCAGTCGGGTAAGGTAAAAGTAAACATGGCGCCATCTGCATGATTTGCAGCCTGGATCGTACCTCCATGGGCATTGATAATAGTTTTACAGATCGAAAGCCCGATTCCCATTCCTTTGTGGCTGTCGCCGGATTCATTTGTGTTTACGCCACCGCCATCAAAAAGGGTTGGGAGCCGCTTAGGATCAATACCTTTTCCGTGGTCTTTAATAGTAATATAAAGTACTCCATTTTCTGTACGTACTTTTAATTCAATGGGCTTTTCGCTGCCGGAATGAAAATGTGCATTTTCTAAGAGATTGTTAATAACCTGCTCAATGAGCATGGCATCCATGGGGACCATGATAAAGGACTCAGGAATATGAACCTGGACAGTTACGCCTGGAAAACGCTTATGGAAGCGTCTGACTGCTTCTGAGATCACTTCTTCCAGGGATTCATCTGTTTTTGTAACACTGGTAATGCCTTTGTCATCCTGGATGCGTGTAACAGAAAGCAGGTTTTCTACCATGTTTAAAAGCCACTGGGCATCTTCTTCAATATTGTGGATCAGCTTCCGCTTTTCCTCCGGTGACATTTCATTTTCCTGCTCTAAGTAGGCAGCGCTGGAACCAATGATCGTGGTAAGAGGGGTACGCAGGTCATGGGACATGGCGCGCAGCAGATTGGCACGCATAGTTTCTTTTCCGCCTGCATCAGCATACGGTCCTTTTCCTGGATCTGTACGCTCTGTTTGGAGAGCATGATGCAGATACTGCTGGTGAAACAGGAGATAAAGGTCATTCCCACGAATGTCAGCGGGTAGCCGCTCAATGTAAAATTCAGGGTCATATATGGGTAAGTATAAGCGTAATTGACCCAGAACACGCTGTAAAGAGAAGCGATGATACCGGCACTGTAGCATTTGGTATAACGGGCGTGGAGCAGAATGGCCAGGATGTAGATGATCGATACATTAATGGCATTACCGCTGAGATGAAAGATGGCATTGGCAGTCAACGTAGCTACCGCCATACAGGCGACCGTTATAGGAAGTGTGTGCAGTGTATTGAAAAAAGGTAACTTTTAATAGCGCGGGCAGCTTTTTTCAAAGAGCCTTTTTTGAAAATCATAATATTTACCTCAGTATTAGGATAATTATATTATAATTCATTCTGCTTATAAGCGCAATGTAAGAGAGTGTTACCATTTTTTAACGGGGCCGCTTTACTTTGTGTGTCTGCTTTTTGTAAGCAGGAGTGGAACTTCTTTTCTGGGAGAGAAGCTGGTCAAAATCGGAAGAAGAATAACCGATATCTTCCAGGCGTTCCAGACGGCGCTTACGGCGCAGGAGCAGATCTTCTTTTTACCTTCCTGTGAGAATGGAGAAGGAGAAAAAGGATCACGCCTACAATGATCAGGGCTGCAGAGCAGATCCCCACTAAAAGGAATGGAAATGCCTTTTTGGAAGCGGAGGAACGTGTCTGTGCGCTGGAACGGGCATTTGCATCAGGAATTTCCTTTTGTTCGGGAGTTTCTGCAGGAGCAGCAGTGCCGGTTTCTGTCTGTGCAGCGAGTGCCTGTGATCCGGCGGATATGTTTTCTGTATTTGCCTGTGTATGGGCAGCAGAGCACAGATAGACCTGTCCAATGGAATGGCCCTGGTATTCATATAAAATGCGGGCAATAGCATGATCCGGCGCATTTTCATCCAATTCGTAAGAAAGGGAAGCTTCTGTGTCAGAGAAATCGGCATCTTTTGGAATGATCACAAGACTGTTTTTGTCTAACTCCAGGGAAATATTGTCCTGGGCAGTCATGCCGCCGATGGTCATATCGTTATCAAGTGCCTGATAAGAGGTTTCATGGTCTACCGCTTTTAACGCCTGGAAACGATCAAAACCAAAGTCAAAAAGAGCCTTGGTATCGGAATAATGAGTCTGATGCCCATTTAAAACAACGGCGATCAGGGTCATATCGTTTTTCTCTGCACAGGTAACAAGGGTGTTGCCTGCAATGGAAGTGTAACCTGTCTTTCCGGCAAAAGCCCCTGGATAGTATACAGATGTGGTTTTTTACCAGCATACGGTGGTGGTTGGCTACATAACCGCCTTCCAAATTGCGCTTGGTAGGCGGAAGCTTGTAGTTGCGTGCGCCATCGATCTCTAAGAAGTCCGGGTTCTGGATGGCTGCTCTGGTGATCAGGGCCATGTCATGGGCAGTGGTGTAATGATTTTCATCGTTTAAACCACTTGGATTGGCAAAATGGCTTCCTGTACATCCAAGGCTTTCTGCAGTCTGGTTCATAAGCTCTGCAAAGGCTTCTCTGGAGCCGCTTACGTGGCAGGCAAGGGCATTTGCACTTTCGTTGGCAGAAGCCAGCATAAGGGCGTACAGGCAGTCACGGACCGTAAGGACATCTCCTTCGTCAATACCTGCTGTACTGCTGCCTGCTTCCACATTGTAAACATCATCATGGGAGAAGGTTACTTCTTCATCTAAACTGCAGTGCTCTAATACAATAAGGGCAGTGAGGATCTTCGTAATGCTGGCAGGATAATAAGGCTGGTCCTCATTTTTAGCAAAAAGAACCGTTCCGGTCTGCGCTTCCATAAGAATACCGCCATCTGCTTCAATAGAGACAGCAGACGGCCAGGAAGGCGCGGCCAGAACGGTTCCGGGAACCAGGATAAAGATCAGATTGATACTGAGGATAAAAGAAAGAATTCGTTTCATTATAAGCAGCTCCTGTTAACGGCGTTTATTTTTCAGTGTCATGATCAGGCAGATGCCAAAAAGGATCAGTGACAGGGCGCCGAACAGAAAAGCAATGCGTCCGGCAGTATCCATGAAAAATCCTTCGGGCACGATATTGATCAGCATATCTGTGGTCGGGTCTAAGATCCACAGGTCATTGGTAAAAAACATGTGGTGGAACATGATGAAATATTTTGTAAAATTGGTGGATATAATAGCAGCCAGTGCTGCGATCACTGCAAAAAAACAGCCCGGTTCCTATACAAAGGGAAGAAGGAAGCAATGTGCGCAGGTCTGCTTTTGAGAGGATCATAAATAAAAGCATAACGACGCAGACCACCAGGCAGATCCGGCGCAGGGCAATGGCTTTTAAAAACAGTCCCTGTACATCTTCCATGTGGGCAATTTCCCGTTCATTGAAAAAGCTCACGGGTTTCGCCGCCCATATGGGTGGTAACATGAAGGTCTGCACGTTTTCCCCTTTAAATATGCCATCATCTGGTCTGTTACATCTAAGAGGTCATCCATAGTCATAGAAGGAAGGTCGTCTAGAACCTGGTATTTGGTATATTCTTTTTCAAAGTATCCCGGAGTCCAGTAGACCACTGCTTCTACAGAAGTGGAAAAAAAGTATGATCATAAGGCAGAATGCAGTAAGGATACCGGCAAATCGTTGAAGGTGTTTCATAGTAGTTGCCTCCCTTTTGGAAGATAAGTATATGTTCTCTCAGAGAGAAATTTCCTTATATACAAAGAAAAGCCCAACCCCGCAGCTTCTGGTATCTGCAAAGTCAGACCTTTAAGTGCGCCTTCAGGGACTCGAACCCTGGACAAATAGATTAAGAGTCTACTGCTCTACCAACTGAGCTAAAGGCGCATGTCTATGTGCTTTTGAATGACACGATAGACATTATAAGGGATTTTATAGAGACTGTCAAGAGGTTTCTTGAAAAAATTTTTAAAACATTTTTTACATTCACATCTAACTGGTTAAATGGAATTTCAATGCCGGCCTGGTCAAACTGTAACTTGATCTGTTCTAAGATCCTCCAGCGGACGGTCCAGTAATCAGAAGTGTTGGTCCAGCCTCTTGCACCGAGGACAACGGAGCTGTCTGCTAATTCGTCTACATAAACGGTGATGCCGTCTTCTTTGATGATCAGGGGATCATTGGCATAGATCTGCTTTAAGATCTCTTTGGCTTTTTTACAGATCAGAGGTGTAGCCGATGCCAACAGTCAGGTCCACACGGCGTTTTGGCTGGGCTGTTACGTTTGTGATGACCGCATTGGAAAGGCTGCCGTTTGGAATGGTGATCTTTCGGTTGTCTACAGTAACTAAGGTTGTGTATACAAGACCGATGTTCTGTACTGTTCCCTCGGTACCTTCACAGACAATGTAATCATGGATACCAAAAGGCCGCATAACAAGGATCAGGATGCCGCCTGCGAAGTTTGCAAGGCTTCCCTGAAGTGACAGGCCGATGGCCAATGTTGCAGAACCTAAAAGTGCGATAATAGAAGCGGATGGAACGCCGATCTTTTCTAATGCCATGAAAATGACAATAGCATAGGTAATGGCATTTGCCAGAGAAATAAGGAATTTACTCAGGCTCAGGTCCATTCCCATACGGTCAAAGGTCTTTTTCAGAAAATGGCTGATGTATAAGGCGATCCGAGAACCGATGAAGATAATAAGGGCAGCAACAAATAACCGGTAAGCCAGGGACAAAAGGCCGGGAGTCCAGGACTTTATAGACTCTAAAATGGCATTGGGCTTTAACTGCTGTAGGTCTTCGTGGACTTCGGCAGCAACTGCCTGGGTCTCTGCAAGGGTAGGAAGAGCGCTGCTTTCCTGGGCGGTGAATAGTATCATAGGCTTTTTCCTCCTGCTTTTCGGTGTAAACTCAGGTTTCCCGCGCTGACGCGCTCCACTGCCTGCTACGCAGGCGGAACCTTCGTTAATAGCCCAAGAAAAACAAATGCCGCTCTTTGGCGGCGCTTGTTTTTCTCTTGGACTCATTATATCATGAATTGAAAGTGTGGACAATGTATTGTAAACATTCGGTGAAAGTTTTTTAAAAAAATATTGAAAAAAATTGTTGACAAGAAGAGGATGATACGCTATAATTCTCGTTGTGTTCAAGAGAACGCGCCTTTAGCTCAGTTGGTAGAGCAGTAGACTCTTAATCTATTTGTCCAGGGTTCGAGTCCCTGAAGGCGCATTGAAAGGTCTGATTTTGCAGATATTGGAGGCTGCGGGGTCGGACATTTTTTGTTGTATCAAAAATTAGATGAACAGGCGCAATGAGATTGTGGCTGGATCATTATTTCTTATGGCAGTGTTTATGACTGGGACAGGGACCGAGGCATTTATTTACCTCGCGAAAAGCTTTGCAAAGCTTTAAAGCCCGTTTGTCCCAGTCATTTTTTGTCGCAGGTAGCTTTGCAGAGTTGTCGGGTCAGTTTGGGTGGGAGATTTCAATGGAAATGAGGCTCCATTTTTTTGTTTTGTTATTTCTATATATAATATGTAGGGAAAATGAAATGTGGATAAAAGAATGGGGAAAAAAGAGATAATATGTGGATGAATGTGGATAAAATGAGATAAATGGATTTAAAATGCAAAGATCCCGGCGGATTGGTATGCCGGGACCTGGGTGCATATACGGTGGTTTAGTTTTTCTTTGTTTTCTTTAGGCTCTCTCATAGCGATCAGTTTGCAGATAGGATTTCCCATAGAGGAAAACTTTTCTTCATATTCTGTCATTACATTTCCGGCACACATGACCGGATCGTGGTGCAGATCGAAGGTGTGGGCGGTAATGGTCCAGCCAGCTTCAGGGATTGCTTCCAGGGAGTAATCAAAAAGGCCTTTGTTGTCAGTCTTAAATTCGACTGTGCCGTCAGCAGCTAAGATCTGGTCGTATACGGTCATAAAATCCGGGGAAGTCAGACGGCGCTTTGCATGGCGGTCTTTTGGCCATGGATCGGAGAAGTTAAGGTAGATCTTGTCTACTTCTCCCGGTGCAAAGTAGTCTGCCATGTTTTTTGGCATCGATGCACATGAAATAAATATTGTTTAATTCTAACTGGGCACGTTTTTGAAGTCCTCTTAAAAGTACGCTGGAATAGCGTTCAATGCCGATGTAGTTGATATCAGGGTTCTGCTGTGCCAGTTCCATGATAAAACGTCCTTTTCCCATACCTACTTCGATCTGGATGGGGTTGTCGTTGCCAAAAACCTGGTTCCAGCTGCCTTTGTGAAGCTCTGGTTCCTGGATCACATAGGGGCTGGTAGCAATAGTCTCTTCTGCCCCGCGTATATGTCTTAAACGCATGGATATTGTCCTCTTTCTTAAATATGGTGAAAAGTATCTTCCGCAACTGCGGAAAAATACGGATATATGGTGAAAATATATCTGCTAGTAACTATATCATATAGTGCTTAGTGATTGCAAGGTGAAGGAAAATTTAGTATACTTACGTTAGCAGATAAAAGAGCAGTCGGGAGTGAAAAACAAGGGTGTTGCAAGCTTGCTTGCATAAGCGCTTGCTTTCGTTTCCGAATATTCGGGCAGCGCCCGAAGCTTCGTGTTTTGCCAAAAAACACGAAGACTGCTCTTTTTTAAGTTTATGAATAAGTGATTTCGGGGGGAAAAATTACATACAAAGGAGGAAGGGCGATGTCAAAACTTTGAACGTACTACCAGCTGGCAGCAGATCCAGCAGGGGGTGAAGGAAGCGGAGCGCCTGATCGTCAGCAAAGATTACAATCTTGTTATGGTGAAGGCCAGACAGACGTTGGAGTGTATGGTTCGGTATCTGGCTGAGAAGGCGTGTCTTGTAGATGGAGATTTGGCAGATACCATAGATCAGCTGTATGAGGGACATTGGATCGACAAGACGACCAAGGACGATTATCATACCATCCGTATTCTGGGAAATAAGGCGGTCCATGAAAACGATAATACGGCCTATAATGCAAATCAGGCATATCAGCTTCTAACCAAACAGGTTTATGCAATTTTCTCATGATTTTCAGGTGGCAAAGACCTTTACAGTACCGGTAACAGATACAAGACCGGTGCGAAATGCCAGAACAGGTGCAACCACTGGCAGTTCAGGTGCAGGAAGTGCATCCTATGGTCAGACAGGCGGGGCAAGACCGCGTACAGGTACCGGTGCAGGGCAGACTGCAGCTTCAAGAGCACAGTCATCTGTAAGAAGTCAGACATCCCCGAGATCCCAGACATCAGCCAGAACCTCTAACGGTACAGGAAATGGACCGCGCTCCGGTGCAGAACTGCAGGGACTTTCCAGTCGTTCCGGAGCAAACGGAAGCCGGAGAACGGCAGGAAGCAATAGCAGCACAGGCAGCAGAAACAGAAATTCCCAAAGTACCAACCGCTCCTACAGCGGATCTTCCCGCAGCGGAAGGACTCGCAGAAGAAAACACAGACCATCACCTGTGGCAATGGTATTAAAATTCCTGATCCCGATCCTTGTGATCGTAGTCCTGGTAGTAGCGATCCGCACTCTGGTGCCGGGAAAGAAGAAAGCAGATCCGACCCAGCCGGAGACCATGTCCACAGAAATGACATCAGCAGAGACAGAAGCACCGACTCCGGAAGAGACCCAGCCACCGGCTGATGTATATGTAGTTACAGGAAATAAAGTAAATGTACGTACAGAACCGTCTACCAATGGCCGTATTTTAGTACAGCTGGAAGGCGGAACAGAAGTTACGTATGTAAAGCGTTATAATAATGACTGGACTGTGATCAATTATGATGGTCAGGAAGCTTATGTTTCCAGCCAGTATATAGCAAAACAGGAAGCAGAAACAACTGCAGAGACCCAGGCAGAAGCAGAAACAGCCGCTGAAGGCGAGACTGCAGCAAACCAGTAGTGTCGCTGGTTTGGTCAGTGTATGGCTGAGTTATTGAGAACTTTGTGCAAAAACAGGAGAATGAGACCCATAAAAGGTCCCATTCTCCTTGTTTTTGTGCATAACGCTTAAAAATTTCGTTAAATTTTTAATTTATGTACAATTTCGCTCTGTTAATTTTTGAAAAAAGTAGTATGATAAAAAAAATTGACAAAAAGCAAATTGCATTAAAAAAATGAACAAAAGAAAGGGAGGACTGTGACATGGATACAGTGATCAACCGGCTGTCTGATATTGAGAAAGCCGCCGTTTCTGTGATGGATGGTGCCAGTGAGCGAAAAAAGCAAGATGGCCCGTGAAATGGAAGAGAAAACGGCGGCATTTTGATGCACAGCTGGAAAAAGAAAACCAGGATCGCATTTCCCAGATACGCAGCAAAATGGAAGAGGAATTACAGCAGGAGTTAAGACAACAATCAGAGGATGCCAAAGCTACGATGAAGCGCCTGGAGGCCACCTACGAAAACCGGCATGAGGAATATGCGCAGGCTCTCTTTAAAAATATGATAAAGGAGTGAGAACATGGGAAGCCTGATCAGTTACAGCGGCATTTCCACCAAGGTGAAGGCTATGGAGCGTTTCAGGATCCGCCCGGAGCAATTTGAGGCAATGGCAGACCTGGGATCTGTGCCTGAGGCGGTTCAGTTCTTAAGGAGTAATCCCTCTTATGAAAAGGCATTTTCCAAAGCTTCTGAGGATGAGCTTCACCGCGGAAAGATCGAGCAGCTGTTAAACTTAAGCAAATACCATGATTTTGCAAAGCTGTACCGGTTTGCAAATGTAGGGCAGAGGCGTTTTCTGGACCTTTATTTCATGCACTATGAGATCGATATATTAAAAACCTGTCTCAGAAATGCAGCGGGAAACAGAGAAAGTGCCCAGGATCTTACGGGGTTTAAGGAATTTTTGATAAACATTCGGATATGGATCTGGTGCAGCTGTCCCAGTGCAGGAGCATAGAAGATGTGATCCGCGGGTTAAAAGGTTCTGCTTACTATGAGCCATTAGAAAAGCTTTTAGAACAGGGAAAAGCAACGCTTCCGGCCTGTGAAACGGCTATGGATATGCTTTATTTCAAGACTATCTGGAAGATAAAGGATAAATATCTTTCAAAGGCGGAGGCAAAAATGCTGGCCCAGTGCTTTGGCACGAAAATGGATATGTTGAATTTTCAGTGGATCTGCAGGGCGAAAAAATATTATAACCTGTCGGAAGGTGATATTTATGCGCTGATCATTCCGATCCAGTATCATGTTACCAAAAAATGAGATCCAGACCATGGCTCAGGCGGAAAACATGGAACAGGTTTACGGGGTGATCAAAAACAGCTGGTACAAATGCCAGAATATAGAAGAGCTGATGGATCAGGGCCTTGGAAATGCGGCAAAGGAGCTTACAGATAAGATCTATGAGCTTACCAGCAGGAAAGAGCCTTATTCAGCAGCAGTATTAAACTCTTATCTTTATTTTAAAGAAAGAGAGATCGAGCAGATCATAACTACCATCGAAAAGATACGTTATGGGATGACAGCAAGGACATAAGGGGGTTAATGTGAAGTGATAGAGAAGATGAAGTTCTTAAGCATTACCGGCCCCAAGGCAGACATTGACCGGGTGGTGGATACCTATCTTTCCAGATATGAGATCCATCTGGAAAATGCCCTGTCAGAGTTAAAGACGGTAAAAGACTTAAGACCTTATATTGAGACCAATCCATATAAGGCAAAAATTGAATATTGCCAGAGAACTGGCAGAAAAGATCGGCGGACAGCTGCCAGAGGTTTCAGAGACGGAACTTCCTACACAGGAAGAAGCAGCAAAGATGGTAGATGATCTGAACAGCCGGTTAAAGGAATTAAATGATAAGAAAAGAAGAGCTTCAGGCGCAGATCCAGACTTTAAAAGCGCTCTAAAAGACCAGGTAGCACCATTTACAGAGTTAAATTACAGCGTAAAAAGAGATCCTGGGCTTCCAGTTCATCAAGTTCCGCTTTGGCCGTATTTCCAGGGAATACTTTGACAAGTTCAACAGCTATGTGTACGAGACCATTGACACGGTGATGTTTAAATGCCTGGAAGATGCGGAATATGTCTGGATCGTCTATTTCGTGCCGGAGAAGCTGGCAGACAAGATCGATGCCATTTACGCGTCCATGCATTTTGAACGGTGTTTCCTGCCGGATGAGTATGAAGGTACTCCGATGGAAGCGGAACATGTGTTAGATGACAGGATCAAGGCGTTAGAGGCTGAAAAACAGGAAGTGGAAGGAAAGATCCTTCAGACACTGGATGAAAAATAAAAAATGAGCTGGCAGCAGCCCGTACCAGACTGGAGCGCTTCTCCGTCAACTTTGATGTGCGTAAAATGGCAGCCTGCACCAAGCATGGAGATCATACTTTCTACATTCTCTGCGGCTGGATGAGCGAAACAGATGCAAAGAAGTTCCAGAAAGAGATTGAGTCTGACGCAGATACTTTCTGCATCATGGAAGATAACCACAACAACATTATGAGCACTCCGCCTACGAAAATGAAAAATCCGGGGCTGTTTAAGCCATTTGAAATGTATGTGGAGATGTATGGTCTGCCTTCTTATAATGAGATCGATCCTACGATCCTCATCGGTATCACCTATTCTATTTTATTTGGATTTATGTTTGGAGATGCGGGACAGGGACTCTGCCTTCTCATTGGTGGATTTTTACTGTATAAGTTCAAAAAAATGCGTCTGGCAGGCATTATTTCCTGCTGTGGCTTCTTCTCTACCATATTCGGCGTGCTGTTCGGCAGTGTGTTCGGATTTGAGGATATCATTGACGCAGTGTGGTTAAGACCTCAGGAAGCCATGACAGATCTTCCATTTATTGGAAAATTAAACACTGTATTTGTAGTTGCTATTGCCATCGGTATGGGCATTATCCTGTTATGCATGATCTTAAATATCATCAACAGCGTAAAGGAGCACAACACAGAGAAAACATGGTTTGACACCAACGGCGCTGCGGGACTGGTATTTTACTTTGCACTGGCAACTGTCATTGTCCTGTATATGAGCGGAAATGCGCTTCCGGCGACTATTGTACTGACTGTATTATTTATTATCCCGTTACTGCTTATGTTCTTTAAGGAACCGTTGTCAGCAATGGTAGAGAAGAAGGCACAGAAAATGGAAGGCGGCGTGGGAATGTTCATTACCCAGGGCGTATTTGAACTGTTTGAAGTGCTTTTAAGCTATTTTTCCAATACCCTTTCTTTCGTCCGTGTAGGCGCTTTCGCAGTGAGCCATGCAGCCATGATGCAGGTGGTTTTAATGCTTGCAGGCGCAGAGGCCGGAAGTCCTAACTGGGCGGTTGTTATCGGGGGAAACCTGTTTGTATGCGGTATGGAAGGCCTGATCGTAGGTATCCAGGTACTTCGTCTGGAATATTATGAGCTGTTCAGCCGGTTCTACAGAGGAAGCGGACGGGCATTTGAGCCGTATGGCAAGCATTAGCAGAATGAAGAGAAAAAGGAGAAATCAATCATGAGTTTATTAGTTAAAATGACATTAAGCGCAGCATTAGTATTAAGCATCGGTGTACCATTTTGGAGCATTTGCAGCAGGAGAAAAGACAAAGGGACGTTATAAAACAGCTCTTGGCGTAAACGTATTTTATTCTTCGGTACCATGATCGCAGCAGCAGCTTTCATGTTTTCAGGAAATGCATTTGCAGCAGAGGAAACAGCAGCAGCTGCTTCTAACAGTGCAGCCGGAATGGGCTATCTGTCAGCGGCTCTTGCAACCGGTCTTTCCTGTTTAGGCGGTGGTATTGCAGTATCTGCAGCAGCAAGTGCAGCACTGGGCGCTATCAGTGAAGACAGCTCTATTCTTGGTAAATCCCTTATCTTCGTAGGTCTTGCCGAAGGTGTGTGCCTGTATGGTCTGATCATTTCCTTTATGATCTTAGGTAAGCTTTAATATGAAAAGTGTATCTTATCAGCGATAACATCGACACCTGGACCGGCATGCGCCTGGCAGGTGTTGACGGGGCGGTGGTACATGAGAGGGACGAACTGAAACGTGAGCTGGATAAGGTTCTGGCCGATAAATCCATTGGCATTATCCTGTTAACTGAAAAGTTTGGCAGGGAATTTCCGGAGATCATCGACAATGTAAAGCTGGAGCGGAAGCTGCCGCTGATCGTAGAGATCCCGGACCGCCACGGAACCGGCCGCAAGCCGGACTTTATCACCTCTTATGTAAACGAGGCCATTGGACTGAAACTATAGAAAGCAGGTGAAGAGCTTGACAACAGAGGAAAAGCTGAAGCATTTTCAGGAGATCTGTATGACAGATGCAAGGGAAAAAAGTGCAAAATACTGGACGATTACGCAAAAACTCTTGATAAGGCCTATGAGGAGCATACAGAGGATGCCAGGAAGCGGGCGAAAATGCAGGAAGAGGCTGAGACGGAAAAGTTAGGGCGTGAGCGCAACAAAAAGCTTTCCATCGGACAGCTGGACTTAAGAAGAGAAGTAAGCCGCAGACAGGAAGAATTAAAGGATAAACTGTTTGTAGAAGTGAGAGATAAACTGGCGAATTTCATGGAAACCAGAGAGTATCTGGATCTGTTGGAAAAAACAGATCGGGGCAGCTAAAAAGGTTGCCGGTGATGAGGCCATGATCGTGTATATGGATCCTTCAGATGAGGATAAGGCCCGCAGACTGGCCATGCACCACAATGTAACAGTGAAGATCAGTGAATATTCCTTTGACGGCGGTATCCGCGCAGTGATCCCGTCCAAACATATCCTGATCGACAGTTCCTTTAAGACAAAACTGGAAGAAGCGCGCCATGAATTTAAGTTTGACTTGGGAGGTAAGCAGTAAATGGCTAAGACAGGTGTGATCTACGGTATCAACGGACCTGTAGTTTCTCTGGCCGGTGATCCCGGATTTCAGATGAACGAAATGGTGTACGTTGGTAAGGAAAATCTGGTAGGCGAAGTCATTGGGCTTACCTCAGAAAAAACAACGGTCCAGGTGTATGAGGAGACCAGCGGTTTAAAGCCTGGTGAGGTGGTAACAGGAACAGGAGCACCGGTTTCTGTTACACTGGGCCCCTGGTATTTTAGATAACATTTTTGATGGTATTGAGCGTCCGTTAAGCAAGATCGCAGAGCGCAGCGGCTACTATATCAGCCGTGGCATCAGCGTAGATTCTCTGGATACTTCCTAAAAAATGGAAAACACATATGACAGTAAAGAAAGGCGACCGGGTGCTTCCGGGAACCATTATCGCAGAGGTTCCTGAGACAAGGGCTATTATCCATAAGATAATGGTGCCGCCGGATACAGAGGGCTATGTATTAGACGTAGTGGAAGATGGGGAATATAACCATTAATGAGCCTCTTCTTACGCTGCAGTTACTTGATGGAACAGAAAAGAAGCTGACCATGACCCAGAAATGGCCTATCCGTGTGCCGAGACCTTCTGCAAAGCGTTATCCGGCAACCAGACCTCTGATCACCGGACAGCGTATCCTGGATACCATGTTCCCACTGGCAAAGGGAGGTACAGCGGCAATTCCAGGAGGTTTTGGTACAGGAAAGACCATGACCCAGCATCAGATCGCAAAATGGTCTGATGCGGATGTTATTATCTACATCGGCTGTGGTGAGCGTGGAAATGAAATGACCCAGGTTCTGGAAGAATTTTCAGAGCTGATCGATCCAAAGAGCGGAAATCCCCTGATGGACAGAACTACATTGATCGCAAATACCTCCAACATGCCTGTTGCAGCCCGTGAGGCAAGTCTGTATGCCGGTGTAACATTGGCAGAATATTACAGGGATATGGGATATCATGTAGCAATCATGGCAGACTCTACTTCCCGTTGGGCTGAGGCGCTACGTGAGCTTTCCGGCCGTCTGGAAGAGATGCCGGCAGAGGAAGGTTTCCCGGCTTATCTGGCATCCCGTCTGTCTTCTTTCTACGAGAGAGCAGGCATGATGCGCAATTTAAATGGTACAGAAGGTTCCGTTACCATTATCGGTGCGGTTTCCCCTCAGGGCGGTGATTTCTCTGAGCCTGTTACCCAGAATACCAAACGTTTTGTACGCTGCTTCTGGGGACTGGATAAGAACCTTTCTTATGCAAGGCATTTCCCGGCGATCCACTGGCTGACCAGTTATTCAGAGTATGTAAATGACCTGTCATCCTGGTATATTGATAACGTAGACAAGAACTTTGTAAGTGACAGAAACCGCCTGATGGCGTTATTGACCCAGGAAAGCAGTTTGATGGAGATCGTAAAGCTGATCGGTGCAGATGTTCTCCCTGATGACCAGAAACTGGTCTTAGAGATCGCAAAGGTCATCCGTGTAGGTTTCCTTCAGCAGAATGCATTCCACAAGGATGATACTTCCGTACCCCTTACCAAGCAGTTTAAGATGATGGAGACCATTTTATATCTGTACAAGAAGTCAAAGGCACTGATCGCCATGGGAATGCCTATGTCCGTGTTAAAAGAGGACAAGATCTTTGATAAGATCATTTCTATTAAGTATGATGTGCCAAATGACCGTTTGGACATGTTTGATGATTACAAGAAACAGATTGACGCGTTCTATGAGCATGTGCTGGAGCGCAACGCATAAGGAGGACTTAAAATGGCAGTTGAATATTTAGGTTTAAGTGAGATCAATGGTCCTCTGGTAGTGTTAGAGGGCGTTCAGGGTGCAGCTTATGATGAAATCGTGGAAATGACCGTTGGCGGCACTACAAAGAAGATCGGACGTATTATTGAGATCTACGGGGATAAAGCCATTATCCAGGTATTTGAGGGAACAGACGGTATGGCCCTTAGAAATACCCATACAAGGCTGACAGGACATCCTATGGAGATCGCCGTTTCAGAGGAAATGTTAGGACGTACCTTTAATGGTATCGGACAGCCTATTGACGGACTGGGGGATATTATTTCTGATATCCGCATGGACATTAACGGACAGCCCTTAAACCCGGTATCCCGTGAGTATCCAAGAAACTACATCCGTACCGGAATTTCCGCCATTGACGGACTGACTACACTGATCCGCGGTCAGAAGCTTCCTATTTTCTCAGGAAATGGCCTTCCTCATGACCAGCTGGCGGCCCAGATCGTGCAGCAGGCATCATTAGGTGATAATTCTGATGAAAAGTTTGCCATCGTTTTTGGCGCTATGGGCGTAAAGCATGATGTGGCTGATTTCTTCCGCCGTACCTTTGAGGAAAGCGGTGTTTCCGAACATGTAGCCATGTTTATCAATCTGGCAAATGACCCGGTAGTAGAGAGGCTTATCACGCCAAAGATCGCATTGACACTGGCAGAGTATCTGGCTTATGAAAAGGGAATGCACATCCTGGTCATTTTGAACAGATATGACTTCTTATGCAGAGGCATTGCGTGAGGTTTCTTCCTCTAAGGGCGAGATTCCTTCACGAAAAGGCTTCCCAGGTTATCTGTACAGTGATCTGGCATCCTTATATGAAAGAGCCGGTATCGTAGCAGGAAGAAATGGATCTGTTACCCAGATCCCGATCTTAACTATGCCAAATGATGATATTACACACCCGATCCCGGACCTGACCGGTTATATTACAGAGGGACAGATCGTTCTGGACCGTCAGTTAAATAGCCAGTCTGTTTATCCGCCGATCAGCGTACTCCCATCTCTTTCACGACTGATGAAGGACGGTATCGGTGAAGGATATACAAGAAAAGACCACCAGGATGTGGCAAACCAGCTGTTTTGCCTGCTATGCCAAGGTAGGTGACGCCAGGGCGCTGGCATCTGTTATCGGTGAAGATGAGCTGTCTGCCATTGACAAGAAGTATCTGGAGTTTGGTAAAGCATTTGAGGAGCATTTTATTGGCCAGGCACATCATGAGAACCGCTCCATCATAGAGACTCTGGAGATCGGCTGGAAACTTTTACGTATGCTTCCAAGAGAGGAATTAGACCGTATTGATACCAAGGTTCTGGATCAATACTACGAGGAGTGAGGTGAGCAGGAATGGATCCAAATACATTTCCCACAAAAGGTAATCTGATCGCTGCGAAAAACTCCCTGAAACTGGCAACTATGGGCTACGGATTAATGGATAAGAAGAGAAATATCCTGATCCGTGAGCTTATGGGGCTGATCGATGAGGCGAAAGGGGATACAGTCTGAGATCGACACTGTGTTTAAGGCTGCTTATGAAGCACTGCAGAGCGCCAATATTGAGCTGGGCATCAATTATGTCCAGGAGATCGGAATGTCCGTTCCTGTGGACGATACGGTAAAGATCAAGGCAAGAAGTATCATGGGAACGGAAATCCCTCTGGTGCAGCATCAGGAAAAGCCTATGGAGCTGGCTTATGGGTTTAATAATACCTCGGAGGCGTTAGACATTGCCAGAGAGCGGTTTGAACGGGTAAAGGAGCTGACCATTAAGCTGTCTATGGTGGAAAACTCTGCATACCGGCTGGCAAATTCTATTAAGAAGACTCAGAAGCGTGCCAATGCGTTGAAGAACATTACCATTCCTCATTATGAAGAGCTGTCCAAGTCTATTTCCAATGCTCTGGAAGAGAAGGAAAGGGAAGAATTTACCCGTCTGAAAGTCATTAAGAGGATGAAGACCGGGTGATGGAAATAATAAAATGGAGAAGCTGACAAAGCGCCTGAATGGATTGAAATAGGGGGATACTGTATCATGTATACATTTAAAGATCTGGTAGAGATCACCGCGAAATTACGGGCAGAAGATGGCTGTCCCTGGGACCGGGAACAGACCTTTGAAAGCCTGCGAAAATATATGCGGGAAGAGGCAGAGGAAGCAGTTCAGGCAGTGGATAAAAATGACATGGAAAACCTTTGTGAAGAACTGGGAGATGTGCTCTTTCAGGTGATGTTAAACAGCCAGATCGCAAAGGAAAAAGGGCTGTTTTCTATAGATGATGTGATAGGTGGGATCTGCGCAAAAAATGGTGCGCAGACACCCCTGGGTATTCGGTGGTGAAAAGATAAATTCGACCGAAGAAGGAGAGGCTCTCTGGGCCCGGATAAAAATGCAGGAAAAGGCCAAAAAAACCTTGACAAATTATAGTAAAACAGATATAAATGATAGGGTATCACAGACAAGAACGGAAAACGGTCCGAACCTGATTTTTTTTCGGATTCGGTTTAGGAGGAAAATTTGATGAACAAGACAGAGTTAATCGCAGCAGTAGCTGAGAAGGCAGAAATTTCTAAAAAGGATGCAGAAAAGGCAGTTAAGGCTTTTACTGATGCAGTAGCAGAAGAACTGGCAAAGGGCGGAAAGGTTCAGTTAGTTGGATTTGGTAACTTTGAAGTTAGCGAAAGACCAGCAAGAGAGGGAAGAAACCCAAGAACCGGCGAGACTATGACCATCGCTGCTTCCAAGACACCTAAGTTCAAACCAGGTAAGGCTTTAAAGGACGAGATCAACAAATAATTGATTTTATAAGAAAATTCGGTAATCCCTTCCGTGAACATTTGCATCATGGAGGGGATTTTGTATTAAAAGGAGCGACTTTATGAGATTAGATAAATACCTGAAAGTATCCCGTATCATCAAGAGAAGAACCGTGGCCAATGAAGCCTGTGACAGCGGTCGGGTTATGCTTAATGACAAAGTAGCAAGAGCCAGTGCAGAGGTTAAAGTAGGTGATGTGATCGAAATTGCCTTTGGTACCAAGGCTGTGAAAGTGAAGGTTACAAGCGTACAGGATGCCATCCGCAAGGAAGATGCCAAAGAGATGTTTGAGTATCTGTAAAAACAGACCAATAAATAGACTTCGTCAGGGAATTCTGTGAAAGTTACAGGATCCTCTGGCGATTTTTAGTTGCCTGAAAAAATTTTTTTCAATCTATAATACAAATAGAGTGTCAACTCAGTTGTGTAGCAAAACTTTAAAATGTGTTTCTGATCTGAAAGGTTGGGAATGCATTAAAAACATGGAGAACGATATGGCAAGAAATACGGAACGTGACGAGAGAGAAGCCACGCGCAGAAAAGAACAGCTGATGAAAGCTGGATTTAAACTGTTTTCAGAGAATGGGATCGAAAATGTAAGTTTGCAGAAGGTGGCAGATGCAGCGGATGTAGGGGTTGCCACTATGTACAAATATTACCAGACAAAGGTAAAACTGGTAGTAGCCATCAGTGGAAAGATATCGGGGGGATATCTGGAAAAGTGTGCTGGCCCAGAATGGACCGGATTTCTTTGAAAACTTTACAGCTTATGAGTATATTGAATTTTATCTGGACATGATCATCCGGTTATACAGGGAAAAACCGGAAATGCTCCGGTTCAGCAATAATTATAAGAACTTTATTTACCATGAAGGAATTGAAGAAGAGCCTTTAGGGGAACACCTGGACGTGTTGGAACCTTTAAGAGCCATGTATCACAAGCTTTATGAACAGGCAAAAGTGGATCACAGTATCCGCACCGATCTTTCAGAGCAGGAGCTTTTCACAACTGTAGCCATTGCCATGCTGGCGGTGGCAGAGCGCTATGCCCAGGGGATCGTATGGGCCAATGATCATAAAACGGACCATACCCAGGAGTTAAAATATCTGAAAGAAATGCTTCTTATGTGGTGTAAGGGAAAAACGGAATAAAAGAAGACAGGAATAGAAGATGGGATCTGGTTTGGGGAAATTTTTCCCCAGCTTCTTTGCTATGATCTGGTAACAGAGATAGCAAAGGAGGATTTTCTTATGAATACACTGTTTACCAGCCGTTTAAATGGGATCTTTATTTTAAACACATTGTTGGAGCTGCATAAGCCGGTTACAGTGTCTGAACTGGCAGGGATCATTAACCATCGCTATGATCATGTAACAGCTCCCCGGAAAATGGTTTCTGCAGATACGGTAAAGCGGTTTCTCAACGATTTTTACCAGACCACTTCCGTGACCGATTACTGCAGCATCCGGCTTTTCTGTTTTAAGAAAAACCGTTACGGCAGTCTGGTCCCGGATCATGATCTGGAAAATGTGACTTTAGCTACTTATGTAGCTGCCTGTCTGGAACTTAATCCTTCGATGAACGTGCGAGACGGAAGGGGATTAAAATCCAATTCTGTTGTGCACTTTCACACGGCCTGAGATCTGTTTGTTTTCTTCCCTTGCCCGCCGGATCGCGCCTTCAATGTCGCTGATCCGGCATTGTTTTATGGCTTTTTCATTAATGGAATTTTGAAGACCTCCGTTTGCATCGCCCATGATCCGTTTCGCCATCTGGACAGAAACTTTTCAAATAAGGCTCTGGCTTCACGACCGTTTCCAAAGTTTTCATCATTTACACGGGTTGAGAAATAAGCAGTGATCGGTTCTTTCCAGTTTTCCGGCAGTTCGTATCCACTTATTTCCGCATGTTTCTTAAAGATCTCCGCCATCTCCGGGGCTGTATAGGACGGAAAATAGAAAGTGGAGTTAATACGGCTCTTGATACCGGGGTTGGCATCGATAAATTCTTTCATCTTGTTGATTTTTTTCATCTATATCCGTTCCGCCATATCCGGCAAAGATCACCAGTTTATCTTCTGCATGTTCTTCCAGGTTTTTATCGCTGTCTGACTCAAAGGTGTCAAATCCGCCAAATCCTCCAAAAGAGTTAAAGGAGTCGAAGTCATTTTCTTCGTGAAGGATCAGGACGTAGACCTGTTCATTGCTGCGGAAGCTATTTAAGGTATCAATGATCGGGTCACACCTGAAAAAACTGATATTCTCCATAGAGATACAGACAGGTTTATCCTCATTTTCTGCCCAGTAAGGAACAAAGGTGTCATTTGTCTTCTGGCTGGCCAGAAAGGAGTTTCCAAAAGAGGAGAAGTCATTTTTCCTGCCAGTTGTAATAGTCATCGGCTTCTTTAAATGGAATAATGGGGAGGCATTGCCAGCTGTCTGACCACTGGATGTCAGGCTCTGCCCCTTCTTCCCACTCTCCACGACTGTGAATCTCATTGTAGATACCTGCTAAAAGGCTGATAGCCAGGTATCCTTCTTCCAGTTTGGAAGCGTGTACCAGGATATACTGTGGTTCCTGGTGATCCTTTACAAATTTCTGGATCTCTTTAAACTGCACTTCCCCCGTCTTTTATGATCTGTGAAAGTCCTTCTTTACAGAACTCTTTGGATATATATAAATACTCTGCTTTCTGGGGATTGACTTTGCCCAGATTTTGATTTTTGAAGTTTTGGTACGATCAGGTTCCTTTTTAGTACTCATAGGATCCGCTCCTTTATCTGTATCTGTTTTCAGGGTTTTTAAGGTGTTGTCTTGTTGATCACGCCCTTACTATAACGGATCAGGCTATGCAAAATTGCCTGATTTTGTAAAAAAATTTAGTTTTTTTCCTGTATACTTGTGAAAGAGAATGGAAACGAGGGTACATAAAATAAGATTACATAAAAATACAAAAGGAGATCACAGACATATGGCTTCCCGGTACAATCAGCTGACTATGCTTTATATTTTTAATATTCTGAAACTGGATGCTTCTCCGAAAAAGCCCTATTCGGCACCTATGGTCCATCGCCGTTTAAAGGAACTGGGGATCGATCTGGACCGGAAGACGGTTTTTAATCATATGAAGATCCTTACAGACCAGATGCTGTCTGCGGACCAGGATGAAGAGTCTTTTTTCAGACAGTATCTGTGCAGCAGGCTGTTTCGCTGCCGGAAAGAGGAAGGGAAAGAAAAAAGCAGGGAAAATGGCAGAAAGCCCGGAAATGAAAGCAGCTACCGGATCTGTCTGCCGGAAGAGGAAATCCCGGAAAACAGTGTTTTATATTATTATATAGAAGATGAAATGTCACCGGAGGAGCTGGAACTGCTTCAAAGTACCGTTGCTATTAACCAGTACCTTTCAGCGGAAAAAACAAGGGAGATCCTGGCTGATCTGGAGCATAAAAAGCCTTTTGACTGCCGGGAACAGTCTCTTTATACAGCATTTGCGGACCCCAGGCTGAAAAACCAGGCAACGGATATTTTCGCCAGTTTGTCAGTAATACGGGACAGTATCCGCAAGAAGAAAAAACTCCGGATCCTATATGGACGGTATGACAGAAATCTGGAACTGGCGCCTACCAGTGAAGATGCACGGACCATTGAACCTTATGCAGTGATGTCAAGTAATGGTTATTATTATCTCATAGCAGGAAATCCCAAATATCCCGATGGACTGACCAATTTCCGCATTGACCGTATTTTACAGATCCAGATGTTGGATGAGCCCAGAAAACCATTGCCGAGCGCCCTTCTTCCCTATTTCAAGGATGCGGCCCATGAAGTTTTTCAGGCCAGCGAGTACCGCAATGACCATCCGGTCATGTATTCAGACGAAATCAGTGCGGATCCATTTAAGCTGTGATCCGGTGATCTTAAATAATCTGGTGGATGATTTTGGCTGGAGCATCCAGACACGGGATATAAAAGATCCGGACCATCCAGACTGGGTCCATGTAACTGCAAAAGCAAGCCTGATAGGGGGCAGCTGGTTTTCTGTACCCATCACTGTAGGCACTGCAAGGTGATCAGCCCTCAAAAACTGCTGGGAAAAAGTGGTTGAAAACCTGAAAGCAGGGCTGGCTCTTTACGAATGAAAAACTTCAAAAGTCATAGAATGTGTTTCCACCCCATATATTTAACTGATACATACTCTGAAAGCTCAGAGCAGGTTAATGAGTGAATATATCGGGGGGTAAATTTTTTATGGAAGCAAAAAATATCATCCGGCAGGCTTCACCGGCTGGTGCTTTCGGACAGGCATACAGGTTCTGTAACAGGAGTCAATGATGTGGTGTCTTTTGATGAAAATGAGATCGTGCTGGATACGGATATGGGCCTTTTGACTGTCAGGGGAAAGGAACTTCATGTAAAGCGGCTTACATTGGAAAAGGGGGAGCTGGATCTGGAAGGACAGGTGGACAGTTTGAATTACAGTTCCAATGCAGCACTGAAACGGTCGGGAGACTCATTCTTAACCGTCTTTTTAAATAATCCTGGAGGTGATTTATGAGCATGCAGATCCGTTTTGAAGCCTGGCTGCTACTTTTGAGCCTGTTGGTGGGCTGCTGGCTGATGCTGGTGTATGACCTGCTGCGGGTATTGCGGCTTATGATAAAACACAGCTCTTTGTAATGGGGATAGAAGACTTTTTTTCACTGGATCTATGCGGGGACAGCCACTTTATGCTGCTGTATGAGCTAAATGACGGCGGAGTCAGGATGTATGCAGTTGCGGCGTCTTTACGGGGATGATCCTTTATGATAAAATTGTCAGCCGGTTTCTCTTTGCAGCCTTGAAAAAGGCTGGTAAATGGTTTAAAATAAAAGAAATAGATAAAAAGGATGGTGACCGATACATGAGCTCCTACGGAAGATCAAAACGCGTAAAGCGGGAAAAAAGTGGGCAAACAGAATGGCTGTACTGGGCGTTACAATGGTAGTTCTCTGTCTTGCAGTTGCTGTAAATGCCAAGGGCTCAACTTTGAAGAAGTCTGACCTGGATTATCAGCAAAAGGAGAAGCAGCTGGAAGAACAGGTACGGGAAGAAGAAGAACGGACGAAAAAGCTGGAAGAGTACAAGGTATATGTAAAGACAAAAGCAGTTTGCAGAAGAAGTTGCAAAGGAGAAACTGGGTCTGGTAAATCCGGATGAGATCCTTTTAAAGCCCAATCAGTAAAATGAGTTTCGGAATAAATGACCGGCAGAAAATGTCGAAACATTTTCTGGAAGAAACATGAAAATTATGACAGATATTTCCCTCCTGGGTGCGTATACTGGATGTTGCGCAGATTAGGAGGGATTTTTGTGTTATCAGGCAAAAATGAAAATGGGATCAATTATTATACAGCCAGGAAATTAAAAGATATGGCGCAGTCATTAGAGCAGCTGGCAAAGGCCTTTGATGAAGGTGCCGGTGAGACAATGAGCCTTACAAAGGATGATGGACTGGCTGCCATGCAGACCTGCGCTGCACTGGTCTGCGGTAACTGTGGCGGATGCAGCCTTTATGCAGACAGTGAAAAAGAAGACAGTTATTATCTGTATTATCTTTTGCGTATATTTGAACAGAACGGGCGGATCGGCACAGAGGATATGCCGGAGCTTTTTAAGAAGGACTGCCGCAGGAAACGGGATTACTTAGAGCAGTTAAACCGCAGTTTTACCAGGGCTTCCATGAATTTGTCCTGGAAGAACCGCTTTCTGGAAAGCAGGGATGTGGTCATATCCCAGTTCCGTGAGCTGGCAGTGATACTGGAAGAATTTTCCAGGCAGATCGATGAAGCAAAAAATATTACAGAGGAATATAAAGGAGCAGTTAAAAAAGGCATTTCGCAGGTATCATATCCTGGTGGACAGTATGCTTTTGCTGGAATATGAAAGCGGGCGCAGGGAGATCTATCTTACAGCAAAGACCACAAACGGACGCTGTGTTACTTCCAAGGATGCGGCAGAGCTGATGGAGAGCGTTTTTCCTGATACCACCTGGCTTCCGGCAAAGGACAGTCGCAGTATCATCACACGCAGGTATGAAACAGTGCGGTTTGAAGAAAAAGGAGATTATTATCTTACCTGGGGTGCTGCGGGAGTTCCCAAACAGGGAGAACGCTACTCGGGCGATAATTACAGTTTTTTGTGAGCGAGGCAGCTGTCAGGTAATGTTCAGCCTGTGTGACGGAATGGGAAGCGGGGCAGTGGCAGGACAGGAAAGCCGGCGGATCGTGGAACTTTTAGAGGCGCTTTTGGAAGCCGGTTTTGCCCCCAGATCCGCTTTTAAACTGGTAAATACAGTACTCCTTTTAGCAGGCGGAGAACAACACCCGGCAGCGTTGGACGCAGGCTGTATTGATCTGTATACAGGCGCCCTGGAAGTATTCAAACTGGGGGCTGCTCCTACTTTTGTAATGGGAGAAGAAGGCATACAGGTGTTAAAAGCAGGCCAGGTACCGGCAGGCGCTTTAGGGCAGGCAGAACCGGTCCTTCTTTCACAGAAATTATGGGACGGGGACAGGCTTGTTATGGTGACGGACGGTGTTTTAGACGCCCTTCCGGGAGAAGATAAGGAACAGGTCATGGGGCAGTTTTTAGAAAGTCTGGAGGAAATGCCGCCTCAGGATATGGCAGAGCGGATCCTGGAGTTTGCCCTTTCTTTTGTTCCCGGGGCAAGGGATGATATGACAGTTCTTACTGCGCAGGTGTGGAAACGGTAATATTGCATATGCAATGCAAGAACAGCGGCAGGATAAGGTTGTGTAACAAAAATAAAGAGCCCCTTGCGTATGGGGAAGGATGTGGGTATAGTAAGAGTGGACATGATCTTTAAGGGTCATGTAAGCAAGACAGAAACGGAAATGAACATACTATGGAGAAACTGGAGTATACAGTCAGGCAGACGATCTGCCGGTATCATATGCTGCAGCCCGGTGATCAGGTGGTCATCGCGCTGTCCGGAGGGGCAGACTCTGTCTGCCTTTTAAGTCTGCTTGCGGATATGAGAGAGGAAATGGGGCTGAAACTGAGGAGCCTTCATGTCCATCACGGACTGCGGGGGAGAAGAAGCGGACCGTGATGGGGATTTTTCCATAAAGATCAGTGAAGCTTTGGGTGTCCCCTGTCATATGATAAAAGCAGAGGTAAAAAAATATGCATCCCAGACGGGGATGTCGGAAGAAGAAGCCGGAAGGATCCTGCGTTATAAAGCCCTGGAGGAAGAAGCAGGGGCCTGGGAAGGAGAAAACGGTCAGACAGTAAAGATCGCAGTGGCTCATCACAGCAGGGATCAGGCGGAGACCATACTTTTAAACCTGTTTCGGGGTAGCGGTCTTGGCGGTTTAAAAGGGATCCCCTATGTGAGAGATCGTATTATACGCCCTATGTTGGATGTTTCCAAAGAAGATATCATCCCTTATCTTGAAAAAAAACGGTTAAAATGGGTCAATGATTCCAGTAATGACACAGACCATTATGCCAGAAACCGTGTCCGTTCCCACATTCTTCCGGCGATCAAAGAAGAGATCAATCCGGGAGCAGAGGCAGGAATACGCCGTGCCGGGTATCTGGCAGGAATGGCAGATGTGTATCTGAAAAAACAGGCAGATCAGTGGGTGCAAAAATATGTAAAAGAGGAAGAGCATACCTGGATGATCCCGGAAGGACCTTTTAAAGAGGCAGATCCGGTGATCCGCCTTTACAGTGTTATGGAACTTTTAAAAACAGCAGCCGGGTGTGCAAAGACCTGGGACTGGTCCATGCAGAACAGGTAGAAAAACTTGTTGACCTTCAGACCGGGCGGAAGGTGTCTCTTCCTTATGGACTGGAAGCCCGAAAAGTATACGGCGGATCAGCCTCCAGGCAGTTAAAAAGGAGCCTTTGGAGGAAAGAATGAAAAAATCCCCTTCCGGAGCTTTCTTTTGAGGATTTTTTCTTATGAAAAAGCAATGGAATTTCCCAAAAAGACGTATACGAAATGGTTCGACTGTGATAAAATAAAGGGTACGCCCGTTGTCAGAACCAGGCAGACCGGGGATTATATCACCCTGGAAAATGGCAGTCGCAAACCATTAAGACGCTTTATGATCGACGAAAAAATACCTGCAGATGAAAAGGGATGAAATAGCCCTGTTAGCAGATGGGGACCATATCATGTGGATCATAGGCAGGCGGATCAGCAGTTATTATAAAATAGGCCCTGATACACGGCGTGTATTACAGGCGAAAGTTTCCCAAAGTACATTATCATAGAAAACGGAGGATAAATCATGGCAGACAAAATTCGTGTATTATTAACAGAAGAAGAAGTAGATAAGCGGATCAATGAAGTAGCAGAGCAGATCAACAAAGATTATGCAGGCAAGAGCGTTCACCTGATCTGTATTTTAAAGGGTGGTGTATTTTTTGACCTGTGAACTGGCAAAGAGACTGAACATGCCGGTTTCCATGGACTTTATGTCCGTATCCAGTTACGGCGCAGGCACTGTGTCCAGCGGTGTGGTAAGGATCATCAAGGACTTAGATGAACCGTTAGAGGGAAAGAATGTCCTGATCGTAGAAGATATCATTGATTCCGGCCGTACCCTGGCTTACCTGATCGAAGTATTAAAGCAGAGAGGACCGAAGGATATCCATCTTTGTACCCTTCTTGACAAGCCGGAGCGCCGTGTGAAGAAGCAGGTTAAAGTAGATTACACATGCTTTACCATTCCGGATGAGTTTGTAGTAGGTTATGGACTGGATTATGACCAGAAATACCGCAACCTTCCTTATATCGGAGTGGTAGAGCAGGATCAGGAAGAGACACAGGAATAATTCCGGGTCCTAAAATTAAGGAGGCAATTCGTTGAAACAGCAACAGACATTCAGAGGTTTTATGTTTATTATCCTGATGCTGATCCTTCTTATGCTTGCGCTGCGTTTTCCTTATGCAAGGCAGGCACAGACGGTAACAGCCCTAGGAATTTGAGCAGATCTTGGGAAGCGGAAACGTGGCAGAGGCAGTGATCAGCCCAAATCCCCAAGACACCAAGCGGATATGTGACAGTTACACTGGCAAATGGCCAGACAGTCCGCCAGAACGTATCTGACGTAAAAGATGCAGAGCAGCTTTTAAAAGGGACAATAGCATTGATTATTCCATGGAGGATGTACCTCAGGAGAATACCCTTCTTACTGTGGTAATGCCTTTCATGCTTTCCATCGTAGTGGTGGTAGTGATCGTTACCATGATGAACCGTGGAGCAGCAGGCGGCGGTTCCAATGCCAGAATGATGAACTTTGGCAGAAGCCGTGCAAAACTCAGCCGTGACAGCAAGGTGAATTTCACCAATGTAGCTGGTCTGGAAGAGGAAAAAGAGGAGCTGGAAGAAGTAGTGGATTTCTTAAAAAAGTCCTCAGAAATACACCAGCGTAGGTGCACGTATCCCTAAGGGAATGCTTTTAGTAGGCCCTCCAGGAACCGGTAAGACCCTTCTTGCAAAGGCAGTAGCCGGAGAAGCGGGAGTTCCATTTTTTTCCATTTCCGGTTCTGATTTCGTAGAAATGTTCGTAGGTGTGGGCGCTTCCCGTGTCCGCGACCTGTTTGAAGAAGCAAAGAAAAATGCACCATGTATCGTTTTCATTGATGAGATCGATGCAGTGGCCCGTCGCAGAGGTACCGGAATGGGCGGCGGACATGATGAGAGAGAGCAGACATTAAACCAGTTACTGGTTGAGATGGATGGTTTCGGTGTCAATGAAGGCATTATCGTTATGGCTGCTACTAACCGTGTGGATATCCTTGATCCGGCGATCCTTCGTCCGGGACGTTTTGACCGTAAGGTGGCTGTAGGCCGCCCGGATGTAAAGGGAAGAGAAGAGATCTTAAAGGTACATTCCAAAGAAAAGCCTTTAAGTGAAGATGTAGACCTTCGCAGAGTAGCCCAGACAACAGCTGGATTTACAGGTGCAGATTTGGAAAACCTGATGAATGAGGCAGCAATCATTTCCGCAAGAGACAACCGCCGCTTTATCCGCCAGGCAGATATTGACAAGGCATTTGTAAAGGTTGGCATCGGTGCTGAGAAGAAGAGCCGTGTGATCTCTGAGAAAGACAAGAAGATCACTGCTTACCATGAGGCAGGCCATGCGATCCTGTTCCATGTGCTTCCTGATGTAGGTCCTGTGCATACCGTTTCCATTATTCCTACCGGTGTTGGCGCAGCTGGTTATACCATGCCGCTTCCGGAAAAGGATGAAATGTTTAATACAAAGGGTAAGATGCTTCAGAACATTATGGTAGACCTGGGCGGACGTATTGCAGAGGAGATCATCTTTAAAGATGTGACCACCGGTGCTTCCCAGGATATCAAGCAGGCAAGCAAGCTTGCAAGAGCCATGGTCACCCAGTATGGTATGTCTGATCGTGTGGGAATGATCCAGTATGGCAGTGAT
>ENA-OQES01000144-OQES01000144.1-human-gut-metagenome-genome-assembly--contig:-NODE-144-length-29929-cov-9.474297_pt1 | contig 29929 bp, 22 predicted proteins | sample MGYA00242798_ERZ504641 | MGnify/ENA primary metagenome ERZ504641 (study PRJEB26092, sample SAMD00036327) | human gut metagenome | host: Homo sapiens | study: EMG produced TPA metagenomics assembly of...
GCCAAGCATGCCGTCGAGGCCGCGCAGATGATCGTCGCCGACTATGGCGGCGAGGTGCCGGCCGACATGAAGGAACTCGTGAAGCTGCCGGGCGTGGACGCAAGACGGCGACATCGTGCTCAACGTGGGGTATGGCATCGTAGGAGGGCATTGCGGTGGACACGCACGTCAACCGCATTGCGACCGCCTGATGCTGAGTCCCAAGACGCATGCCAAGGAACCGCTCAAGACCGAGCAGGATCTGCTCAAGATTTTGCCGCACGAGTATTGGGAGTCGGTCAACCATCAGTGGATCACCTTTGGCCGCGAGATCTGCGACGCCCGCAAACCCAAGTGTGACGAGTGTCCGCTGGCAGATTTGTGCCCCAGCGTGCGCGTAGCGGGGTAGGGCGGAACGCATCTCCGTCTGGCGTTTTTGTTGCGGGGCTGGGCGTACGCTTGAGCTGGAGTCCTCTCCATGCGCTACCATGACAGACAATGTATTTGACGTACGACCCGCCGAGCCTGCCCCGGCGGGCTTTTGGCGTTGCGATGCCGGAGGACCACATGCTCATTCACCGTATAGCCGCGCAGCTCTACACTGCCGAGGCACTGCAGACCGTCGAGGCCGGACTCGATGCCGGCGAGGACGTGACGCTGGCCGTGTCGCAGTCGGGCCGCACGCTCATGGCGGCAGCCCAGTTTGCGCGCCGCCCGCGTCCCACGGTCTATATCGTGAGCGGCGAGGACGCGGCCGATCGCGCCGCGCGCAGCCTGGCCGCCTATGTGGGTCTGGCGCATGTGTGCCGCTTTCCCGAGCGCAAAGACTATCCATGGCGTGAGCAGGCGCCCGACGACGCCGTGGTGGCCCAACGCTGCGAGGCTTTAGGGCGCATCGTGCGCGGCGATAACTGCATCATGGTCGCCTCGGCCCGCGCGCTACTGCGTTGCGTGCCGCCGGTCGAGAGCCGCTATTGGGAGTCCACCACCTTTGCGGTGGGCGAGGAGATTCCCTTCGACGAGGTGCCGCAGCGCCTGGTGGGCATGGGCTACACCAATGCAGGTGCCGCCGACGCGCCCGGCCTGTTCCGTGTGCACGGCGATACCGTCGAGGTGTTCCCCGCGCAGGAAAAAGCACCCGTGCGCATTGAGTTCTTTGGCGACGAGATCGACCGCATCCGCCGCATGGTGAGCTCTACGGGTCAAACCATCGGCAACGAGGACAGCATCGAGATCTTCCCGTGCCGCGAGTTGGCGCTCACCGACGAGGCCGTCCACAACATGCATGTGGCGCTCTATCGCGCCAGCCAGAGCGATAGCAAGCTGGCGGCGCTGCTCGAGATGGTGGACGCGCGCATCGTCACGCCCGAGCTCGACCGCTTTTTGCCGGTGATGTACGGCCAGACCGTGAGCCCGTTGGCGCACGTGAGCGGCAAGGCGCTTGTGGTCCTGTCCGAGCCGCGCTCGCTGTTCGATGACTGCCTGCGCGCCTACGAGGATATCGAGGCCCGTGCCGGCGAGGCGGGGATTGACCGTCTGGAGGGTCTGTATGTGCGCGCCCAACAGCTCGACTTTGGTGCTCAGCAGCGCCTGAACTACGTGAGCCTGATTCGTGCCGGCGGTGCGGTTACAGCCGAGCTCAAGATTGAGCAGCCGGCCATTGCGGGCTCGGACAATCGCTTTATGACGCGCATTCAGGAGGTCGTGGGCAAGCGCTATGCCTGCGTGTTTGCCATTCCCGACCGCGGTGCGCGCGAGTCGATGGAGCTCACCTTTGGCGACGAGGGCATCACCTTTGAGGAGTCGCTGACGGCCGCCCCCGAAAACGCCGGCGTTATCGGCGACCGCGTGCGCGTGGCGGCGGCGGATTCTGCCGACCGTGCTGCCCGTCAGGAGGCCCATGCCTCGATTCGCGAGCGCCATGCCGATGCGCTCAACGCCCGCTCGCTCGAGGCGGGTGCGGCCCAGGCTGCCGCCGGCGCGCCACGCCCACCATCTCGCGCGGGCGCGTGACCTTTGTGGACGCCGCCCTGCCGCAGGGCGTGGTGGTGCCCGATGCCAATCTGGCCGTGTTCTCGATCGCCGACCTCAACGCTCGCATGGACGCCAACCGCGCCCGCAGCCGCCGCAAGGTTGATATTACGCAGATCACCCTTCCCGTTTAAGCCGGGCGACTACGTGGTGCACGCCACGCATGGCATCGCGCTCTTTAGCGAGATCGCGCGCCAGGAAGTGGGCGGCAAGGAGCGCGACTACTTCTTGCTGGAATACGCCGACGGCGACAAACTCTATGTGCCGCTCGAGCAGGTCGACCGCATCACGCGCTATGTTGGCCCCGACGGCGATAAACCGCGCTTGACCAGGCTCAACACCGCCGACTGGACGCGTGCCACCAACAAGGCGCGCAAGAATGCCAAAAAGCTGGCGTTTGACCTGGTCGACCTGTATACGCGCCGCTCTTCGATTACCGGTATCGCCTGTCCGCCCGATACGCCCGAACAGATCGAGATGGAGGAGAGCTTCCCCTACGACGAGACGCGCGACCAGCTGGAGGCTATCGCCGACATAAAGGCCGACATGGAGGCACCCAAGCCCATGGACCGCCTGCTGTGCGGCGACGTGGGTTTCGGCAAGACCGAGGTCGCCCTGCGCGCGGCCTTTAAGTGCGTGGACTCCGGCCGCCAGGTCATGGTGCTCTGCCCCACGACCATTCTGGCCCAGCAGCACTACGAGACGTTCTTTGAACGCTTTGCCCCGTTTGGCCTTGAGGTCGAGGTTCTCAGCCGCTTCCGTACGCCGGCGCAGCAAAAGCGCGCGCTCAAGGCGTTTGCCGAGGGCACGATCGATGTGCTGATCGGCACACACCGTCTGCTTTCGGCCGACGTGAACCCCAAGAACCTGGGCCTGGTGATCATCGACGAGGAACAGCGCTTTGGTGTGCAGCACAAGGAGCAGCTCAAGAACCTGCGCGAGCAGATCGACGTGCTCACGCTTTCGGCCACGCCCATCCCGCGTACCATGCAGATGGCCACGAGCGGCGTGCGCGACATGAGCCTGATCACCACGCCGCCGACCGGGCGCCGTCCCGTGATTGTGCACGTGGGGGAGTACGACCCCGACGTGGTGAGCGCGGCGATTCGCCTGGAGGTGGGTCGCGGCGGCCAGGTGTACTACGTGTCCAACCGCGTCAAGACCATCGACGACGCCGTGGCGCGCGTGCACGAGGCCGCGCCCGAGGCGCGCGTGGGCGTGGCGCACGGCAAGATGAGCCCGCGCGAGGTCGAGGACGTGATGATCGAGTTCGCGACCAAAAAGATCGACGTGCTCATCGCCACGACCATCGTGGAGAGCGGCATCGATAACGCGACCGCCAACACGCTCATCATCGAGGACTCGCAGCGTCTGGGCCTGGCGCAGCTCTACCAGCTCAAGGGCCGTGTGGGCCGTTCTGCCACGCAGGCCTACGCGTACTTTATGTTCCCGGGCGAGCTACCACTCACCGAGGAGGCGACAGCGCGCCTGACCGCACTTTCCGAGTTCCAGGACCTGGGCAGCGGCATGCGCATCGCCATGCGCGACCTGGAGATCCGTGGTGCCGGCTCGCTTATGGGCGCCGAGCAGCACGGCAACCTGTCGAGCGTGGGCTTTGACCTGTTTACGCAGATGCTGGGCCAGGCGGTAGCCGAGGCACGCGGCGACGACGACGCCGGCGTGGAGGCGGCGAGCGTGGGCATTAACCTGCCGGCCGACTACTTCTTGTCCGAGGAGTACCTGCCGGCGGTGGATCAGCGCGTGCTCGTGTACCGTAAGCTCGCGGCGGCCGAGGACCTGGAGAGCATCGACGAGGTGCAGGAAGAGACCGAGGCCGCGCATGGCGAGCTGCCGTTGGCGGGGCTCAACCTGTTCAACCGCGCGCGCATCCGCATTCGCGGCGAGCGCCTGGGGCTCGAGAGCGTCACGCTCAGCGGCGGGCGCATCACGTTTTTGGGCGTAGACGTGCCCAAAGAAGGTGGCCTTTGAGCTTAAGACCCGCTATGGCGCGGTGAACTTCCCCAAGAGCCGCAAGCTGTCGGTGCCCTACAAGGCGGGCGCCGGTGCGGGCAGCGGCTTGGGCCGTGGCCTCGATGCCAACGACGGCACCGGCCCCGTGGCCGCGGCGCTCATGCTGCTGCAACAGTTGGGTGCTAGCGACGACGACTAGCGGGTCGACGCTGCAAACGCTCCATTTGGGCAATCTGACCTCATCGAAAGGAAAGCATGTTCGGATACATCTATAAGAAAGATGTCGCCATGATCGCGGTTGTCCTGTGCCTTTGTCTGGGCGTGGGCAGTTTCTTCGATTATCAGATCTCGAGCGCGCTCTTCAATATCGGCAGCATGTACGGTCGCTTTATCGAGGCCGCTGGCGAGCTGCCGTTCGAGCTGACGGCGAGTATCGCGGGCGTCATGCTCGTGCGCGCGGTGCGTCCCGACTCCAGGGGGAGCAAATGGCTCGCCGTGCTCGGCATCCTCGTCAACGTTGGCCTGGCCGGCTACGAGATCGTCTCGTCCCTGAAGGTTGGCGGCAAACTCATCGCGGTTCAGCTGGTTCTGACGTTTGCATTGGTCATCGCGGCCAACCTCATCGCCTATCGCCTCACGCGCGACACCGACTCCGACGAGCTCACACGCTGGGCGCTGATGGTGCTTGCCGTGTGGGTCGCTCAGGCCATCATCCTCAACGTGGTTGTCAAGCCGCTGTGGTCGCGCCCGCGCATGCGCGTGATCGAGGTCACGCCGGGGCTCAATTTTCAGCCGTGGTGGGTGATTGGCAACCCCGACAAGTGGAGCTATATTGCGGCCGGCGTAATCAAGGACGGCTTTAAGTCGTTTGCGAGCGGACACACGGCGCACGCGGCGATCGGTCTTATGCTTGCCGGGCTTCCTGCGGCGTCCTTTAAGGAAAAGCCGTCGCGCCGTCGCGTGGTCTTTTGGACGGCGGCTGCGGTTGCGGCGCTCGTCGCCTTTGGCCGCATTGTGATCGGTGCGCACTTTTTGACTGACGTGAGCTGCGGCTTTGCCCTGGTGTTGGCACTTGAGTGCCTTGCCGCGCGCATTGCCTATCCTCACGGCGTACAATAGCCCCACCTGAATCATCTGGCCGATACCCGGTAAGAGAGGATTGCCATGCTCGCGTTTAACAACGACTATTCCCACGGCGCCCATCCGGCGGTGCTGCAGGCGCTCGTCGACACCAATATGGAGCCGCAGCCCGGCTACGGCACCGATGCGCACACCGAGCGTGCCAAGCACCTTATTCGCGAGGCCTGTCAGGCCCCCGATGCCGACGTGGTTTTTTCTGGTGGGCGGCACGCAGGCCAACGCGACGGTGATCGACATGCTGCTTGCGCCCTACGAGGGCGTCGTTGCTGCTGAGACTGGTCACGTCGCCTGCCACGAGGCGGGCGCCATCGAGTTTGGCGGCCACAAGGTGCTCACCATCCCCGGCTACGAGGGCAAGATGCACGCCGAGGACCTCGAGAACTATATCCAGGTGTTCTACGAAAACGAGAGCTACGAGCACACGGTGTTCCCGGGCGCCGTGTACGTGAGCCTATCGACCGAGTACGGCACGCTGTACTCCAAGGCCGAGCTCGCGGCAATTCATGCGGTGTGCCAGAAGCGCGAGATTCCGCTGTTTGTGGATGGCGCCCGACTGGCCTATGCGCTGGCGGCCGACGAGTGCGACATCACTCTGCCCGAGCTGGCGCAGCTGTGCGACGTGTTCTATATCGGTGGCACCAAGTGCGGCGCGCTTTGCGGCGAGGCCGTGGTGTTTTGCGGCATGCACGCTCCGGTACATCCCATTCCGCGCATTAAGCAACACGGCGCGCTGCTGGCCAAGGGCCGCCTGACGGGCGTGCAGTTTGAGGCGCTCTTTACCGATGGCCTGTATTTTGAGATTGGTCGCCAGGCGATTGAGACGGCGCAGGCGCTGCGTCGCGTGCTGCACGAGCGCGGCTACCAGTTCTTCTTGGAGACGCCCACCAACCAGCAGTTTGTGATTTTTGCCCAACGAGGACATGGCCCGCATTCGCGAGCACGCCTCGATCGAGTACTGGGAAAAGTACGACGATTACCCACACGGTGGTGCGTTTTTGCACCAGCTGGGCCACGACGCAGGAGGATATCGACGCGTTGGCGGCTGTCCTGTAGCCTGATGTAATGACAAGGGGCCGGCCTGCGCCTGAGCTTGCGCAGGGCGGCCTTTGCATTTTTGGGGGAGAAGGGTTGTATGACCGAGATGTCCGAGCCGACGATTCGCCTGGCGACGCCCGATGATGCGCCGGCGTTGCTTGCCATCTATGAGCCGTATGTGCGCCAGACGGCGATTACCTGCGAATACGAGGTGCCGAGCGTTGAGGAGTTCGCCGGGCGCATCGAGCGTACGCTCAAGCGATATCCGTATTTGGTGATGGAATTGGACGGGCGTCCGGTAGGCTATGCCTATGTGAGTCCGCTTAACAGCCGCGAGGCATACGACTGGTCGGTCGAGACATCGATCTACCTGGCGCGCGATGTGCGCCACGGCGGGCTGGGCCGCAGGTTGCACGACGCGCTCAAGCAGTGCCTGGTCGCGATGGGCATCACCAACATGTGCGCCCTCATCGCCGTGCCGCACGACAAGGACGACGAGTACCTGACGCACAACAGCCAGGACTTCCATGCCCATATGGGATATCGCCTGGTGGGTGCCTTCGACCGCTGCGCTCAGAAGTTCGGTCGCTGGTACGACATGTGCTGGATGGAGCTGGTCCTGGCCGAGCGCACCCCCAACCAGCCCAAACCAACCTGGTTCCCCGACCTTCCTAAACCTACCATTTAGGGACAGGTTTATTTTGGCAGGTTTTTGGCTGTCTTGTGGTATCAAATCGCCGCAAGTAGCGTGGCGTTTGTACGCTATTTTGACCTGGATTGTCCCCTCGGGACGCCTTGCGGGCTAAGTGAGTAGGCATTTTTTGGCGCAGGCCGAGCACAAAGCGTATCTGCCTTAGTAAAACCGCAGGTCACGGAGGTGGCTGTTTTGAATGTGCTCGGCAGGTCGCGAAAAGTCTACTCACTTAGATTTACGGTGCTGGATATTTTGGGCAGGAACAGTTGAGCTTGGGCGGCGAGTGTTGCCAGGCGATGTTGGCATTTGCGCCATGCCGGCTTGAGATTTAATAAAAACCGCAGGTAAAACGTTTATTAGGTACATTTTGCCTCGTTTGGTGCGCTAGCCGATGGGCTCGGTGTATTTGGCGCGGTCGGTGCGCTGGATGCGCTTGGAGATGTGCAGCGGGCGGCCGTCGGTGTCGTAGACGTAGTCAGTGATAAGGATCAGTGCCTGCCCGCGCTCAACGTTGAGCAAAAACGCCTCGTTTTGCGAGGCATAGCACACCTCAAAGGTCTTATGCCCCTGTGCCGGCGCGCGATGGAATTCTTGGCGCAGCGTGGCGTAGAGCGAACCGTTGATATCGCGATCGATGAGTGCTTCAAAGCTCGGTGGTAGATAGGTGGTCTCCAGGCACAGCGGGGCGTCGTCCAGATAGCGCAGGCGGACAAGCTTGACGAGCTTGCTGCCCACGGCGGCATCGAAAAACTTGGCCACGCTACCCGTTGCCTTGGCAAAGCCCGAGTCCACCGTGCGCGTGGTGGGCTTCATGCCCTGGCCCTGGATCTGCGCTGTGTAGCTCGAAAACACCAGGTTGTTCTCGTGGAGCGCTGGCGTGTCGGCCACAAAGGCGCCGCGTCCGCGCTCGGTGCGAACCAGACCCTCGTCAACAAGCACCTTAAGCGCGTGACGCACAGTGCTGCGCGACAGGCCCGATTCGCCCATGAGCTCCATCTCGGACGGCAGCTTGTCTCCGCACGCGTAGATGCCGGCGGCGATGCGGTCACGCAGCGTACCCGCCAGACGCTCGTATTGGGCCAAGTTCTTTTTCGACGAAGTGCTCATGCGAACAACCTGTATCTAACCTGTATGCTTATTGAACCAAGCATGTATCCAACATGACAACAAAACCGCTGATAATGGATTGCCGAAAACTTTACCAGCAAAATATCTAAGACAAATATAGCATACAACTAGTCGACATAACCAAAACATGTATGTAACTTGTATGCCATCAAGAGCATCAAACGAGAAGAAAGGCTGATGCACGATGACTATTCAGGAACAGGTTAAGGATGTCGTCTCCCAGGTTTTGGCTGACAAGGCAGACAAGGGCGGCATCAGGCGCGTCGTGTGGATTGGCGCCGGCGGATCCAACGGCGGCAACTATCCTGCTCAGTACTTTATGGAGCACGAGGCCACGCAGGTCGTGAGCTCCAGCTACACCAGCAACGAGTTCGTGCACGCAACCCCTGCCTACGTTAACGAGAACACCCTGGCCGTCGTCGTGTCCATGCGCGGCACCAAGGAGACCATCGTCGCCGCCCAGGTCGCCAAGGACCACGGCGCCAGCACCATCGCCATCTATGTTGACGAGTCCGGCCTCACCGAGGTCTGCGACTACAAGATCCAGTACGACAGCTTGGCCGTTGACGAGTCTTGCATGGGCCGCACCAACTCCGCCGTCGTGACCATGATCGCCATGGAGCTTACGCAGCAGACCGAGGGCTATGCCGAGTACGAGACCGCTATGGCCGCCTTCGACCTGGTCGATCCCATCTATCGCAAGGCCGTCGAGTACACCCGTCCGCTCGCTGCCAAGTGGGCCGAGCAGAACGCCGACAAGCCCTGCATCAACGTCATGGCTCAGGGTCCGCTCTTTGGCGCCGCCTATGTCTTTAGCATCTGCAACGTGCAGGAGATGCTGCAGATCGACTCCTGCACCATCAACACCTGCGACTTCTTTCACGGCCCCTTCGAGATCCTGGACAAGCGCACCTCGCTGTTCCAGCTCATCAGCGTCGGCCGCAGCCGCTGCAACGACGAGCGCGGCATCCGCTTTGTCAACCAGTACGGTGGTGAGCGCGTCTATCAGCTCGACGCCAAGGAGCTCGGCCTCAACGACATCAAGGACAGCGTGAGCGAGTACTTCAACCACCTGATCTTTGCCCCGATCCTCAACAACGTCTACATGCGTGCGCTCTCCGCCGTCACCCACAAGGACTACATGACGCGCCGCTACATGTGGAAGCTGGACTACTAGTTACGCCGTTCTACCGAACGGCGTAACGGCTCGACGCTGCGCGCCCGGCATTTGGCCAATCTGCCGTTCAATTTCAAAGGCGCGACCAGAAGGTCAGCGCCTTTTCATTTCACGGCACCTTGGCTCAAATGACGGGCGCTCGCTGACGTTGCCAAAACGTCGGCGTCGTCGTGTTTGTTAAGGGGTTGGTGCATTGGGGCCAGGTTCATATGCACCAAGTTGGTGCATATGAACCTGGCCTCTTTGCACTAATGGGTTGTAGCGGAAAAGCAGATTTTCCCGTCTGCCGATTTGTGCCTTGAAAAATGTATATAACGACTATAACGTAGTGTGAAACATATTGGAAACAATACCGAGGAGGCTGCGTTGAAGAAAAGCAATCTGGGCTATGTGCTGGTGCTGATCGCCGCGCTTATGTGGGGCAGCATCGGAATCTTTGTAAACGGCATCTCGGCCATGGGCGTTACGTCCCAGAGTATGGCTGCCTTTCGCTTGTTGTCGGGTGCCGTCTTAATGGCTCCGGTCTTGGCGTTCATGGGTTGCCAGGGAGGTGCTCGTGAGGGAAAGGCATCGGGTCCCCTGGCACTGTTCAAGGCAAGTCCTAAAGAGCTTGTTCCTTGTGCGCTTCTTGGCATTATCGGCCTCGCCACCGCTAACACGCTTTATTACGAGTGCATGGGCGAGGTGGGCATGTCCACGGCCTCGGTGCTGCTCTACACCTCGCCGGTGTTTGGCGTCATGCTCGGCCGCGTGCTTTATCGCGAGGATGTGACTCCCAACAAGCTCGTTGCCATCGCTTTTAACATCGGTGGCTGTGTACTTGCAGTGACCGATGGCGACCTTTCCGGTTTTCATTTTTCGGTTTGGGGCGTCACGTCGGGCGTGATTGCGGGCTTTTGTGGCGCGTCGCTCGCGGTGTTTAGCCGGATAGCAACCAAGACGGTCCACCCGCTGGCTGTCACGTTTTGGGGCCTTGTTTTTGGCGGTGCGGTTATGGCGGCTATCGCGGCTCCGTGGCCAGATGTCGCCGCGGCAATGTCGCCACAGCTGCTGCTGCTGTTCCTTGGCTTTGGACTCATCCCCACAGCTGTGGCCTATGTCTTATATATGCAGGGTCTGTCCATGGGGCTCGAGACGTCGAAAGTTCCCGTCGTAATGTCATTCGAGACGGTCGTCACCGTGCTGCTGGGCATTGGTGTCTATGCCGAGCCCGCCGGCGCGATCAAGGTTCTGGGCATCGTGCTGGTGCTCGCGTCCATCCTGATTATGAACACCGACTTCTCCAGGCTGCGCAACAGTGTGTTTGTCGGTCATGTCGTTGAGAGTATGACCTTTAAGCCCAATGCGTGGTGGACGGAAAAATCGCAGGACATGGATCTGTTTAAGGAACGCACCGGCATCGCGCTGGAGCCCACCGTGCAGGAAAGCCCCTGGTACTTCGTGCGATAAGGGATTGCGCGCGGCGTCCGACTTGGGGTTATCCAGCCAGCGCCGGCCTACCTAGCTCCAACGTTTCGAGTACGTTAAACCCGTCAACGGTCGATTTTCACCCGCGAACGGTCTTTATACTAATTAGCAATAAAAGCAACGTATAAGACGTTATAATGACCATAACGAAAAGGAGGAGGCAAGATGAATCAGATCATTCTCGCATCTCATGGCGGCCTGGCCGCAGGCGCCAAAGACACGCTCGAGATGGTTCTCGGCGACGTGTCGAACGTCCACGTCGTGTCGCTTGCTCGTGACGACAAGGAGCCCATCACCAATAAGGTGGACGCCATGATCGCCACGTTCAACGCGGACGACACCGTCTATGTGCTGACCGATATGCTCGGCAGCTCGGTCAACAACAGCATGGTCGAGCTTTCCAAGAACGGCACGAAGTTCACGGTTGTCAGCGGTTTCAACATTCCGCTGGCACTGACGCTCGCTATGAGCCCCGCCCCCGTCAAGGGTGCCGAGCTCGCGGCCCTTATCAACGAGGCCCGCACCGGTCTGACCAACCCCAACGCACCGGTCGAGGTCGCCGCGGCTCCCGCCAAGAAGGCCAAGGCGTCCCGTCACAGCTCCGGTCCCGCCAAGATCGTCCTCGCACGTCTTGACTACCGTCTGCTGCACGGCCAGGTCGTCTTTACCTGGACCACCAAGGTTCAGGCCGAGCGCATCATCGTCGTCGACAACGCTGCTGCCAATGATGACATCAAGAAGGGCGCTCTTAAGCTGGCCAAGCCCCAGGGCGTGCGCCTGAACGTCTTCACCGTCGAGCGTGCTCTCGCCAAGATGGACAAGCTCAACACCCTCGGCGAGCGCGTGATGTTCGTCTTTGGCAACACGGCCGAGATGCTGCAGTTCTGCCAGGGCTACAAGCTCGACGCCATCAACCTGGGCGCCACCGCCAACCACGACGGTGCCGATCAGGTCGGCGGCAAGGACAGCTCCGTCTTCTTCGACGCCACCCAGAAGGCCGACGTCAACCAGCTGCTCGACATGGGCATTAAGCTCTATGTCCAGCAGACCCCTACGTATCAGAGCGTCGACATCGACGCCAAGCTGTAATCAACCAGGCTTTTGCCTGACTGAAAGGAGAAGGGTATGAATACGTTCATCAGTGCGGTGCTCGTCGGCCTCGTCGGCGTGTTCTGCATGTGGGACTCCCGCCTGCTCGGTCGTCTTAACTTCGAGCAGCCCCTCGTTGGCGCTACGCTCGTCGGTCTGCTGCTGGGCGATGTGCCCACCGGCCTTGCCGTCGGTGCCGCCGTCGAGCTCGTGTCCATGGGCCTGGTGCAGGTCGGCGCCGCCGTTCCGCCCGATATGGTCCTGGGCGGCATCGTGGCAGCTGCCTTCGCGTGCCTGACCGATGCTTCTGCTGAGACCGCCATGACGATCGCCATCCCGGTCGCCGTCCTGGGTCAGCTCCTCGGCATCGTGTTCCGTTCCATCATCGCCGCCCTCACCCATGTGGCCGATAGCGCGATCGATAACGGTAACTTCAAGACCGCCTACCGTATGCACATCTGCGCCGGCTCCGGTCTGTACGCCATCATGTACTTCCTGCCGATCTTCCTGGCCGTCTTTGTTGGCACCGACCTGGTTCAGGCCATCGTCAACATGGTTCCCGAGTGGCTGTCCACTGGTCTTAACGTTTCGACCAAGATCATGACCGCCTACGGCTTGGCCCTGCTGCTCACCATGATGATCAAGAAGGGTATGACTCCGTTCCTGTTCATCGGTTTCCTGCTCGCCGCTTACCTCAACCTGTCCGTCATCGCGGTCGCTCTGATCGGTGTGTGCCTGGCTGTCGTCTTCATGGGCTTCAAGTTCAACGGTTCCCATGCAGCCGCCGGTGTCGATTCCGACTACGATCCGCTCGAAGACGACGAAGACTAAGGAGGAACACACTATGGCAACCGCAACCAAGGACGTGTCCCTGAACAAGAAGGTCAGCCAGTTCTTCTGGCGCTCCTGGGCCATCCAGGCCTCTTGGAACTACGAGCGTCAGATGAACATGGGCTTCCTCTACGGCATGGTTCCCACGCTCGATCGCCTCTATCCGGATGAGTCCGACCCCAAGCAGCTCGCTGCTAAGAAAGAGGCTTACCACCGTCACATGGCGTTCTACAACTGCACCCCGCAGACGAGCGCTTTCATCCTGGGCCTCTCCGCCTCCATGGAGGAGGAGTACGCCAAGGATCCCGAGAACTTCGATCCCGATTCGATCAACGCGGTCAAGACCTCCCTTATGGGTCCGCTTTCCGGCATCGGTGACTCCTTCTTCCAGGGCACCATCCGCGTTATCGCCTTTGGCCTGGGCGTTCAGCTGGCTCAGCAGGGCTCCATCATGGGCCCGATCCTGGCCTTGCTCATTTCCATCGTGCCCTCCGTGCTGATCACTTGGTTCGCAGCCAAGATGGGCTATCAGGGCGGCCACGAGTACCTGAGCAAGCTTCAGGGCGGCGACCTCATGGAGAAGCTCATGTATGTCTGCGGCATCGTGGGTCTTATGTCCGTGGGCGGCATGATCGCTACGCTGATTGGCGCCACCACCCCGCTGCAGTTCGCTGAGGGCACCGTCGTTATCCAGGACATCCTGGACGGCATGATGCCTCAGATGATCTCCCTCGGCCTCACCGGCCTTATGTACTGGCTCATCAAGAAGAACGTCAACACCGGTTGGCTTCTCGTGATCGCCATCGTGGGCGGCATCGCCCTCTCCGCGGCCGGCATCCTGGCCTAGTCGCGACCAAGCGTCCAACCGCTTTCCCCCGGGGGCCTGCCTGGCATCCCATACCCCAGGCAGGCTTCCATCCCTATACGTGACAAAGGGCAGTCCCTTTGTCACATCCTCAACGGGCCGGCGACTCGGTCCAAATCACGGTAACCCTGCGTGCGCCCGGCAATGTGGTGCCGCAAAAATCGAAAGGAATGTGTCAGATGTACGAGATCGACCTTAACCTCCCTAAGCAGATCGTCGCTGACGTCCTGTCCAACCACGAGATTCACAGCGTGGCCTTCGTCGGCTGCGGTGCTTCCATGTCCGACCTTTACCCCGCCAAGTACTTCCTGGCCAACAACACGGACAAGCTGAACGTTCAGATCTTCACCGCTAACGAGTTCAACTACGACACGCCTTCCTGGGTCAACGAGCACACCTTCGTGATCACCTGCTCCCTCGGTGGCTCCACGCCCGAGACCGTCGAGGCCAACAAGACCGCCAAGAAGCACAACTGCCCGGTCGTCTCCCTCACCAACAAGGCTGGCTCCGCTCTGACCGTCGACGCCGACCATGTCATCGTCCACGGCTTCCACGCCAACTACGCTGCCAAGTGCGAGAAGCCCGGCTACGCCATCGCTCTTGCTGTCGAGATCCTTCAGCAGACCGAGGGCTATGACCACTACGAGGATATGATCACCGGCCTCACCAACGTCTTCGAGCTCTGCGAGAACGCCGCTCAGTCCGCCAAGGGCCTCGCCAAGCAGTTCGCCCAGGACTTCAAGGACGACGAGATGATCTACTTCATGGCCTCCGGTGCTTCCGAGAAGATGGCTTATTCTCACGCCGCCTTCCTGTTCACCGAGATGCAGTGGATCGACGCCGCCGCCTACAACACCGGCGAGTACTTCCACGGCCCGTTCGAGGTTTCCACCGAGGGTAAGCCCTACGTCTTCTTCATGTCCGATGGTGCCACCCGTCCGATGGACGCCCGCGCCCTCACCTTCCTTAAGCGCATGGGCGCCAAGGTCGCTCTGATCGACTCCAAGGACTACGGTCTGGCCGACGCCGTGCCCGCGAGCGTCGTCACCTACTTCAACCCGCTGCTGCACCTCGCCGTTATGCGCGAGTACGGCAACCAGATCGCCGAGGCCCGTCAGCACCCGCTGACCATGCGTCGCTACATGTGGAAGCTTTCCTACTAATCACAAGTAAGTAGACCTTACAGGTTGATTGAGAGGGGATGGGGTTTGCGCCCCGTCCCCTTTTTTGCTCTGGGGAGGGCGCGCCCGTCGCGCCGCAAAACCCCAGATAAAACCTACCAAAATAAACCTGTCCCTTTTTGGCAGGTGGGAGGAGATGCGTATGATCAAGGCAGTGCTGTTTGATATGGACGGCGTGCTGGTCGATACCGAGTGGTTCTATAACCGTCGCCGCGTGGCGTTTATGGAGGAGAAGGGGTTCCACTTTGACGAGATCCCCGATCTTTCGGGGTCTAACGAGCCCGCCATTTGGGAGACGCTGGTTCCCGACGATATTGAGCTGCGCGAGCGCCTGCGCGTGGAGTACAAGCAAGTCTACAGCCCGGACCACCCCGTTCCGTATGCCGAGCTGCTCAACGAGCAGACGGAGCCGGTGATGCGTGAGCTGCACGAGCGCGGCGTGAAGTGTGCCATCGCGAGCTCGTCGTATCGTGAGTTGATTGACGAGCTGGTGGAGATTGCGGGTATCGCCGACGTACTGGACTACACCATCAGTGGTCACGAGTGCAGTGCGTTTAAGCCCGACCCCGAGATCTACCTGCGTGCCATGGAGGCGCTGGGTATGGAGCCTGTCGAGTGCCTGGTTATCGAGGACTCGCCTTTGGGTATCGAGGCCGGCAAGCGCTCCGGCGCCCGCGTCCTGGCACTGCGTCCGCACGAGGGCGTCAACCTGGATCAGTCCGCCGCTGATGCCATCATCGATAGCCTCGCCGACATCCTGACCGCTTTATAGCGTCAATTCGCTACGAGAAGTACCGATTCACGCGTCTTTTGCGGCAGATCGGCTCATTTTGGCTTCGATTTGATCCGTTTGGCTCCGACTCAGACTAAGTGAGTAGACTTTTCGGCTCAGGCAGAGCACAAAGCGAATCTGCCTTAGTAAAACTGCAGGTCACAGAGGTGGCCGTTTTGGGTGTGCTCGACAGGTCGCGAATAGTCTACTCACTTAGATTATGGGCTCTTTGGTTGGGGAGATGCTGGCTCGTTTTGGTTGTCGAGAGCGGGTGAATTGAAGCGCCCTTTCGCGCTCCATGCTACAATCGCCGACATGCCCCACAACTACATCTGCCTTCGAAAGGAGCCTACGTGGCGAACGCCATCGATCAGCTCACGGACCGCGTGCTCGTGCTCGGCCGCCTCACCATCGTTCGTCGCGCCATTACTGCCGTGGCGGTCACGATTTCCGCCGTTCTCCAGACATTCCTGATCCAGGCGTTCATTCGCCCCGCCGACCTGCTTCCGAGCGGTCTCACCGGCGTCGCGGTCCTGCTCGATCGCGTTACCTCGCTCGGCGGCGTTCATATCGACATCTCGCTCGGCATGCTCGCGCTCAACATCCCCGTGGCGCTCCTATGCTGGAGCGGCATTAGCAAGCGCTTCGTCATCTTCTCGATGATGCAGGTCGTGCTTTCGTCGCTGTTTCTCAATATCTTTCACTTCGCCCCGATTTTTTGGGCGACAAGATCATGCTTATCAATTTTTGGCGGCGTGGTCTCGGGCCTGGGCGCTGCCATTGCGCTTAAGTCCGGCGCATCCACCGGCGGTACCGACTTTATCGCGCTGTGGGTTTCCAACCACACGGGCAAGACTATCTGGGGCGTCATCTTTGGTTTCAACTGCTTTATCCTGGCGATCTTTGGCTTTATGTTTGGCTGGGACAACGCGGCGTACTCCATAGTGTTCCAGTTTATTTCGACCAAGACCATCGACAGCTTCTACCGCCGCTACGACCGCGTAACGCTGCAGATCACGACGCGCAAGGCCGACGAGGTCATGACCGCCTATATCGACCATTTTCAGCACGGCATCAGCTGCGCCGAGGTCGTTGGCGGATACAGCCGCGAAAAGATGTACCTGCTGCACACCGTTGTCTCGACCTATGAGAGCCAGGATATTATCAAGCTGGTGTGCGACGTGGATCCCGGCGCGGTAATCAATGTGTTCCACACGCTCAACTTTGTGGGCGGCTGGTGGGGCGGTCATGTCGACGAGCCCATGCCCACAGCCGTTCCCGATCCCGACAAGCCCGCGCGCATGGCCAGCAGGCAGGCCCGTCTGCACGATCAGGAAAGCTTGCAGCAGGACGACGGCAAGTAAGGATTTGCTGTATGAGGTGTATCGTTTTATCAAACTGAGGTAACATATAACAAGACGTTATATACGTATTAGTTATTTCGCTATTTTGATAAGAGTGATTAGATATGCCTGCGCCCAAAAATGCACCGCTTTACCAGCAGATTTACGACGAAATCAAGGATGCGATCGAGAAAGGTGTTTATGCACCCAAGGAGCGTATTCCGTCCGAGCTTGAGCTAGCCGAGCAGTACGAGGTGAGCCGCATTACGGTGCGCCGCGCCGTCGAGGAGTTGTGCTCCGATGGCTACCTGGTTAAGCAGCAGGGCCGTGGCACCTTCGTCTCCACGCCGCACATCAATCGCCAGTTTCACGCCTCGACGCTGCAGACGTTTACCGCGCTGTGTGCCGACAACGGCATGAAGGCGGGCGCACATGTGGTCGATCGCCAGATCGTTCCGGCGCGCCAAAACGAGATGGAGTTCTTTGGCCTGCAGAAGGATGCGTTGCTGCTGCATATCAAGCGCGTGCGTACGGCCGACGGTGAGCCCATCTTTGAGGAGAACATCTTTGTGCCGTTTGACGCCTACCGTGAGCTGTTGACGGCCGATCTTGAGGACAAGTCGATTTTTGCCGAGGTCGAGCGTGTTGGCGGAACGCCGATTGTCTCGGTTGGCTACCGCACGGTCGAGGCCGTTCGCGCCAATGCCGAGCAGGCAGCAGAGCTGGGCATCGCCCCGCACGATCCGCTGCTCAATCTGCGCGCCGGCTTTACCGGCCCCAATGGCGAGCCGGTCCTGATGGGTAAGCAGTACTACGTGGGCAGCCGCTACGTCATGGTGATGTAAGTTACGCGGTTTTACCAAACCGCGTAACGGCTCGACGCTGCAAGCCCGCCAGAGCGGCAATCTGCAGAATGAGCGTGGATAATCTCCCGTTTTTGGCTTGGTGACGGGCCCAAAGTGGGAGATTATCCACGCTCATCCGGAAAGTGTCCAAAAATCCACGCTCGTTCCTTTCGGATTGCGCCGCCCGTGGCCGGCAACCGTGGGGCACCGGTCCGCGTGGCGGCGTATAATCGGCGGCAGATGATTCTGACGTTAGGAAACCATGACCGATAGCATGCAGCAGATGGCGCTCGACACGCTCGGCGCTTATTTTGGCTACACCTCGTTTCGCCCGGGGCAGGACCGCATGGTCGATGCGATCCTTGCCGGCCGCGATGCGCTCGGCGTTATGCCCACAGGCGCCGGCAAGTCCATTTGCTACCAGGTGCCTGCGCTTATGCTGCCCGGCATCACCTTTGTGGTGAGCCCGTTGCTGTCGCTTATGGAGGACCAGACCCGCGCGCTGCTCGCGGCGGGTGCGCGCCCCAGTTATCTCAACTCCAGCCTTACCCCGGCTCAGCAAAACACCGTGCTCAAGCGGGCGCGCGAGGGCCGCTATCAGCTTATGTACGTGGCACCCGAGCGTCTGCTCGAGCCGCGCTTTTTAGCCTTTGCGCAGGAAGCCGCGGCGGACGGTGGCATTGGCGTGCCGCTCGTGGCCATTGACGAGGCCCACTGCGTGAGCCAGTGGGGCCAGGATTTTCGTCCCGCTTACCTGCAGATTCGTGAGTTTATCGATTCGCTGCCGCGGCGCCCCATCGTGGCGGCGTTTACCGCCACGGCGACCGAGCGTGTACGCGCCGATATCCAGCAAATGCTCGGCCTGCAAAACCCGGCGACTGTGGTGACGGGCTTCGATCGCAAGAACCTCTACTTTGGTTGCGAGGAGATGGGCGACAAGGCCAAGACCGCCTGGGTGCGCGACTACGTGATCGCGCATTCGAGCGAGAGCGGCATCGTGTATTGCTCGACCCGCAAGACGGTCGACGCGTTGGCCGCGGAGCTTGCCGAGGCACTGGGCCCCAGCGGCATTCGCGTGGGCCGCTACCATGCCGGCATGGGCAACGACGCCCGCCGCCAGAGTCAGCGTGCCTTTATCGACGACGACATTCAGGTGATGGTCGCCACCAACGCCTTTGGAATGGGCATCGATAAGCCCAACGTGCGCTACGTCATCCACAACAACGTGCCCGAGAGCATCGAGGCATACTACCAGGAAGCGGGCCGCGCCGGCCGCGATGGCGATCCGGCAAGCTGCCATTTGCTGTGGAACGGCAACGATTTCCGTATGCGCCGCTTTCTGATCGATCGCGGCGATGCTGCCGATGAGGCGCTCGACGATGAGCAGCGCGCGTGGGCGCTCCAGAACCGTTATCGCCTGCTCAGCCAGATGGAGGGCTACTGCAATACCACCGGCTGCCTGCGCGAATACATGCTGCGCTACTTTGGCGACGAGGCCGCGGCCGAGCATGCGTCAGCGTCTGGTGCGGGCGGCGCCGCCACGAACGAGGCCGAGGGCTGCGGCAACTGCAGCAACTGCCTCACGCAGTTCGAGGTCGAGGACGTCACCGATATGGCCCGCGCTACCGTGCGCTATGTGGCCACGCGTCCCATGCGCTTTGGCAAGTCGCTCATCGCCGACGTGCTCCACGGCGGCAACACCGAGCGCATCCGCCAGATGCATCTGGACGAGGATCGCGGCTACGGTGAGCTGTCGAGCGAATCGGTCGGGCGCATCAAGGACATCATCGGGCAGCTGTGCGGCCGCGGTTATTTGGCCACCTCGCAGGGGCAGTACCCGGTCGTGGGGCTGGGCCCGCGTGCCGGCGAGGTCGAGGACGAGGCGTTCGCCTTTACCGTTAAGCGTCGCGCGTCCAAGCGCAAGGCCTCGGCCCGTGCCCGCCGTGCGGTGGATCTGCTGCGCGAGGAGGCCGAGCTGGATCAGCGCCCGCGCGTTGGCGACGATGCCGAGCTGTTCGAGCGCCTGCGCGCCCTGCGCAAGGAGATCTCGACCGAGCTGGAGATGGCGCCGTACATGGTCTTCTCCGATAAGGCCCTGCGCGGCCTGTGCCGTCTGCGCCCTCAGACGCGCGACGAGCTGATCCAGGTCAACGGCATTGGCGAGAAAAAGGCCGACGCCTTTGGCGAGCAGTTTATGGCGGCGATTGAAGAGTTTGAGTCCGAGCATGCACGGGATGGAGCGTAACGATGGTAGCCGATAGCAAGACCGAACGTTCCGAGCGCGCCGAAGTGCCCGCCGTGCCGCTGTACCAGCAGGTCATGGACGACCTGAAGGGCGAGATCGCGCGCGGCGTGTATGCGGCCGGCTCGCGCATTCCTTCCGAGATGGAGCTCGCGAAGTCTTACGGCGTGGGACGCATCACCGTGCGCCGCGCCATCGAGGAGCTGTCGCGCGCGGGCTACCTCAATCGCCAGCAGGGGAGGGGCACCTTTGTGTGCGCTCCCAAGCTCAAGCGCAAGATTGTCCAGAAAGGCGACGTCCAGAGCTTTACTGAGGGTTGTGCCGCCAACGACATGGTGCCGGGTGCGCGTCTGGTGTTGCGCACGGTGGTCGCGGCGACGCGCGAGGATGCGGCGTTCTTTGGCGTGGAACCCGGCTGCGAGCTTATCGTAGTCGAGCGCGTGCGCACGGCCGACGGCATCCCCGTCATGCTCGAGAACAACGCCTTTGTGCTGGCCGACCATCCCTACCTGCAGACGCTTGCCGACGAGGACCTCGCCGATAACTCGATCTTTGCGCTCGTTGCCGAGCATTCGGGCCGCGCGCCGCTCAAGTCCGACCCCTGTACCGTGGAGATTGCGCTTGCCGATGCTCAGGCGGCCCCGCTGTTGGAGGTGCCGGCCGGCGAGCCACTCTTCTATATGGAGGCGTACTTTACCGATGAGGACGAGCGGCCCCTGCTGCTCGGGCGCCAAAAGATCGTGGGCTCGCGCTACGTGTTCGACATCTAACGTCCATAGATAGAACAACATAGAACAAATTTGCTGAAATGACTTCACCTGCGACAGCTCGCATGCTATAAATAGAACAACATAGAACGACTGCAGGTACGAGCTGCCGTCGTCCAAAGCCGCCACACAAGGAGGAGCGTCACCGTGAACGCACACGATCTGATTCAGGAAATTATCGAGCGCAAGGGTAAGATCGAGAACGTCTTTTGGATCGCCTGCGGCGGTTCGATGATCGACTTAATGCCGGCCAACGAGCTGCTCAAGCGCGAGGCCACCACGTTTGCCTCGACGGTCTACACCGCGCGTGAGTTTTGCCTGATGGCCCCCAAGAGCCTGGGGCCGAAGTCGCTCGTCGTCGCCTGCAGCCACAGCGGTAACACGCAGGAGGTCGTCGACGGTTGCGAGATGGCGCTGGCGGCCGGCGCCGAGGTCGTGGCTATGACCGACTATGCGGGCTCCAAGATCGACAACGGCAAGTGGACCACCTGGGTCTATCCGTGGGGCAAGGGCGAGTCGCAGGCCGAGGTCCCGCAGGGCATCGGCGTTCTGATGGCTGCCGAGCTGCTCGACCAGCAGGAGGGTTACGAGGCGCTCGCCGACATGTATGAAGGCCTTAAGCAGATGGATGCGCTGCTGCCCGCCGCGCGCGAGAAGGTCAACGCCGAGCTGGGCGCCCGTTTTGCCGAGCTCTGCCAGCAGCACAAGTTCTTCTACATCCTGGGCTCCGGCCCCAACTTTAGCCAGACCTACGCCATGGCGATTTGCTCGCTCATGGAGATGCAGTGGCAGCACTGCTGCTATATCCACTCCGGCGAGTATTTCCACGGCCCGTTTGAGGCCACCGAGCCCGGCGTGTTCTACTTTGTGCAGCTCGGATCGGGCGAGTGCCGCCCCATGGAGGAGCGCGCGCTGGCGTTCCTCAACACGCACACCGACACGATCATGGTGCTCGACGCACTCGAGTACGGCGTGGGCGACGTGCCTGCCAGCGTGCGTTCGTACCTGGAGCCGATCTTCTTCTACGCGATGAGCTGCGAGCTGCGCGCCGCCCGCGGCAAGGTGTCCGACCACAGCCCCGAGGTTCGTCGCTACATGGGCGTTGAGCAGTACTAAGTAGCGGGGAAAGCGAACTTTTACGACGGGGCCTTCGCCAAACGAGGGTCCCGTCTGCGTCGCGGCACCCCGTCCCAGCTGTCGAATAATGAAGTCAAATGCTTTTCCCCAGAAGTGAACGACCTATTTTGGATCCCTGAAGCATCCGCACTTTTTGGTGCCAAAACCGCAGGTAAATCTCGACGAAATCGCAGGAAATGGCGTCTGAAAAGTGTCGATGCTTCGGGGGTCCGATTTGGCTCGTTCACTTTGCAGGAAAAGTATTAGACCTAAATCTGCAGGCATGCTGTTGGGGTCAATAAAAAGCGGGCCGCACCGGGGATTTCCGGCGCGGCCCGCTCTACATTGCGGCCGTGTGTGCGAGGTGTCGCGTCAAGCGGCGGCCTACTTTGCGTCGTAGGCCTCGGCATCCCACCAGTCGAGCTGGGCGATGTTGTCGCGGATGTGCTGGCAGCTCTTGTGGAAGCCCTCGAGCTCGTACTCGGACAGGTCGAGCGTGTAGACCTCCTCGACGCCCTCGGCGCCGATCACGCACGGCAGGGAGGTGAAGATGCCCTCCTCGCCATACTGGCCGGTCATGAGCGTGGAGGCGGAAAGCACGGCGTGCTCGTTGTGCAGAACGGCAGCGCAGACGCGCGCGGCGGAGTTGGCGACGGCGTACTCGGTGCACTGCTTGCCCTGGTAGGTTACGTAGCCGCCCTTGCGCGCGAGCTCCTCGACCTCCATGTGGTCAAAGGCGTACTTGTCGGGGTTCTCGGCCTGAAGCTCGGTGAGGCTCTTGCCGGCGATGGTTGCGGACTTAAAGGCAGCCAGCTGGCTAAAGCCGTGCTCGCCGATCATGTAGGCGTCAATGGACTTGGGGCTCACGCCGACCTTCTTGGAGATCTCGGTGCGCAGACGGGCGGAGTCCAGGCCGCAGCCCGAGCCGATGATCTTCTTGGGGTCGTAGCCGGTCAGATGCCACAGCTCGGTGCACACGACGTCGCAGGGGTTGGAGATACTCACGAAGATGCCGTCGAAGCCGGCGTCGACGATGCGCTTGGCAAAGGTGCGGGCGGCGTCGGTGGTAAAGAACAGCTCGCCGTCGCGGCTACCGGCGGCCAGCGCGACCTTGCCGGCGGCGTTGACGATGACGTCGCAGCAGGCAAGCTCCTCGTAGTGGTCGTAGCAGTTGACGATCTTGGTGTTGTACGGGACAAACGAAAGGGAGTCGCGCAGGTCCTGGACCTCGGACGTCACCTTGGCCTCGTTGATATCGCACAGGTACAGCTCATCGGCAATGCCCTGCATGAGCAGGCTGTTGGCGACATGTGCTCCTACGTGGCCCTGGCCGACCACACCGATCTTACGCGTCTGGTACATATATGTATCCTTTCGGCCGAGTTTTTCGCGTCGAACCATTGTAGCGTTCTGCTGTTACTTTGCTAGGCTAAAGTGCAGTAGATTTTGGGACATGCCTTAATCTCTACTTTTGGAGTGATTTGGGCCGCTGACGGCATCGCTGGGCGATGCACTCGCGCGGATGGGGCCGGTCGTTGTACCATAGCTGCAACTGACTCGTAAGGAGCATCCATGCCCATTCGCATCCCCGACGCCCTCCCTGCCGCCGCGCAGCTCGAGAGCGAGAACATCTTTGTCATGACCGAGTACCGCGCGCTGCACCAGGACATCCGTCCGCTGCGCGTGCTCATCCTCAACCTCATGCCCACCAAGATCGCCACCGAGACACAGATCATGCGCAAGCTCTCCAACACGCCGCTGCAGGTGGAGGTGGACCTGCTGCGCACCAAGACGCACGAGGCCACGCACGTAAGCGCCGGCCACCTGGAGACGTTTTACCGCACGTTCGACGACATCCGCGACATCCACTACGACGGCCTGATCATCACGGGCGCGCCGGTGGAGCAGATGCCGTTCGAAGAGGTCGACTACTGGCCCGAGCTCTGCCAGATCATGGATTGGTCCACCACGCACGTACACTCTACGCTGCACATTTGCTGGGGCGCGCAGGCGGGGCTCTACCATCATTACGGTATTCAGAAGCACGACCTGCCGGCAAAGGCGAGTGGCGTGTTCGAGCATTATCTGGTGAAGCCGCAAAGCCCGCTGGTCCGTGGCTTTGACGACCGTTTCTATGCCGTGCATTCGCGCAACACCGATGTGCGTCGCGAGGACGTGGAGGCCGAGCCGCAGCTTGAGGTCGTGGCCGTGTCCGACGAGGTGGGCCTGTACATCGTCAAGTCGACCGACAGCCGTCGCTTCTTTGTCTTTGGCCATCCCGAGTACGATACCGACACGTTGCGCCTGGAGTACGAGCGCGACGTGAAGCGCGGGCTCAACCCTCAGGTGCCGGCGCATTACTTCCCGGGCGACGACCCCACCGCCGAGCCGCGCAACGTCTGGCGCAGCCAGGCTCAGTTGCTCTACACCAACTGGCTCAACTACTACGTCTACCAGACCACGCCCTACGACCTGGCCCGCGCCGGCGAGGAACACTAGGCTGCGATGGTACGCTGTAGTCGTGGCTGATGTGGCGGCGATTAGGCGCTGATGATGTTGGGCAGCGGCAGGTCGTGGGCGTCGGTGGGAACGTCGTCGACGCGCTGCTCGTCAAAGGCAATGCCGATAACGTGGCATGCGGGCGAAACAGTGGGCAGGTAGCGATCGTAGCAGCCGCCGCCGTAGCCCAGGCGCGCGCCGGTTTGGTCGAAGGCCACGAGCGGCACAACGATCATGTCGAGGGCTTCGGCAGGCACGACAGGGAAGCGGCCACTGTCGATGTCCGTGGCCGTGAAGGCCCACGTGGGGTGGGCGATAAACGGGGCAGCGCCGACGTCACCGGCAGCGACCGCCCGCATGCACATACGTTGGCCGCAGGCAGCAGCTTCGGCTGCCGAGAGCATGCAAGGATACGCCACGCACCAGCCGCGTTTTGCGGCCGTGGCGGCAAAGGCGGCAGGATCTGCCTCGGAGCCCATGGCGGCATAGACGGCAACGGTGTGCGGCGCCGCGGCATCCAAGCGGCCCAGCAGCTCAACCAGCCGCGTGCAAATGACAGCAGACTTTGCCGCACGCACATCCAAATCAAGAGCATCGCGCCGGGAAATCATCGCCCGCCGCAACTCAGCCTTGTCCATCCCGGCTCCCTCTCCCAAACCTATCAAAAAGGGACAGGTTTATTTTGGCAGGTTTTATCTGGGCAAATGTCGAAACCACCACAAAGGTGCCTGTCCCCTTTGTGGGGGTTTTGGCCCATGCGTTAACGCTATAGCGCCGCAGCGATCGCTTCAGTCACAAACTTATTGAGTGACTCGCCCTTCTTTGCCGCTGCCAGCGCCGCCTGTTTGTGGAGCTCAGAGCCCGTTCTTACGTTGAACGAGCCCTTAAAAGCCCGCTCGGGCTCTTTGCCCTTCTCGGCGCAAAACTCAAGGTAATCGTCGACGGCGTCGTGGAAGCATTGCTCCACTTCTTCAGCCGTGGAGCCTTCAAATACGATTGCGTCTCTAATGCCGGCGACCATACCTGTTAGTACACGCTGCTCGGCATCGAACTCGACTGGGGCGAAATAGCCCTTGTATGCCAAAACGTTACTCATGACTGCCTCCGACATCCTGCAGAAATCGAACGATGTTTCGAATTGTCCCCGCTGTCAATTCGTCAGATGGATGAGGCGCGTGCATCACGAACATCCTGCCATCTGAGGGCCTGTAGAAGCGAACGCGCGATCCGGATGTCTTGCCTTTGCTGTCCATTTCAAAGCCATATGAGGCCATGACTTTTAAAAAATCGGCATACCGATACGTCGAAGGGCAGCTAAACAGTTGGGCGATGAGTTTATCGGCTCGAGTCATCCCGCCTCACATTCTGCAACTATATTCTAGTTGCAATTTAAGCCCGATGCAAACACTCATAATATAGAACATGTGTACGTATAGAACAAGTGTTCGAATCACCACTGAGAAAGGGGACAGGCACCTTTTGTGGTGGTCTGTGCTGTGGAGTGGGCGTCTGCGGCGGTTTGTCTCAATCTGTAACAGTAGCTCGGCAAAATTGGACCCAGTTGTTACAGATTGAGACAAAGAGCTGGTGCCGTTCGGGAACGTCTCGATTTGTAACATCTGGAGCCGATATTGCCGTCTAGATGTTACAGATTGAGACAAACCGCCGCGGTGGGCTGCGCCGCCCCGCCCAAGCCGCAGAAAAAAGGTAGATTTTCGGGCATGTCCCAAAAATCTACCTTGGTGCCTTAGCCCAGCAGGTCGACGACGTTAAAGCCGGCGTTGCTCTTGGCGATGACTTCGCGGCCGCCAAAGACGCAGGTGGGCGACTCGGCTGCGATGCGCGTCACGTCGGCGCCGAGCGAGCGCAGCTCACCGGGCGTGGCGGCGAGCATCTGGGCGCGACGCTCCTCGCGTGCATGCGGATCGAGCCCGGCCAGGTAGGTCGTGTTGCGGCGCTTGGTGAGCGCATACGGCTTCACCGGCGCGTCCATGCCGCTCACGCAGCTCACGATAAAGCCCTCAAAGGCGGCCTCGTCGGGCTCAAAGCTGCCGAGCCATTCGCCCGCGCGCGCCACACGCTCAATCGAGGGGTCGATTGCCGGGTCGCGGTAGGTGTAGAACGCCGTCTGACGCTCGCCGGCCGCGCGGAATCCGCAACCGTACGCACCGCCCTTCACACGGATCTCGTTCCACAGGTAGTCGTAGGAGAGCGCGTTGGCAGCAACCGCCCAGGCGCCCGTCATGTCAAGCCCTAAGCGACGCGGGTCGCACGCGCTTGCCGCAAAGCAGATGTCGCTGGGGATCACGAAAGCCTCGTGGCGGTCGCACGGCGCCGGCACCACGAGCGCGTCGCGGCCGGCACCATCGCCCGCACCCAGCCCCAGGTCGCCCGCGGCATCCCAGTACGCGTCAAAGTCCTCGTCGCTGCTGGTAAAGCTCGCCATGCAGCCATCGGCCACAAAGATGCGGCCTGCCAGTTCGGTAAGCTTGGCGCGCAGGTCGTCCAGGCGCTCGTCAAAGTGGTCGAGCAGATCGCGCAGGAACAGGTAGAAGTCCACGCCCGAAAGCTGCTCGCGCACCACGGCCGAAGGCGAGCTGTAGCTCATCGCGCGACCGAGCGCCGCCGAGTGACCGTTGTTGATAAAGCCCTGCTCAAGCCCAATGCGAATCTGCGTGAGCACGTCGCGCACGCGGTCGGCGTCGGCATCTGCCAAAAGCGTGCTCGACCATACCTCGCGCGGCAGACTCGCCAGTGCATCGATCTTCTCGGACAGGGCGCCGGCGCTCACCAGCAGGTAGGGGTGCACGCCGTTCACGTCGGGCTGGGTCATGACTTCGGTCGTAAAGCTCAAAAAGCCCAGCTTGCCAGCGAGCAAGTTGTCGAGTTCCTCGGCCGAGTGCTCGCGCGTGGGCAGCTGCTTAAGCAGGCGGCAGAGCAGCGTCACGTAGGGCAGGTCCTCAAATGCGACGCAGCTCAGGTCGAAATACTGCATGGCGTAGGCCAGGCGGTTGGTAGGGATGTCGTGGCGCAGACAGACGATGGGCGCGGTCGTGTCCACGACCAGCGGCGGCTCGGGGCGCGCCTCGCCAATGTCGGACACGCGCAGGCGCGGCAGCGTGGCCTTGTCCTCGGGCGTGTCCTCGGCTTCCTGCGCGGCACGCAGCGCGGCCGTGCGCTCGACCACGTCGGCCAGCTCGGAATCGGTCATGGCGTCGCGCTTGGCTGCCAGCTCTGCGGCTTCGGCACCCTCCGAACCCTCGGCGGCGTCCACCGGCACCAGCTCGACGAGCGCCATGTGGTCGTTCTCCAGCACCAGCTCGCGCAGCAGGTCCTCAAAGTAGGTGCCGTCCAGCTCGCTACGCAGCTCCTCGTACACCGGGCCGTACTTGAGTGCCAGCGTCGCGGCGTCGTCATCGTAGAGCCAGGTGCTCAGCGCGTCGCACGCAATGGCCACGCCGTCGGCGATGCCGTAGTCGCGCTGGCGCAGATCGTATTCGTTGCTGCTGATGATGGCTTCCAGGCGCTCGCGCGGAACGCCGTGCTCGCACAGGTCGCGGCAGGCGTCCTGGAACACGCGGCGCAGCTCGCGCGCCACGCCGGGCTGCGCGTTTTGCAGCATGATGAGCTCGTAGGGCTGCAGGCTCTCGGCCGCAGTGTAGCTCACCACGTTGCCGCCCAGGCCGGCGGCCAGGATGGCCTTCTTAACCGGCGCCTCGTTGGAGCCCAGCAGCGCCTCGAACAGGATGTCCGCTGCGATTGTGCGCTTGCGATCGAGCGCGGATCCCAGCACAAAGCCCAGGCCCACCAGGGCGTTCTCGGGCGTGGTGGCCATCTCGACGCGCTTGTACTCGCAGGTCACGGGCGTCTGCACGCCCAGCGGATTGGGTGCCAGCGCGGACGGGTCCTCGCCGGCGGCGACGGCTGCGTCCATGCGGCGGCTCGCGGCGCTCGACTGCGACAGATAGCGCTCGTCCAAAAAGGCCAGCGCGCGGTCCACATCCAGGTCGCCGTAGAGTGTGATGTAGGAGTTGGAGGGGTTGTAGTGGCGCGCGTGCGTGTCCAGGAACTGCTCGTAGGTGAGCGCGGGAATCGTGCGCGGGTCGCCGCCGCTCTCGTGCGCATAGGCGGTATCGGGATAGAGCGCGGCGTTGACGGCGTCGTCCAGCACGCTCATAGGGTCGGACAGCGCGCCCTTCATCTCGTTGAACACCACGCCGTTATAGCGCAGCGTGCCCTCGCGCGGGCTCGCGGCGCTGCCGTCGCCCTCGGCGCCCTCCGGCAGGTCCAGCTCGTAGTGCCAGCCCTCCTGCTCAAAAATGGTGGGCTTGGTATAGATGGCCGGGTTGAACACCGCGTCCAGGTACACGTCCATCAGGTTGTACAGGTCCTGCTCGTTGGTGGTGGCAACGGGGTAGATGGTCTTGTCGGGGTAGGTCATGGCGTTGAGGAACGTCTGCATGGAGCTCTTGATCAAGTCGACAAACGGCTCCTTGACGGGAAACTTGGCCGATCCGCACAGCACCGAGTGCTCAAGAATATGGAACACGCCGGTGGAATCGGCCGGCGGCGTCTTAAAGCCAATGGCAAAGGCCTTGTTTTCGTCGTCGCATGCCAGGTACAGCAGGCGAGCGCCCGAGGCAGTGTGGCGCAGCACATAGGCGTCCGAGTCGAGCTCGGGCACGGTCTCGCAGCGCTCGACGGCAAAGCCGTGGCAGGTAGTGCCGGGCACCAGCAGTGCGGCGGCAGCGGCGCGCGGGTCGGTTGAGGTGGTGGGCATATGCAGTCTCCTTTGACGCCTCAGCGGGGGCGAATCGAGTCGAATCCCCGAGAGTATACCCATATGGGGCCGCGGCTCTGCGGCGAACTGAAGACGATGCCGGCGGATTGGCATGGGCCCCGCGTGTCCCGCCAAATGAGCGTGGATTTTCGGACGAAATAATCCGTCGCAGGCCCAAATGTCGTCCAATTATCCACTCCCGCATACCTTTCGTCTCCAACCGTGAGATGAGAGATAGACGAGAGACGTATACGAAAGATGGCTGTACAGCAAAGAGCCAAACAATTAATAGTGCTGTTAATAGTGCTGTTTGGTTGGTGATTGTTTTTTCAGTAAAAACATTTACGAATAAAGCAAGTTGCAAACGGCTGCCCCCTTATTTCGTACGTATTTTTATGGCGAGAAATTGCCGCCATATGATCGGACGAGTTTCAACGATTGCGATTTAGTATTTGGCGCGGATGCGGTCGATTCCGATGAAACGCTAGTTGACCACGCGGTAGATTGTGCTTTCTCCCAGACGCCCCGGCAATGCGCAATAAGCCAGATAACGAAGCGATTGCCGGTGCGTCTATCCATAGGGAATTCCGGGAAAGCTTCTGCGGGCAGTCAAAAGATTCGTCGGCCTCAAGCGGATTAAAGGTATTTGCATAAGACGTCATTTAACCAGAGACGATGCACATTGAATCGTTCAATGAACTTGCGCGCTGTGTCCAACAACGCCGATTGTTGTTTTAAGGGGCTTGAGGAAAGAGCAGAAGCAAAATAATACTTGCATAGTTAGTTATATAAAGTATTATAACGTTATGGGATGAATGAAGGGTTCATCTAAGTGAGTTAGGAGTAAGGGATGTTCAATTTCGATGAGCCTCGTTACGAGAAGGTTGTGAGCGATGCCCTCGCTCTCCGTCCTCAGATTGAGGCTGCCGTGGACGAGGTCTGCGAGCAGGGCTATTCCAACATCTTCTTCATCGGCT
>ENA-OQES01000145-OQES01000145.1-human-gut-metagenome-genome-assembly--contig:-NODE-145-length-29869-cov-3.855726_pt1 | contig 29869 bp, 32 predicted proteins | sample MGYA00242798_ERZ504641 | MGnify/ENA primary metagenome ERZ504641 (study PRJEB26092, sample SAMD00036327) | human gut metagenome | host: Homo sapiens | study: EMG produced TPA metagenomics assembly of...
CCGCCCGCCAGTGCGCCGTGCACGTCGTCGAAATCATAGCGGCCACCGGCCAGCGCGTTCAGCGATACGCCGCCGTTTAAACGCGCCGTTGTTGGACCGGGTTCAGGCCGCCGACGGACAGGGCGTTCTGCGTTGCGCCGTTGGTTGCCTTTTGAATCGTCAGCTTCGTATTGGCGTCGTTTGCGCCGACGATGCCGCCGACGTAGATGTCGGCCTGCAGGTTGAGCTTGTTCTGGAAGTTAGCAAGGGTGATTGTGCCGTCCGCCGTTTGCGCGTCGGTGCTGTCGGTCAGCACGCCGGTGCTCTGGTCAATCGTCGGCAGCAGCGCCGCCAGCGTGACGTCCGCGGGCTTGGCCGCCAGCAGACGGTTGTAGCCGATGATGCCGCCCGCGACGGCGTCGGCCTCAACGCGGCCCGAGGCCACATCTGTGTTAAACGCGCCGCCCGTCACGGTGAAGCCGCCCACCGGCAGGTTGGCGCCGATGACGCCGCCGACAAGCTGCTGACCCGCCACGCGGCTGACCGCCACAGTGGCAGAGGGCAGCGTGGAGGCGCAGTTCAGGCCGATCATGCCGCCGACAGCCTTGCCCGCCGCCACGATCTGGCCGCTGATGGTCAGGTTCTGGGTGGAGGTGTTGGAGATCGTCGCATTTTCATCGTTATAACCGGCCACACCGCCCACGTAGTTGTTGCCGTACAGGATGGCACCCAGCGTCGGGGTGCCGCTCTTATCCCACGTCACAACGCCGTTTTTTGCCGTTGCAGCCCGCGATGCCGCCGACGTAGTCGGCGCAGCCGCTCAGCTCCTTTAACAGGTTGATGCGGCGGGTATCGGTGGCGTTGTCGCCGGACATACGGTTGGCGCAGTTCTGCACGGTGGCTTTGGCAGTCTTGTCTTCACTGCCGCCCCAGCCGGCATCATTGACGCCGACGATGCCGCCGACGTAGGCCGCGTTCTTTCCAAAGGCCGCGACCAGACCCGTATTGGTCATGCCGTTGATTATGCTGTTGCTGCCGTTGACCGACACGATGCCGCCGACGTAGCGGCTGCCAAAGACGTCACTGCTGTTCGTATCGTTCTGTTTTACGCCGCTGCCGGTAAAGCCGCCTGCCAGACCGCCCACAAACCGGCTGCCGAGCACGTAGCCCTTGCCGGTCTTGCAGTTGTCCAGCGTAATATCCTTGCCGTAGCCGACAAGGCCGCCGACGAAATCACCCTTGAGGGGGCTGGCGTCGGTCAATGTGCCGGTTTTGTCGAAACCTGCCTCGACCTGCTTCTTAAGCTGGGTCTCGGTCAGGTCGCTGCGGGTCACGCTTTCGCAGCCTTGCAGGGTCACGCCCCTGCCGTAGCCCGCAATGCCGCCGAAGAACTGCCCCAGCACCAGGCTGCGCGCATCGCCCGCGGTATCGCCCTTATAGTTGGCGCCCGCGCTGACCGTGCCGTTGTTCCTCAGGCCCGTCAGCACCGGCGGCGTGCTGGTATTTGCGCCTGTCGCAAACAAGTTGCCGACGATGCCGCCCGTAAAGCCGTTGCCGGTCACAAAACCGTTGTTGACGATGTCCGTTTTACTGTCTGTTTTCATCTGGGCCGCGTCCATCGTACCGAACACGCCGCCCACGCCGACGCTGCGCCAGAGAGAGTTCTTTTCACCCGGCTCGGCTGCCGCGGCAGCGTAGCGGGCCTTCTCGGCCTGCTGGTCTGCCGCTGTGGTCTTTGTAACGGATTGCGTGCCCTTGTCCACAAGCAGACCCGCTACCGTCACGTCCGACGCAACGGTCAGATCCTGCATGACGGAATCCGTTGTTTTGGGTATGGCAACGCCGACGAGACCGCCAATGCCGCGCGGCTCGTCTATATAATAGGTATAGTTTTTGTTATTTACGGTCTTGTCTTCTGCTGTTCGCTCTGTCGCGGTGGTGGAGTCGCCAAACGCCAGCGCCGCGGCCACCAGCGCACTCGCCGAGGAGTTCGTGCCGCGGGTCAGGGCGCAGTTTTCCAGCGTGCCGGTGTTGACGCCGCAGAGTGCGCCGACAGCACGCACATCGCGCCAGTTCTCGTCGTCCTCCTCCAGCGCCGTGACGAATTTGGTTGCAGTCAGCTTGAGCTGGTTTTCGTTCGGCAGCGCATCGGCGGCGACGGTCTCGGTCTTGACGTTGACCTGAATGTCCGGGTCGCGCAGTGTGATGTAAGAAATGTCGCCCTTGTTCTCGCCGATAAGGCCGACATAGTGGTCGGCCAGCTTGTCCTGCTTTGCCCTGCCGATTTTTGCAACGGACTTGCTGCTCAATTGCAGATTGAGGATGGGCACACGGGTCGTCTTGTTGTTGGCAAGGCCCGTTGTTTTGCTCGTAAGTTCGATTTTTTCGCCCAGTTCCGGGATCGTCGGCCAGGCGACAGGGTCATTGAGGGACGGCACCTTGGCCGCAGGCCATGCGCCCGCGGCGCAGTAGACCGTGACGCCGCCGCCCGTCCAGTTCAGGCCGGTGCTGTTGCTGGCCTAGGGGGGGTCAGCGTGTAGGTGCCCTTGTCGTCAATCTTCCAATCCGCAGACCAGCGCAGGTTGTACAGATGGCGGAAATATTTCAAGTCAGCCGTGACCGCCGTGCCGCCCTTGGCCAGCAGGGTGTTTTCCTCGTTCGTCGTTTGCCTCTTTTGCTGGCTGTGTAGGTGTCGCTGTAGTTTTCCCGCGGCTCGGCGCGCATGGCAATGTAGATGTCCTTCGGGTCGTTCAGCAGGCGGGTGATGCTGTACAGGCTCGTGGCGGCAACTTCAGCGCTGTTCTCACACGCGCGCAGCAGCGCCGCGTCCGCCATGGCGTCCAGTGTCAGCACAAAGCTGCCCTTGTTGTAGCTTAACGGGAAGTAGAGTTTCTTCTCCTCGGTGCCGGTCTGCCGGCCCGCGGCGTCGTATTGGTAGATAACAACAGGCATCTTGGTGATGACCTGCTTGTTATCATCCGCCGCACCCGCGGTGTCGCGCTTGATCGTGATGGTAAACAGCGGTTTCGTCTTGCCGGTATCCTTGGCATCGTAGGCCGTGGCCGTGTAGGAGGTGTCCAGATCGCCGAGGCTGGAGTTGCCGCTCCAGCTCAGGGTCAGCGTCTCGCCGTTCGTCAGGCGGGGGTTCTTGACCTTCAGCTTCGTCTGCACCAGCTGCACAACGTTGACGCGGTCCTCGGCAGAGTAGTAGCCGACAAGGCTGTCATTGCGGCGGTGGTCATAGCTGCGGTCATAAATATTCGTAGCACCGTCCTGATTGAAGCGGAGCTTATCGGATTTGGTATCGTAAAAGACCGAGTAGACCTGCCCGCTCTGCACGTCGATCTCGACACAGATCGAGGCATTCAGCAGCGAGGCGTCGTAGATGTAATCGCCCAGCAGCCGCTCCACCAGCGCGTTATGGTTGCCCGCGGCAGCGCCCGTGCGGTCATAGTAGAGCGCGGCCACGTTCTGGTTCAGTTCAGTCTTGGTGCGGCTCACAAGGGGTTTGCCGTCCGCGTCGGTCACGATGGCGTCGTTCTGGAAGTGGTCGCCCGTGTCGCCCTCCTCCATGACCTGCCGGCGGAACGCATCCAGCTCCCCCGCCGTCTCCATCCGGGTCAGGGAGATCTGCGCCGTCTGGAACAGCGTGCGGGCGTTGGCCTCGTTCTTTTCAAACCGGGCCAGCCGCGTGTAGGCGATCAGCCCGCCGCCGACCAGCGCCGCCAGAATGGCCGTGATGGCCAGAACGACCATCAGCTCCACCAGCGTAAAGCCTTTCTTTTGTTTTTATATTTTATTGTACTGCACCATAGATGCTCCCGTCGTTTCTCCGGTGAAAGGTTACAATTAGACACAATATCACATTATATATACTGTCATTATACTCGGAATGTGACGTTTTCGCAACAAAGTCCGCGAGATTTCAGCAAATTTACACCAAATATAGTGGGTCAGCGGCAAGTTGTGCACGAATTTCGCCATAATTTCCGTTAGCTTTGAACAAAAAAACAGAGCTTTTTTTCGTGAAATTTCTTGCAAATACAGGCCCGGCACGCTATACTAAATAGCGTGTTATTATATGGTAGAGGATGTGTAACAATGCTGGCAGCACGACTGGGCGCATGGCTGCGCCATACCGGGGAACGCTGGACCAAAGCTGCGTTTGCGGAAAAGCTCGCCGTACTGCTGGCGCTGGGCGCTGTCCTGTATACTATTGTGACCGGCGCGGCGGAGCTGCGCTATCAGGCCCGTGCGCGGGAGGCCATGGCTCAGGTCAAGGCTGCGCGGCTGGCGGCCAGTGCCGTGTCTGCCCAGTGCTACTCCGCCGGGCAGACGTTCGCCGACCAGACAAGCGCGGACGGCTTTGCGGACGGCATTGCCGAGGAAATCCGCACGCTGGGCTCACTGCCCGGCACAGTGACGCTTTTGCAGATCGATCCGAACGGCTACACCGTGCAGCGGCTCCTGTATCAGGAGAACGGCATGTACGCCATCTATGATGCCGACGGCGGTTACCGCGTTTTCCGCGCGGAGGACCGGCTGCAATACGGTGCGGGGGTGGGCCATGCTGCTGCTTGAGCTTCTGTTGGGACTCATTCGTTTTCTGCTGGGCGCGGCGCTGTTCAGCTTTATGAACGTCGTCGCGTGGCGGCTGCCGCGGGGCATGGACCCGCTGAAGGGCCGCAGCGTATGCCCGCAGTGCGGCCACACGCTGGGTGCGCCGGACTTAGTGCCTGTGTTCAGCTGGTTATTCTTGCGCGGGCGGTGCCGCCACTGCGGTGCGCACATTCCGGCGCGGTACCTGCTGGTGGAGTTTCTGGGCGGCGTGCTGGCGCTGGGCTGCACTTGGCGGTACGGCGCTGCCTACGCCCTGCCGGGCGGTCTGTTCGGCATGAGCTGGGCCGCGCTGCTGGCGCTGGCGGTCTGCGGGATCTTGCTGAGCGTTTCGCTCATTGATGCCGAGACGCAGACCATCCCGGACCGGCTGAATCTGGCGCTGGCGGTCTGCGGCGCGGTGAGCGTGCTGCTCTCCCCTGCAGACTGGCTGCCGCACATCATCGGTGCGCTCTGCGTCAGTGTGCCGATGTTTCTGCTCTGCCTTGTCATCGACGGCGCGTTCGGCGGCGGCGACATCAAGCTGATGGCAGCCGCCGGGCTGTTCCTGGGCTGGCAGAATACGCTGCTGGCGATGTTTTTCGGCATTGTTTTTGGGCGGTATATACGGCATATACCTGCTGGCCGCCAAAAAAGGCAGGGAAGAAGGACCACTTCGCCTTCGGCCCGTTTCTGTGTGCGGGCATCGTGATCGCGATGCTGTTTGGCGGGCCTGTTTTGGAATGGTACTGCGCGTTTTTTGTGAGGTTCAGACCGTCCAAAAAAATTGCATTCTTGCCTTATTGCGTGTGTAGGGGCGACCATTGGTCGCCCCGTCAACTTACCGCAGCAACGCCTTTTTCCGGGACAGTTGTCTTACAAAGCAAACGGGCGCGGGCGAGCAATGCTCGCCCCTACAAGAGATTTTTCGACAATCTGAAAGTTTTTAACCTGTTTTCGGAGGAATCTCCCTCATGCCACGTTTTCGTTATACTGCCACCAATGAGAAGGGCAAGACCGTCCGCGGACTGCTTGAGGCCCCCAGTGAGGAGGCGCTCTACGCCAAGCTGCGCAATGACGGCCTGTACATGACCGACGCGCAGGAGGCCCAGAAGGCCCACGCGACGTTCCGCCCGCTGAAAACCGCCGTGCTGGCGGATTTCTGCCGCAACCTGGGCACCCTGCTGACCGCCGGTGTGCCGCTGGTGCGTGCGTTCCGCATCATGGCGGACGAGCGCACCATCGACGTCCGCCAGAAGGCCCTGTACGAGGCCATCCTGAGCGAGCTGCGCAAGGGCGTGCCGCTATCCGATGCGATGGAATCCTGCGCACCCGCGTTCCCCACCCTGCTGCTGGCCATGATCCGCAGCGCCGAGGGCACCGGCAGCATCGACCACGCCTGCGCCCGCATGGCGACCTACTATGAGCGCGAGCACAAGATGAACCAGCAGGTCGGCAACAGCATGATGTACCCCATTATCCTGTCCGTGCTGATCGTCGGCGTTATTGCGATTTTGATGACCTTTGTTCTGCCGCAGTTCAAACCGATGTTTGACCAGATGGAGACCCTGCCGTTCCTGACCCAGCTGCTGTTTGACGTCAGCGACTTTGTCGGTGCAAACTGGCCGGTGCTGCTCGTCGCGGCGGCGCTCATCGTCTTTGGCGGCAAGCTCCTGCTGGCACAGCCGAAGGTCCGCCGCCAGTGGGACCGCTTCATCCTGCACGCGCCGGTGGTCGGCGTGCTGAACCGCAAGATCTGCACGGCGCGCTTTGCCAGCACGCTGTCCAACCTGTACGGCAGCGGCGTGCCCATCATCACGACACTGGCCGCGGCACGCGACGCCATCGGCAACCGCTGGATCGAGAGCCAGTTCGGTGACGCGCTGGACAGCATCCGCGCAGGCCACAGCCTGTCGGAGGCGATTGCGGGCATCGACGGTTTTGAAGTGAAGCTCTCCTCCTCCGTCGCTGTCGGCGAGGAGACCGGCAAGCTGGACAGCCTGCTGGCGACCATCAGCGAGACACTCGACTATGAGGCCGAGATGGCGACCAAGCGCCTTGTCACGCTGCTGGAGCCCGTTATGATCGTTGTTATGGGTCTCGTGGTCGGCGGCGTCGTAGCCGCGGTCATCGTGCCCATCTACCAGTCCTACGGCACCATCGGCGCGTCGAGCGGCGCGATCTAAATTCTATTCCGGGAGGCCCACCATGGCACTTCTTACCTCTTTATATCTGTGCAGCCGCACGGTGTATGCCGCCGTCGGCACGCCCACGGGCAGCGGGGCGCGCGTTGTCGCCGCCGCCCAGACCGAGCTGCCCGAGGGCTGCCTGATCAACGGCGTCATCACAAACGAGGCGGACCTGACCGCCGCGCTCAAAGAGTTTTTCACCGCCAACAAGCTGCCGATGAACCGCGTGGCGCTGATTGCGGGCGGCAGCCAGTTCATGCACCGCATCCTGACGCTGCCCGCCATGAGCGAGAAAAAGCGGATGGCCGTGCTCTCCCATGAGCTTGCCAGCGGCGGCGCCGAGGTCAGGGCTCCGCTGGACGACTACATGCTGCTCTCCCGCGATGCCAGGACCCGCGTGGATACCGTGCTGGCCACCCGCGTGGAGCAGAGCGTCATTGCCGGGTACGACGCGCTGGCCAAGGCCGTCGGCTTCAAGCTGTACAGCATCGACTTAGGGCTGGCCGCGCCGATCAAGGCCGTGCGCACGATCCCCGATTTGCAGCAGAAAACCTTCGTGCTGCTGCAATTTGACGATGACACGATCTCTGCCTGCCTGTTTGTGCAGGGGCAGTACACCTACTCGACCCGCAGCCGCCTGTTCAACCCGCGCGGTTCGGCGGAGTCCGGCACCGAGATCGCGCAGAAGCTCTCGGGCCTAATCCAGTTCCACACGACCAGCAAGAGCGAGCACCGCATTGAGACGGTCTGCTTTGCCGGCTCCACGGCGGACGACCTTGCGGTCTGCCGCCCGGGCTGTGAGGCGCTGGGCCTGCAGGTGGACCGCTTCCCGGATTCACCCACCGTCAAGCTGCCGTCCGGCACCGCGCTGGCCGATGTGCTTTACGCGGCGGGCAACCTGATCGCACGCTGATTTTTACCTGCAAATACTTGCCCCGGGGGCTTATCATTATGGCTATGAAACAGAACAACTTTTATCTGCGCTGGCAGAAGGCCGCCGGTGCGGCCAAGTCGGAGTCCCGCAGCCAGGGCCTGCGGACGCTGGTGCCCGGCCTTGCTGTCGTGGCTGTCTCCATGCTGGGCTGGGGTGTGCTGACGCTGCACACCTCGATGCTGAAAAGCCAGCGGGAGGACATCCTGAACTGGTGCAGCGACAATACCGAGCCATACCGCGCCGCAACGCAGGATTCCGAGTCTGCGACGCAGTTCCGCTTGCTGACCGACTATTCCGACGGGATGACCGAGCTGCTGAACAGCTACCCCGACGTGACCAGCAGTCTGCTGCACCGGGTCGAGGCTGCCGGCGGTCCGGCATCACGATCCAGTTCACCGACTACAACGCATCGACGGGCGAGCTGCTCTTTAACGCGAACTCCTCCCAGGTCATCGACATTCCGGCCTACATCCGTTCCCTGCAGAATTGCGGGGTGTTTTCCACCGTCAGCTACACCGGCTACAAAGCCGATGACGACGGCTATTCCATCGATCTGCGCTGTGTGCTGGCAGCGCCGCAGCAGTAAAGGAGGGCGCTATGGAAATTGCACCAATGACAAAGCGCGATAAAATTCTGCTGTACGTCGTTCTGATGCTGGCGTTCGTTGTGCTTTTTGTCCGGTTCCTGCTGATTCCGGGCATTGAGAACCACCAGCAGGCCGACGCCGATCTGCGCGAGGCGCAGGACGCCCAGACCTCCATGCAGGATGCGATCATGCTGGCCGGGACCTACGCCGCCGAGCAAAAACAACAACTGGGGCGAACTGCAGACCGCCAACGCCAACTACTACAGCCTGCTGAGCAGTGACGAGCTGGACACGCTGGTGACAAGCCTGGAGCTGAACCACAATTTACAGCCCGACTCGCTGACCATCGGCGAGCCCGTGACCCAGAGCCTTACCTATTATACCGCCAGTGAGAACGCCGGACAGAGCGCTGCCCCCAGCGCAGCCGCGTCCGCCTTTGCCGGTGACGACGACAGCATCACCGCCGACACCGCTGACACGACGGCCCAGGGCAACGCCATTTTGCAGCAGATCTTAGCCTCCGACCTCATCCTGGACTATGACCAGCCGGGCTATTACCGCAGCGTGGCGATCAGCTTCTGCTGCACGGGCGAGGACAGTGATTTTCTTTCGATGCTGGACGACATGGCCGCGAACTACCCGTCCGTACAGCTTGTATCCTTCTCCATCGATACCCGCAGCTTCGCCGACACCGACGGCAGCGCCGTGACGGCCACGGCGTTCAATGTATCCCTGAACGTGATCCTCTGTGACAAAGGAGGCGTACAGCCGTGAAAAACATCCGCCTCGGCGACGTTCTGATCGAGTTCGGCTATATCACGCCCGACCAGCTGAACACCGCCCTTGCCTACCAGAAAGAGCACCGCGACCTGCGCGTCGGCCAGGCTTTGCAGGAGCTTGGCTACGTCAATGAGCGCCAGGTCCTGGAGGCACTGGCCCAGCGCCTCCAGCTTACAATGATCGACATCGAGCACACCAACGTCGATGTGACCGCCGTTGAGAAGGTCCCGCAGGAGCTTGCGCAGAAGTACGATATGCTGCCGATTGCGCAGAGTCCGCGCGCGCTGACGATTGCCGCCAACGACCCGCTGAACTACTACGCCCTTGAGGACATCCGCCAGCTGACCGGCCTCGAACCGGAGATCGTGCTGGCCGAGCTGGAGCCGCTGCGCCGCGCCATCCGCTACTATTACGCCGAGGTCAGCGCCCGCAAGGCGGCCCGCACCGCCAACGACAGCGACATGGCCGCCGCCCAGACCGAGGATCTGGCCATCGACATGACTGCCGAGGGCGGCGACCTCGACGCGCCCATCATCCGTCTGCTGAACAGCCTTGTACAGCGTGCCGTCACGACGACGGCGTCGGATATTCACATCGAGCCGTTCGAGGGCGAGACGAAGGTCCGTATGCGCATCGACGGCGTCATCATTGACTATGTGACGCTGCAGCGTGCTTTGCACCAGCCGCTGATCGCGCGTATCAAAATCATGTCGAACCTTGACATTGCCGAGCACCGCATCCCGCAGGACGGCCACTTCCGCGCACGCCTCGAGACCGGCCCCGACGTCAACGTCCGTGTTTCGATCCTGCCGACGGTCTTTGGCGAGAAGGCCGTTCTGCGTATTCTGTCCAGCAACACCTACATCAAAAATGCCAGCCATTTCGGCATGAACGACGAGACCTACAAGCGCTTTCTGCCGCTGCTGAACCGCCCGAATGGCATCGTCTACCTGACCGGACCGACAGGCTCCGGCAAAACGACGACGCTGTACATGGTCCTGCAGACGATTGCCGAGCGGCAGGTCAACGTCTCGACGATCGAGGACCCCGTGGAGCGCAACCTGGCCCGCATCAACCAGACGCAGGTCAACAACATTGCCGGCCTGACGTTTGAGAGCGGTCTGCGCGCCCTGCTGCGCCAGGACCCCGACGTCATCATGGTCGGCGAGACGCGCGACGCCGAGACAGCGTCCATCTCGGTGCGTGCGGCCATCACGGGCCACATGGTTTTCTCAACACTGCACACAAACGACGCACTGTCGTCCATTGTCCGTTTGGAGGATATGGGTGTCGAGCGGTACATGGTCGCAAACTCCGTCGCGGGCCTCGTGGCTCAGCGTCTGATGCGCCGCGTCTGCCCGCACTGCGCCAAGCAGATGCCGGTCACGGCGGAGGAGCGCACCTATTTAGGGCCTGACATCCCGTTTGTGCGCCGCGGCACGGGCTGTACCCAGTGCAACGGCACGGGCTACCGCGGGCGTATCGCCATCCACGAGCTGGTCATCATCAACCGTGAGCTGCGCGAACTGATTTCTGCCGGGGCAACGCAGGCGCAGCTGACCGAGGCCGCCCGCCGCAGCCAGGGCATGACGAGCCTGCGTGAGGCCGCTCTGCAGCTCGTCCGCGAGGGCGAAACTACCCCCGAGGAGCTGCTGAAGATCACGTTCTATGAGGAGTGACGGGAGGAGTAACTGCCATGCAGATCCATGAACTCACCGCGCTGGCGCGGAACAACAAGGCCAGCGATATTCATATCTCCGAGGGGCTGCCGCTGATGTTCCGCATCGACGGGCATCTGGCGGAGGCACCGGTCCAGCTTTCGGCGGCAGAGACGCGCTCGCTGATTTTGAGCCTGATGGACGAGGCCCACCGCGAGGCCATCACATCGGAGCGCATCGACGCAGACTTTGCGCTTGTCGCGCCCGACGGTACCCGCAGCCGTGTGAACGTCTTTTACCAGCAGGGCAGGGCCGCGGCCACACTGCGCCTGCTGAACGACTCCATCCCGACCTTGGAGGAGCTGGCCATGCCGCCCGTTCTGACAAAACTGGCCGACGAGCCGCGCGGCCTGATCCTGGTCACAGGCCCCACGGGCAGCGGCAAATCCACCACGCTGGCCGCCATGATCGACCACATCAATAAGACGCGCAGCGACCACATCATCACGATTGAGGACCCCATCGAGTACGTCTATCAGGGCCGCTGCTCGCTGATCCACCAGCGCGAGGTCGGCTCCGATGTGCGCAGCTTTGCTTCGGCGCTGCGCAGCGCCCTGCGTGAGGACCCCGACGTCATCCTCGTCGGCGAGATGCGCGACTATGAGACGATTTCGGCTGCCGTCACGGCTGCCGAGACCGGACACCTTGTCATGAGCACGCTGCACACCATCGGCGCGGCGCAGACGATTGACCGCATCATCGACGTCTGCCCTGCCGGTGCGCAGAACCAGATCCGCGGCCAGCTGGCCGCCGTGCTGCGCGGCGTCATCACCCAGCAGCTGCTGCCGCTGGCCGTCGGCAAGGGCCGCTGCGCCGCCACGGAGATTCTGGTGGGCACCGACGCCGTCGCAAACCTGATTCGCGAGGGCAAGTGCTACCAGATCCCGAGCATCCTGCAATCCGGCGCGGCCCTTGGTATGCACAGCCTGAACGCCGACCTGGCCCGCCTTGTCAGCACAGGCCGCATCACCCGCGAGGCCGCCGAGCGCTGCGCCACGAACAAGAGCGACCTGAAAAAATTTGACCTGTAAGCAAAAGTAAAAAATGGGGTCATCTGCCGTTCATGCGACAGATACCCCTTCTTTTTTCACTGACTCGCAGGTTCACGTTGTCAGCCTTCCCCCCATTGGGGGTAAGGTGCCCGAGGCCCGCCCGAGGGCGGATGAGGGGCAGCCCTGCGGTGATTCCCCGTTCGCGCTCTGCTTTTCGCAAGCTCATCCCTCATCCGGCCCTGCGGGGCCACCTTCCCCCACTTGGGGGAAGGCAAAGCTGCCGCCCATTCACGGGCAAAGCCCCTCCGGCCATCGCTGCCGCGCACCTCACTTTTCTGCCCCTTCCTTCCCCTGCGCCAAAATCCTTATCAGCCACCCGGGCACGGGTGCGCCCATGGCGGCGGCGTTCTCGGCAATGGAACCAAGCTCGGTAAAAATGTACCACACCAGCACCACCGGCAGCACCACGCCGTTCACCTCAAGGCCCAGCCCGGGCAGGTTGGCAACGGCCACCGCCAGCACGGCGTCGGTCAGGGCGCACACCAGCACAACGACCACCATCCCGGCCTTGTGCCAGATGCCGGCCCGGGCGGCAGCGCTCGACCACGCGCCCCTGCTGGCCGCGGCGGCGCTGCCGCTGACCCAGTCCAGCGCCATGCAGGCGGCCCACGCCACAACAAGCCAGCCCAGCCAGCCGAACGCTGCCGTGAACGCCCCGCACACCGCCGCCACAACGGCCTTGCCGCTGACAAACAGATTTCGTTTTTCCATTAAGCATCCCTCCATTCTCTTCTGTACAGTCCGGCATCCACCAGCCCGCGGGCCCGGCAGACTTCCAAAAACCGCGTCCGCATCGCCCTGGGTGACCGGCCCCACCGTGATGACCTGCATCCGTCCCGCCGCGCCGTACACGCCGACAGCGTTCTCACACCCCGCATACACCGTCGGGTCCAGCCCGACGCCGCCCGCTGCGGCGCGCACCTCCAGGTGGCAGTGCCTGTACGGCGGGTCGGCCAGCGCCGCATTGCCGGTATTGCCCATGACAGCCAGCGCGTCCCCACTCGCCACGCGCTGCCCGGCCTTGACCAGAAGCGACGCACAGTGGGCAAAATACAAAAAGTTCACGGCGTCGGGCGTCTGCCCGCGGTCCAGCTGAACACAGACATAATAGCCCCACTCCCAGGTCTTGTCGCGCCTGTCCGTGACGATACGCGCCCGGGTCACGCGGCCCGTGATGCGCTTGCCTTTATAGTAGGGCATTCGGATCGTCGCGTCGTCCAGCCCGGCCAGGTCAAGCCCGCCGTGCCAGACCTTGCCCCCGCCGCGGGTCCAGCCCCAGCGGGCGTAGGGGAAGCGCACCTCGGTGCGGCCCGCAAAAATTCCTGTCTGCTGCATCTTCAGCCTCCTCTGCGCAGGGTGTAGATGACTTTCATCGTCTTGTCGGCGGTCTTTTCCACCGACTTCGGCAGGTCATTGATCGTCGCCAGATAGTTTGCCCGCAGCACACGCTCGGTACGGATGCGGCTGTCGCCGTAGTAGCGGCGCAGCGGCGTCAGCGGCTCGCCCAGCACCGGCGCTGTTGTGGAAAAGCCCGACGTCGTGTTGTCGTAGCCCGCCGCCTCGCAGGAGAACAGCTCGTTCTTCCCGGTGTTCAGCACCACGGCGCGGGTGCGGTAGTAGCAGTACAGCCGCCCGTCGTGGGCGTCGGACAGGTACGCCATGTCGTCGCCGTGCATCGTCACGGCCTGCACATCGGTGGGGTCAGCCAGCGGAAAGCGATAGATCTGCTCAGCCTGGTCCTGGACCATGTAAAGGCTGCCGCCGTAGACCGTGCCGTTCAGCGGCGTGCCGCGGTTCTCACTGATGAAGGACTGCAGATCAACGCCGGTGTTGTTCGGCACGGTGTAGTCCTTTGCCGCCAGCGTTTTTCTGTCGTACTCACGTATTTTTACAACGCCCGCTGCGTCAATGTAGTCAACCTCCGGCGCAGACACCAGATAGATTTTATCCGCCTCCGCGTCAAAGCAGATGCGGCAGTAGTCCTCCCCGGCGGAGGAATCCACCTGCAAAAAGTCCCCTACATTCAGCGTGTCGGTGCTCCGCAGGCTGTCCCACAGGCCGGTGGGGTCGCGGCGGAACAGGTCCAGCGTTTTCAGCCCCAGCGCATGATGCCGCAGCTCCAGCATGCCCTCGTCGGCGTTCAGATACCCGGCCACGGCCTCGTCCGCCTCGGGGTCGGCGTAGAGCAGCACGCCCTTCTCGTCGGTGGGGTAGGTCGTTTTGGCCAAAAGGCCCGTCAGCAGCTGGTCACCGCCCAGCGCCCCGCCAAAGCCGAGCCGGTCCGCGTTGCAGGCGGCTGCGTCCGGCGCGTCGATCATCTCGGAGTAGTACGCACCCATCGGGTGGGTCAGACAGACCGAGCCGATGACGCCGTTGGCCTGGCTCGTCGCGAACTCATAGACGTAGGTCACGACGCCGCTCCACGGGTCGATCTTCGTCTCGGTCAGGTTGGCGCTGCCGCGCACCGTGTTTTTGGTCGCGTTGACCTGCCCGGCCATCGCCGTGCCCACAACGCCCGCGCCCGCCGGGGCAAACAACGTAGCCGGGTCGCTGCCCAGCGGCGTGTCGTACAGCAGCAGGCCGCCGTAAAACATCGTCACCAGATCCTTCGGGGCATTCGTGTACCCCTGGTCGCCGCGCCACAGCAGCATGGCCTTGTTCAGGCTGCCGCCGTAGCCGTTAAAAATGTCCGACACTGCGTTGGTGATAAGATTATCGCTCTCCACCACCTCCACCGCGCCGGTGTGCACATCGGTCAGTTCAATGCGCGTATGACCGTGCAGGGTCATTGCATCCGCTCCCTTCGTTTTATACATTGATGCTGCGTGCTTTTATTGCAATCGGCAGCAGTGTCTCCTCACATTCCAGCGTGCCGTCCCACGGCGTCTCGCTTGCCATGCCCTGCCCGGTCACGGTGGCCTTGATGCCGTAGGGCGCGATCTTCACCGTGCCGCCCGCGCAGACCAGCCGCACCGACAGCCGCGTGACCGTCCCGGCCTCCACCGACGCAAACGGGTAGAACAGCGCCAGCGTGTGTGCGCCCGTCTCCAGCCGCTGCTGCGGCGCAAAATTTTCCACCGGCACGTCGTTTATATAGTACCGCACGGTCAGCGTCAGTACCTTGCCGGTGTCGGGCGCTGCGTCCAGCAGCAGCTGCGCCAGGAACATAGCGCTCGTCTCCTCCACTGCCGTGAAGGCAATTGCCACGGCGGGCGTCTCCACGGTCTGCACCGCCAGCTCCGCCGGGTTCGTGAAGCTGTAATACACGATCCGCTTGCTCTCGGCGCTGTTCTGTAAGCGGCGCAGCGCTTTTTTCTGTCGCGCCGTCCGTTGTGCCGCCTAAGTAAGGGTTGCGGCCCACGCCCTTTAAGGTCTGCCGCCCGCGGTAGCGCCAGACGAAATGCGTCACAAGCATCTCGGGCGCAGTGCCGTCCTCCATCGGCAGCGCCACGCGGTCCCCCGGCTCAAACGCCGGGTCGCCGGGCATCGTCACGGTGGCCGGGACGTAGTCCAGCCTTTGCAGCGCCGCAAACAGGTTGTCGGTGATCTGCTGCCGTGTGGCGGGCAGACCCTTTTCGGCCAGCGTCATGTTGGAAATGCGCATCGTCAGGCCGGTATCCTGGCTGCGGCCCGCGGCAAAGCTGCCGTCGTCGGTCTCGATGCTCAGCGCCGCGTAGTGGCAGGCAAAGTCCGAGACCGCCGCCTCGCTGCGCGCCGCCGCGGTCAGCGCGGCACAGGGCTTTTCGGCAAAGGTGCGCAGCACCAGCCGCCCCGCGCGGTCCGCCGCCGCAAAGCCGCCCACCAGCTGTGCCACAGCGGCGGCGCACTCCCGCCAGGTAGACAGGCCGTCCGTGCCGCTCAGCTGGCAGACGAGGGCAGCGTTCGGGTTCAGTGCGCCGATCTCGGCCTCGGTCTGGCCCAGCGTCAGCCCGCAGGCCGCGGCGATCTGCCCCAGCAGCGCATAGGCCGTGCCCTGCATCGTCGTACCATCGTATTTTTTCTGCAAGGCCAGAATGTTGTCATAGGCCTTGATGCTCACATACAGCGCGCGCCGCTCGGCCTCGGCCACCGTGTAAACGCCAAGCGGCACGGTCTCCCACCGCCCGCCGGGCAGCTGCAGGCCGTAGTGCAGCACGAGCTTTGCGCCGTAAAATGCATAGCGGCTCAGGTCGGTGCGCAGGTTCAGCGCCGCCTGGCCGAGGTAGGCGCAGCCAAAGGCCAGCTCCTCCCCCGTGACGCACTGGTTGTCCAGCGTCAGCGACCCGCTCATGAGGTCTGCCGCGTCCAGATTCAGCACCGTGCCGTTTGTCAGCGTCAGCGTGCCCGTCACCCGGTCGGTCCGCGTCCGTGCGCGGATCGCGGTTTTGTAGGCATCCGATACGGAATAAATTGTCACTCACCTCGTTTCCTTCACATCGTAGGGGCGGGGCATGCCCCGCCCGCAGCCATCCCATAGACGGCCTGTTGCGGTAAGGCCGCGGGCCGGACATGTCCGGCCCCTACCACCTGCAAAATTCTGCATTAAAAACTCGATCAGATTCACCGCCACCTCCCACACGGCCTGCCCGTCGCGGGCGGCCTTCAGGTCGGCGGTGCGGTCCCCGGCGTACATCTTCGCCGTGCGCACGCCGCCGAAAAAAATACTGCACAGTCATGCTGTCCGGGGCTGTGGCGTTCAGCACCTTGGCGCAGTCCGCCGTCGAGAGCGCCGCCCAGCCGGCGCTGATCTTTGCCACGCCGCCGCGCACCCGCTCCCGCACAAGAACGCCGTCCTCGGTGCGGCCCGTGCCGCTGCTGTCCAGATCGGAGAGCTGCACCTTGTACGCACTCGGCGCGGGCAGCGCCGTGCCGTCAATGTTCAGAATTTCCACGCTTCACCTCCCGCCGCTGCGCAGGGCGCGGCGATTCTGGCTGTTGGCGATGACGCTGTCCAGCAGCTCCTCGCCGATGTAAATGTTGATGGGCTGGCCGTCCGCGCTGCCCTGCCAGCCGGCCAGCGTCTCCGCCATGGCCTGCTTGATGGTCGCCAGCGGCGCTTCCACGTTCGTGCCGGTTGTCTGGTCACCGAGCATCGCCAAAAACTGCCGGTTCGGCGGGATGACCGCCCCCTGCGCCAGCGCCGGGACCGGCACCGACGCCGCGTAGCCCAGCCCGGGCAGCGCACTTTGGCTGCTGACCAGCTTGCCCGCGCCGCCCAGCACGCTGCCCGCCATGCTTTTGGCATGTCCGATGGCCGACAGCAGCCCGTTGATGGCCGCCGCAATGGCCGCGACCATGCTGCGCACAACGCCCAGCACCGTGGAGACCGCCGTCTGCACAATGGAGACGATGCGCCCCCACACGGTAGAGACCGTCGCGGCCATCGCAGCCCAGGCAGCGTCCCACTCGCCCCGCAGCACGGCGGTCAAAAAGTCGGCCATACCGCGCAGCACCGCCAGCGCAATCGTGATGCCGTCCGCAATGATGCCCGCCGCACCGGTCACCGCCGTGCCCAGCGCCGCAAACACCTGCACGGCCACGGGGGCCAGCGCCGTGATGAGCCACTGCACAAACGGTGCCAGCACGGTGTTCCACAGCGTCAGCAGCAGCGTTGTCACCGCGCCGAGGCACGCCGTCAGCTCGTTCCAGAGCGGCTGCAGGTGCGCGGTCCAGAGTGCACCCAGCAGGTCAAACAGCTGCACCAGCACAGGCTGCAGCACCTCGCTCCACAGCGCCGAAACGATGCCGACGACGTTCTGCCACCCCTGCGCAAGGCCGTCCAGAATCGGCTGGCCGTAGTCGGCCCACGCCTGCTCCATGCCCGCCCAAAGCCCCTGCCAGACCGTGTCCAGCAGCGCCAGCGCGGGCTGGACCACCGTAGAGAGCGCCGCGCAGAGCTGCTCCCATACGCCGGCTGCCGCCGCGGAAAGTCCCTGCCAAACCGTCTGCCACGCCGCGGCGAACGGCGCAAAAAATTTCCTGCAGGTACGCCCAGAAATCCGCCCACGCGCTGCGCAGGCTCTCCAGCACACTCTGCCAGACTGCCGTCAGGCCGCTCAGGTCGCTGTCCGCTGTACCGCTGCGGCGTGCCGCGGTGCCGGTGGTGGATCTTGCGGCCTTCTCGGCCTTCGCCGCGGCCTCGGCGGCCTTTTTCCTGCTTTTCCGGCGCCGCCGTTTTGTCCTCCGCCGGGGCGGACAGGCGGTTGATCTCGTCAAATTTTTCGCCAGGCTGCGGGCCGATTTCACGCTCTGTGCCGCCGCAGCCCGCAGCGACACGCGCAGCTCGTCCACAACGCTGCGCGCCTGCTGCCCGGCGTCGCCCACGCTCCCCAGCGCCGCAGAAATTCTATCCAGCGCCGTGCGCAGGGACGCCGAGGGCTGCTTCAGCGTTGACAGCTCGTCAAAAGTCAATTCCGTCGTGTATCCTCACTTCCTCTCCTGAATACCCATTGCCCTGTAGGGGCCGGGCACGCCCGGCCCGCATGCTTCCCACAAGCGGCTGCTTACCGTACAGCGCACATTCCCTGCACGTCAGCCTTATCCTCCCAGCAGCGCCAGCAGCCGCCTTTTCTCCGCCTGTTCCTCGGCGCTCTCCACGCCCCGCAGCTCCACCACGGCGCGGTGGGTGCGGTAATAGTCCAGCTCCCAGTTTTCCAGCCGCTTGCCGCGGCGCAGCTTATCACGGATGGCCACCACCGTCGCAAAGCTCCCCTCGCCGATGGCATCGAACCACGCCAGAAAGCTCCACCAGTGCAGGTAGGGCAGCGTGCGCACATCCTGCCCCGCGGCCTTGCTGATGCCCGCGGCGATCAGCGGTGCGTCCTGCTGCCAGTCCATCAGCGCGGGGCCGGGGCGGGGCTGCTCGCGGCGGCCCGCCGCCAAAAACTCGGTCAAAAACTGCGTGGCATCGGGCCAAAGCGGCTGCGGCAGCGCGGCAAACTCCGGGTAGAACAGCCGCATGGCCACGTACCAGCGCTCGCTCTGGTCCAGCGCCGGGTCTGCCTGGCCGTTCAGCCAGCGCAGCAGCTCCAGCACGTCGCGGTAATCGCTGCGGATGGCATACCGCACGCCGCCCAGCTCTGCCTGCATCGGCAGTCCCCACGCCCCGGTCATACCGCGCCCCGCTCGGCGCGGGCGGCATCGGCCCGGGCTGCGGCGGCATCGGCGGCAGCGGTCAGGCGGCGCTCGGCGCCCTCGCGCAGGATCGGCGTCAGCGCCTCCAAAAGGTTCTGCACCACACGCTTGCCGTTGGCCCCGACGCCCGCCAGGTTCACCCCGCCCAGGATCGCGTCAAAGTCGTTCTCCGCGCCAAAGATGCCGGTCAGCAGCTTCTTGATCTTGCCGTCGTACTCGTTCAGCAGGGCCAGCCCCGCCGCGGCGCGCTGCTGCTCGTCGCCGTCCAGCGCCGCCAGCGCCTTTGTCAGCGCGGCGTCGTAGCCGTCAAGCTCTGCCCCCGCCGCTAAAAAAGCGGTGGTAGAGGTTCGGGTCTGCCGGGTTAAAGCGCAGCACCCCGCGCCCGTTGACGCGGAATTCCTCCACGCCGGTGTCAATGTTCAGCTCCATCGTATTCTCCTTTCTTCAAAGCCTTCCCCGAGGGGCTGCGCTCGCAAGCGCGTGTCGGAGCGCAACCGCCGAAGGCGGCTTTTAGCGCGTAGACTGAAGGTGGCGCCGCAGCGCCGGATGAGGGGCAGCCTTCCGGCAGCCGCTCTTTTGCCTGTCACGCCTGCGTAAACTTCTTGGCTGCCGGGTCAAACGTGCCCTTCGTCTTGACGCCGGTGTAATGCACGTTGAACGGGATCTGGTAGCCGGTGGTGTCGCCGCCGTAGCTGACGACCTCGATGTAGCATTCCTCGCGCACTGCGGGGTACGCCCCCGCCGTATCCTTGTCCCAGAGCTTGACCTCGACGATGTCGGTTTTCAGGTCATCCAGCACCAGATCGCCGTCGATAATGGCCTGCAGACGCTCAAACAGCGGGTCGCCCGGCTCGGCGTAGTAGGGGCTGACCTCGCCCTGTTTCTGGTAGCCGTTGATCGTAACCGTCGTCTCACCGACGATATTCGACTTTTTCTCCACGTTCGCGGTCAGCTCGGGGGGAGTATTCCTCCAGATCGCTGCCCAGGCGGGTGTAGCTGGCGTCGCCGCTGCCAAAGGCGGCATTCAGGTAGTGGGCCATGTACTTGCGTTCAATTTTCATGTGGTTTCCTCCGTATAAACTTGTGTGTATTCCGCTTGTAAACGCACGGTGTAGACCGCCGTGCCGCCTGCGTCGGCGCGCTCCATACGGCCCTGCTCGGCGCGCAGGACCTCGCGCCCCGCGTTGCCCAGCACCGGCCCGCGGCCTGCGGCGCTCTCCGCTGCCGCCCAGGTCTGCAGATCCAGCAGCCGCGCGGCGTTGTCGGCATCGGTGCGCGGCAGGCAGAGCCGCAGCGTGAACTCCGCCCGGCAGCGCTGTGTCACGCGGCCCAGCAGGTTTTCCCGCCGGTCCAGCACCGTGATGCCCGGCACCACAGCCCCGCCGTGTACGGCGCGGGGCCAACGTCCCCCACCGTCAAAGAAAGGCCCCCGCAGGGCATGGGGCCCGGGCCAGGAAAGGCCGTCACTTTTTGTAAGCATGGTTTGCCTCCTTCTCTAAAGCCTTGCCCCCCTCGGGGGGAAGGTGGCGCCGCAGCGCCGGATGAGGGCAGACTTCGCGCGGGCCCTCCCTTTCATCGTTCGGCCACGCAAGCTCGCCCCTCATCAGCCGCCTGCGGGCGGCAGCTTCTCCCCCGGGGGAGAAGCCCAAAAAAATTCTCACCTCGTCAGGCTCCTCACGCCCGTTCCGCTTCCGTTCCACCAGGCGCCGGCCTCGACATGGTGCGGTTTACCGCGCAGCCGCATCGGCAGCACGTACTGCACCAGCGCCGCACCCTCCACCGCCGCGGGCACAAAGCCCGGCCAGTCGGCCCAGGTCAGCGCCGGGCCCTCGCCGGGGAACAGCCTGTCCCCGGTGCCAGCGTATAGTCCGCGCCGTACCGGGCCGCCGTCTCCGGGATGACCACCAGCAGCGCCGTGCCCCGGCGTGTGCCGTCTGCGTCGGGCAGCTCCCGGCGGCCCTGCTGCCAGCAGACGCCCCGCAGTACGGTGCGCACCACGGTCTGCGCCGCCGCGTCGGCGTGGTAGAGCGTCACGGTATCGCGGTACAGCTTATTCATGGGGCAGCCACCGCCCGATCCGCAGATAGTAGCCCGCCTCGTGGCGGAAATGCGCCGCCCGGTCTGCCAGCGTGCGGGAGCACAGCTCGGGCGGCGCGGTGTAGGTCTCGCTCACGCTGCCGACGCTCACCTTCGCAATGCCCCGGGCTTCGTCCTCCTGCGCGAACTCGTACATTGCGTCGGCCACAGCGCAGAGCGCCATGCTCTCGGCCAGCTCCGGGTCCAGCCCCTGGCGCGGTGCCACGGCGTACATCTCCCGCATACGGCGCAGCTCGTCCCCGGCGCGTCTGATGAAGCGGGGGGAACTCCTTCTCCGGGATGTCCTCGCCCAGGTAATCCTCTACGTAAAAGGTATAATCCGGCACGCGCACGCCCCCTTACGCCTTGAACTTTGCCAGCACGACCTTAGCCTCATTGGACAGCACAGCGACGTAAAATTCGTCCGCCGTGATTTCGGTGGTGCGGGTCTTGGGCCTTGCGCTCGGTCTCAATGTTGACCTCGCGCTTGCGGTAGATGGTCAGCGCCGGGATCTCGTCGTCGACCTCGGGGTCGGCCTCCAGCTTGACGATGGGGCAGGCGTAGACGCCTTCGGCCAGCGGGACCTTCTTGCTGGGCACAAGGCGGCAGCCCGCGATCATGCCGATCTCGCCGGTCAGGCTGACGCCGGGCGTGTACTTGTCGGCGCTCAGGAAGTCGGGATTCTTGCGCAGCTGGGTGACCTGCTTCGGGTGGATGAACAGCACCTTGTCGGAGCAGCCCATCTCCTCCTCAAACAGGTCAACAGCATCGACGATGGCGTTGTAGCTGATCTGGGGCCTGGCTGCCGTCGTAGATCAGGCTTGCGGTCTGCAAAGCGTCCATGCAGTCATTGTCGACCTTGGCGGCAATGGCCTGCGCCAGCTGGGTGTTGGCCCTCGCCCACCGGGTTTGCCGTAGCCGGACAGCACGGCCTCGTCGGTCAGGCCGATGCCCTTTCATGGCCTTTTTGATGGTGGCCTTGCGGGTGGAGGTCGTCATCTTCTCAATGGCGACCTCGCCGCCCTCGGCCACGTCGGAGGCGTCGCCGATGTAGGTGTAGGCGGGCACGGTGATGGTATCGCCGGGCACGCCCTGCAGCGTATCGTCAATTTTGGCAAACGGTGCCACGCGCAGCTTCTTCGGGATGCGCGCGGACACCATATCCCCCATAACCTCAGGGTCGATCAGTTCGGACAGCTTCGTGATGAAATCAGACATATAGTTTCTCCTTTTTTGTGTTTTTACTTTCGCAGAGGGGGCCAAGATGCCGCCCCTCACTTCCTCAACTCTTTATAAACCTCCGGGTTCTCCTTCTTCAGCGCCAGTCTCTCCCGGTACCCCATCCGCGCAAAGGCGTCGCGGTCCAGCGCTACCGGCACGCTGCCGGTCCCCTCGGCATAGGGCGCGGGGGTCTGCATCGGCTTGTTCTGCTCGTTCTCCATTGTATTTCACCTCACTTTCTGCAGCATCGTAGGGCGGGGTGACCTCACCCCCGCCGCACCGCACGGCAGGCTCATTGCGCCCGCACTGCATCGCCCATAAACCGGCGGCGAATCTCTGCCAGCTCCGCCTCGGTCTCATGCGGCAAATCAAAATACCACGCCAGTGCCAGCTCGGGGCGCAGAAGCCCCGCGTCCACCAGCTCACGCTGCTCGGCCCAGATGCGCGCACGGTCATACAAAACACCGTCGCCCCAGTCGATAGCCGGGGCTGCGGTCTGCGGCAGACCGTCCAGCCCGTACACCGCGCCCAGCGCACTGCACAGCGCCATGGCCTGCTGCACCGCATCCGTCCACGCACTCTGCAGGTCGCGGATCGTCAGGTCGTAGTCCACCGACGTTGCGGCGATCTCCGTCGCCGTGCGCGGCTCGGCGGGGGTCTCGACCTCGCTCAGAATGCCGCGGCGCAGGCCCAGCAGGCTCTCACACCCGCGCAGAAGATCCTGCTTGCGGGCCAGATAGCTGCCCTCCCGCAATGCTGGGCTGTAGACCGTCACGCCGACATTGGCCGGGTCGTCCGGCAGGCCGACAAACAGATCGTCCTGCAGCGCACGGCGGCCCTGGGCATCGGGGCGCAGCAGATCCTCCGACGCAAAAACGCGGGACGCACCGTTCGCAAATTCGGCGTTCAGCTGCTCCTCGCAGCGGGCCAGTGCGTGCAGCAGCCCCAGCCGCCGGGGCGTAGATGCTGACCGCGTCGGTGCTGCCGTCCACACAGTTCATCAGCGGCGTTTTCAGCACGGCCAGCCCGACGCCCTGCACCCCCGGCAGCACAAGCTGCGGGACCAGCTCCGCACAGGCGGGCAGCGTGGCCAGCGGCACACAGCGGCCCAATGTCTGGCCGTTCAGCTCAAACAGCCGCGTTTCGATGGTCAGGCCGTCCGCGCCCGCGGTGCGGCGCTCCAAAAGAGCGTACTGCCGCCCATCAACGCTGTGCCGCTCCATCGTGCCGACGGCCAGAAGGCTGCCGTGGGCGTCGCGGGCCAGCGGCACGTAACAGTCGCGCCGGATGGCCGCAAAGTCGAACGCCCTGTCCCGCGGCACCGGTTTCAGCAGACACTCTCCGCCCACCAGCGCATACTGCATCGCGGTCTTGGCCGCCGCGTTCAGCGCCGACAGGCTGCGGCGCAGCGGGTTCGGTGCCTCGGGCGGCAGGCGGGTCTCGTACTCGGCAAAGACCGTGCGGCAGAGCTTGCCGACGATCAGCGCCGCCACACGGGGCGCGGTATCCTCGCCCGCGCGCGGCACGCCGTAGTACAGATCAAACCATTCCCGCACCGCCGCCCGCATTTTGACAGATGTAACGTCACTTTTCCCAAATGCCTGTTCCAAATAGGATTGTATGGTCGTTTCCTCCTTTCTCTAAGCCTTCCCCCCTTGGGGGGAAGGCGCAAACTGTCGAAAAAACTCTTGTAGGGGCGAGCATTGCTCGCCCGTGCCCGTTTGCCTTGTAAGCAAACCGTCCCGGGAAATGCGTTGCTGCGGTAAGTTGACGGGCGACCAATGGTCGCCCCTACACGCACTCCTCACTTCTAACTCCTCACTAATTCACGCCCCTCTCCTTCTCCACACCCCCTCCACCGCGTACCGCACCGCGTCAATGTGGTGGTTGTTCACGTCGGGGTAGCCCGGCAGCACCTCGCCCGTCCGCGGGTCGCGCTCGTACTCGTACTCACTGAACTCCGCCGCCGTGGCCGGGCAGCGCACCGGGTCAATGATGATCGCCGCCAGCCCCTGCAGCCACTTCATGCTCTCGCGCACGCTGCCGGGGCCCTTCTGGGCTGCGCGGCAGGGCAGCCCGGCGGCGCGGTAGTCGGCGCAGGATTTCGGCTCGGCGGCGTCCGCCGTCAGCGGGCCGTCCGTGCCTGCGCCGCGCGCCAGCAAAAGCTCTGCCGTCTCGCGGTTCGGCGTGCGGCTGCGCGTCAGCTCGTCAAAAAATCACCAGCACCCGCCGCGCCGCATCGTAGGCCGCGGCGTTGTAGGCCCAGGGGTCGGGGTACCAGCCCCAGTCCACGCCGTAGTAGACGCGGTCATACCGTTCCAGCTCGTCGTCCGGCACGGCCCGCAGCTGCAAATTGGCAAACACCGCCGCGCCGCTGCCCACGACCTCGCCGCCGTACTCATGGCGGAACGCCGCCGGGTTCGTCCGCTGCAGGTGTTCGGCGTCGGCCCAGAACCGCTCGCCCAGCATGGCCCGCGGCAGATCGCGGTAGGTCGAATGGTGCACCAGCTTGCCGGGGCGGGTCTCCAGCGCGTAGCGGTTAGCCCAGCTGCGGGCCATGGCCGGCGGGTTGAAGCTCTTTAACGTCAGCGTCCAGCTGCCGCCGCGCAGCACGGTCTGCTCGACGTTGCGCACCTCCTCGGGGCCGTCGAACTGGTCAAGCTCCTCAAACCAACAAATGCCCACAGCGCCGAACGGCAGCTTTAAGCTCTTGAGCTTGCCCGGGTCGTCCGTCCCGAAGAATAAGATCTTCTGCCCGGTGGGCAGATAGGTACACTCCATCGGGCTGACCGTGCAGCGGAAATACCCCGCGCACCCCAGCTCCCCGATGGCCCATACGATCTGGTTGTACACGCTGTTGCGCAGCGTGCCGCCGACCTTGCGCAGCACCACGGCGTGGCAGTCCGGATGGCGCAGCAGCTGCCAGACCAGCTCCATCGAAAGATAGCTCGACTTACCGGACCCGCGTCCGCCCTTGGCCACGACCTCTGTCACCTCGCCGCGCCGTATCGCCTGATGCACGGGCCAGAACACGCCGGGTATCTTCTCCTTCAGCCGCACTTCCACCTTGGTGCCTCTCTCCTCTCTCCTAACTTTCACTGTCCACAATGACCACCCCCTCTGTTTTCGCCCCGTCGCCCAGGCCCAGATGCTTGTACAGCATTTCCAGCGCGCGCAGCTTGTCGGCCACCTTGACCGGCAGACCGCCCTCCTCGCCGGGGACGGCAAAGGCGATCTCGGCCAGCTCGTCCAGCACATGGTCCGCGTCGATCTCACACAACGGCATCCCTCCTTTTCCCGAATGGGTATAAAAAAACCCGCGGGAGGAATCACTTCCTCTCACGAGTTTCGATGGTATCATATTACCACTGCTGGTTGTGAAATACAATGAAATTTTGCGAAATCTTCGGGAAATTTACTGAAATCTTTTTCACGCCCGCTTCGGCACGGCCATCCCCTCCACAGCCGTCCGGTGCAGCTGGTACGCCCGGCGCTGAACTACCCCCATCGCCTCCGCGATTTCCGAAAAATTCTGCCCCATCACATAGCGGCGGCGCAGTACCTCCTGCCCCGGCCTATCCCGCACCGTCATGATGCCGCACATAATCTCCGCGCGCGTTTCCATGCAGCTTTCCAGCTGCTGCTCCAGCCTTTTCTGCGCTTCTTCGATACGTTCTACGGCCCGCGGCAGCCTGTCCGCGTTAGGGCCGCTGCGCCCTGGCATGCCGCTCATGCAGGCCGTCACCCGCTCGGCGTCGCTGCGCAGCACCTCGATTTCTTCTTCCAGCATGTGCTGGCAGCTGACAGACGCCTGATAGCGACCCAGCCACTCCACTTTTTCCTTATAGTCCATCGCTGTCCTCCTTATATGTTGCCGCTCCTGTCAGGTATTGTTGGTTACTCTCATCTTAATGCAACAACATATAGTTGTCAATATGTTTTTGCAAATTCCCGCCTGGCAATCCCAAAAACGGACTTCCGCTTCATTTTTCCGCTTTCCCGCTTGACACCCGCCGCCCCTCCATGCTACGATGACGGTACTAAAGGCAATACCGCATAATTCCCGCCTTACGGCTTAAGCACCGCTCCGGCGGCTGCGGCACGGCATCTGCGTTGCCAAAATGCTCGATAATACACAAAGTATTATCTGCGCTTTTGGCTTAGCAGCTGCCGCACCTCGCTCGCCGTATCGGCACTTAGAATTATGCGGTATTGCCATAAGAAACCAATGAAAAAAGCATATACAGCATCGCGTTGCGAACCGCCGAGAGGCCGTTCGCCATAAACGCAGCTGTATATGCTTTTTACTTTGCCGTACAGATCCTTTGTACGCTATTTAAACGCGATCACGAATTCTGTTTGAAAACTTTATCCAGTGTTCCCATCAGGATGTTCACATCAATCGGTTTTGCAATATGTGCATTCATCCCTGCTTTGAATGCTTTTGGCGGTCTTCCTCAAAGCGTTGGCTGTCATGGCCACAATGGGAATGTTTGCCTTTTATTGCTGCTCAATGTACGGATCTCCCGGGTGGCGGTGTAACCGTCCATTTTGGGCATCTGAATATCCATCAGGATCAGATCATACTCATCCTCCGCAGCCTCGTTCATTCTGGCCACGGCATCCGTGCCGTCCTCAACGGCGTCCACTTTCAGTCCGGCTTCTTCCAGAATGGCCGTTGCAATCTCTCGGTTCAGTTCGTTATCCTCGACCAACAGCACCTTTTTGCCCGTATAGTCGCCGTGCTTGGGCAGAAGGGGCTGCCTGCCCGACACCACTTTGTGTGTCAGTGCATCGCGCAGTTCCGACATAAACAGCGGTTTGGAAACAAACGCCGTGACACCGGCCTGCCGGGCCTCGTCCTCAATGTCGGCCCAATCGTAGGCGGTCAATATGATGATCGGCGTGCCGGGTTCGATTACTTTACGGATCCTGCGCACCGTCTCAATGCCGTTCATATCCGGCATCAGCCAGTCAATAATGTAAACCTTGAACTCCGCACCTTGATTGTGCGCCTCCCTCGCGCGCAGGATGGCTTCCTTGCCGGAGGTCGTCCAGTCGGCTTCCATCTCAATTTCCCGCAGCATTTTGCTTACGCTCATGCAGGTCTGTGCATCATCATCCACAACCAGTGCACGGGTGCCTTTCAGGCCAGGAATCGGCGGATATTTCACCGATTCCGTACAAACCTTGCAGTCCAGGGTGACCGTAAACTCGCTGCCCTTTCCCTGCTCGCTCTTGACGACGATGGTTCCGCCCATCATATCTACGATGTTTTTCGAGATGGCCATGCCAAGGCCCGTACCCTGAATGCCGCTTCTTGTCGCAGTCTGTTCCGTGAAAAAGAGTCAAAAACGTGCGCCTGGAAGTCCTTCGACATACCGATACCGTTATCTTTCACGCTGTAAAACAAAGGTCGCATACCCACTGCGGGCAGACGGCTTTTCTTCAACGCGGATATTGATGGTACCGCCCGCCGGTGTGAAACTTGACAGCGTTGCCCACGATGTTGAGCAGGACCTGATTCAGGCGCAGCTTATCGGTGACAATATCCTCGTGGTGCACATCCTGCGTGTCGATGTAAAGGTCAAGCTGTTTGGCGCTGATATTGCCTTGAATGATCGTGCGCAGGTCGTGCAGTACATCGGGCAGGTGGACTTCTGTGTTGTCCAGTTTGACCGTGCCGCTTTCGATACGGCTCATATCCAGAATATCGTTGATCAGACTGAGCAGATGCTGGCCCGATACGCTGATTTTCTTCAGATACTCTTTGACAAGGTCAATGTTATCAATATGCGCCGTGGCAAGGGCCGTAAACCCGATAATGGCATTCATCGGGGTGCGAATATCGTGCGACATACTGTTCAGGAATACCGTCTTGGCCTTATTGGCGTGTTCCGCCGCCGCCAGTGCATCGCGCAGGGCATCCTCCTGCTTTTGCTCCCGTCGCTTTTCCTCGGTAGCGTCGCGGGTAGCAACCAATACGGCTGTTACGTTGCCGTCCGCGTCTTTTCGCTGCGGTGTGATCAGCGTAAGGATCCATTTTCTGTCGACAGTCTGAGACGCAAGAGCCAAAGAGGTGTGACCCTTCAGACGTTCGGCCACTGTCGTCATGTCCGTAAAGGCGAGATACTCCTCGCGGGATGGCTCCGCGATAATTTTCTCGATTTGCTCCTGCTGTACGGATCGTTTCAGTGCAAAGTGCTTCTGCTTCTTGACCGTATCTGACGCGTTCTTGACGATTTCAACGGTGTTTTTCTTCAAGTCCACCAGTGAAATGGACGTATACGCCGTGCCAAGCGCTGTGATAATTCCGGTACGTTTCTGGTGCTGCCGCAGCGCGTCTTTTTCCATTTTGGTCTGCCACAGCAGTGCCATTAAAAAGACCATTACGGCTATGGCCAGATAGGATGCACAGACAATGTTGCGCGTCATGAACACCTGAGATGCCGGGAAAAACACAAAGAGCGTATAGTTCTCGGTATTTTCCCGGCTGCCGTACCAGACGCCCTGATTGCTGTTCAGGCGCGCAATGCCATCCTCCGCAGCACCGAAGGTTCCGTTATATAATTCCTGGCAGTCCTCTATTGCCTTGTTTACCTGTTTGCTGCTGTTGCTGCTGATGACCCTGCCGTTCTCCGTGATCGTAGCGATGCCGCCAAGCTCCAACGGAAAATCTCTCAACAGGGAATCCACCGTCAAATCTCCAATATCCTCATTGTCCTTCTGTATATAGGTAATCAGGATACCTGGTGCATCCGCGCGTGCCACCGCGGCAAAATCATAGAGTATCCCATTTTCTTCCAGACGGGTCGAGTATGTCCTTTTTTGGATAATCAACGATATTGTGTACATAGGGGCTGTCGATCAGCTTCTCCCACAGCGGCATGGCGTTGCCACCCTTTGTGGTCTGCATGACAACATTCAGGTTTTCATCTAATACAAGCGCACCGGTCAGACGCTGTTCCTCTGCAAAAGAGTCCAGGTCCTGCGTGCCGAAACTCTCCTTCAGCGTCATTTCGTTGCCAAGGCTTACAGATTTTATCCAGCAGGCGGACAAGGCTTTTTCACGCGGTCGTTGGCCGCATCAGTTTCGTACTGCTCTAAGCGGATCTTTACAAAACCAATCATTTCATCCAATGTATGACGCAATGCAATTCGGTTCAGATTCGTGAATGTGATCCAAAGTACAATGCCGAACGCAACTAACACAAGCAAAAACAGTCCTTTTTTTGCCGGACTGCCTTTTTCTCATTCATTTTCCCTGTTCCCCCCACACAGTTTTCTCTGCATCAAGTCCGAATTTTTCTGCAACGCGGCCAATCGTTCCGTCTTGCTTCATATCTTCCAGAGTTTGGGTCAGCTGCACAGCCAAATCCTCATGGGTGTCCTTTGCGAAGGCAACGCCAAGTTCGGAACTGTAAGGACTCTCTGACAGCACACGGTAACCGCTTTCATCCAGATTTGTCCACTTGGCTACCAGTGCTTCATGGCCCGCGACGGCATCTACATAGCCTTTGCGCAGTGCCGCAAACATATCCTCTGTCGTCTCAAAGCTGTTGACTTGCTTGACTTCGGGCAGCAAAGAGGAAATTTCGCCGAGAAACAGCGACTCCGCCTTTGT